>Ga0302292_1002307_pt1 | contig 11515 bp, 12 predicted proteins | sample III_Fen_N2_1_FD_194553 | JGI IMG/M metagenome (GOLD analysis project Ga0302292, IMG submission 194553) | Peat permafrost microbial communities from Stordalen Mire near Abisko, Sweden - III_Fen_N2_1 | ecosystem: Environmental > Terrestrial > Soil > Wetlands > Permafrost | place: Sweden: Abisko...
GAAACAAAGGTTCCAAAGATTGTGACCAGTTAATTTCCATGATGAATCTGTTTTAAAATTAATTACTGATATGAATTTGTTCAATCTGTATAAAATTAACCAAAATCATCAGTCCAATGTTCACTTACCGCATTTTTTTCAGATTATCAGGCTTGCACGCAAAAGAGGAAAAACGTATCTTGTTTGTAGAAAAACCAATATTTTAAGCTGATATGAACTGTATTATCATTGAAGACGAACCGGCAGCACAGTCCATTCTCGAAAATCACATTTCGAAAAATCCGGCTGTGCGCTGCGTTGGCACGTTTGGAGATGCATTCTCTGCTCAGGCCTTTTTGTCGGAGAGGTCGGTCGACCTGATATTTCTCGACATTAATCTGCCCGAAATGTCAGGTGTCAGCTTTTTACGCTCGCTGGTTCATCCGCCACTGGTAATTTTCACCACGGCCTATTCGAAATATGCTGTTGATGGTTTCGATTTGGAAGCGGTCGATTTTTTGCTGAAACCTTTTTCGTTTGAGCGGTTCTGCAAAGCTGTAAACAAGGCGCTCGAAAAGTTTAATACCCACAATCCCATTACCGTTCCATCGAAAATAACAGTCAAATCAGGAAAGAAAATTTACCAGCTTGCATTGGATGATATTCTATTTATTGAAACCTGCGGCGATTATGTAACCATTCAATGCAATGCCAAAAAGCTTGTGGTTCACGGAACACTTAAAAGCTGGGAAGAAAAGCTGAAAGGTTTTTCGTTCCTGAAAATCCACCGCACAACGATAGCAAATATTCAAAAAATCGACCATCTCGAAGGCAACCTGATTTGTATTAGAGAACATAAATTGCCAGTTTCGGAGCCGTTTAAAGAACAGTTGCTGGAACAAATGGGTGAAAATCAGGTTTAAATTTTGGCCTCACTCTCCAATATCCACTTTATTTTAACCACCTACCAATGAATTAATTCCTGAAAAATAAAAGAACTTTTTGACTGAATTATGTTGCATAACATTCTTACTATTCATAATATATTTCCTAAATTAGTGTAGTTGCGCCATTTGGATTGAATGCACTTCCAACCATTAATGAGAACTATTATGCGAAAAAAGATTATCCTTCCACTCCTTTTATCTTGCCTATACTTTATACCTTTTTATTCTTGGAGTCAATACACTGAAATTCGTGGGAAAATACTCGATAAAGAAACGCTTGAAGTTATCCCCTTCAGCACCATTTCATTAAAAAATGCTTCAATCGGAACCTGCTCGAACAGTCGGGGTGAATTTATTTTTAACTATCCCGACAGTTTAAAAAACGGAGAACTGAGAGTTAAATGCATTGGATATAAGACCAATACCCTAAAGATCGAATCATTCAAAAATGAAGAAATTGCAAAGATCTACCTTGAACCTGAATTGTATGAGATATCCGAGATAACTGTTGGTCCAAACCAACCAACAGCAACCGATATCGTCAAGCGTGTTCTCCGGAATATGCATAAAAACTATTCCCGAAACCCTTACTACATGGAAGGTTTTCTTCGGGATAAGGTATTTAACCTGATTGACTATACCAATACTCGACTGACTGAAGCTGCTGTTGAAATCAGAAAAAAAGAATTTGGTAATGAGACGAATGCAGATCGGGTGAAAGTTATTGAGATCAGGAACAGCTATAACTACTCGAAGTTGGGGAGCTTATGGAAAGAAAAACTCACGCGAGTTTTTTGGGGTTATTCAACCGATAACCCTCTATACAAGGTTCTTCAATATAAAGATTTTACTGATTCTAAAGAACTAAAAGAACTCTTAAAAAACGATTTGTATAGTAAGTCAATTTCAGGGTACACCATGTTTGATGGTAAAACGGTAGTCATCATCGACATCAAAGAAGAATACGTAAAATCATTGTTTCAAAAATTGCCAGCAAAAAACCTTTATCAACTGATCAAGCTTTATATTGATTCCGAAAATTATGCCATGTTAAAAACAGAAACTTATTTAATTTTTAAATGGCCCAAAACACTGGAAAATGAGGATTTCAAAATGCATTTGAAACAGGATACGATTGCAGCTTTTGCAGTAAAGCAATACGAAAAATTAGAGGGGCAGTACTATTTAAAATATGCAGGTTATTTTGGAAGAATACACGACCAGCCTGATGAGGGAGACAAAGAACACTTATTTTGGAACGAAACCGAATTGCTAATCAACAGAATACTAACCAACAGAAAGGAATTTGACCGGATTAAACATCGGGATTTGCTTGAAAAAGATGTTCCGCTTTGGGATATGAAATATGTCTATGATCCATCATTCTGGAAAAATTACAATATTCTGATCGATAAACCTCTGGATCCTTCCGTGCAAAAGGATTTGGAAAAGGAAGTTCCGTTGTACAATCAATTTATGGATGCTGGGGTGAAAAACTCAAATAAACCAAAATAAAATGCAAACAAGTTTTATCGATGACCTTTTAAAAAAGCCCATGTGGCTGCTTTTCTTGATTTCCTGGTTATTCTACCTTATGGGCTTATTTCTATTCTCGTATTTTGTTTGGGATGCCAATACTTACATGACCGATTTCAAAGGTACAGATTTTGAAACGTCTCTTTCAAATTGGCGAAGGATGGATATGTTACTTTATGTGATGTCCCCTATTCGGGTAATGGGTATATCGGTTGTCATCTGGATAGTTATTAAATTTGGTTTGGTAATCACACAAGTTGAATTCAATACTTCTTTGTTGTTCAAAATAATTTTTCTGGGCCTCATTTTCATTTCCCTTCCTAATTGGGTTAAATCCGTCGGACTAATCCTGTTTAAAAATAGTTATACTCCTGATGACATCAAAGTGTTCTTCCCCGGTTCAGTAGTTTCATTCTTTGAAACTTCCGACATGAGTGAGCTGAAAATGAAAGTATTAGCGAATATCAACATCTATCACCTTGCCTTTATGCTGTTTACATCGTGGCAAATTGCTCTTAATTCCAAAATCACATTCATCAAATCCTTTTTGATTGTTATTTGCACTTATGGACTTGGATTATCATTGCTCCAATATGCCAAGATCATCATTTTGGGATGAGAAGATTCAGGGAAACAAAAATACCCTGCCGGAGTTGATTCCAACAGGGTATTTCACTTCTCCTTAATTCTTACTTCACCAGCTTAGCATCTTCCATAATTAATTCATAGAAATAACCAGCTCCAAAATCTTTGTTTAAACTGATAGTTCCTTCAAAAGTAACCAGATCGTCCATTTTCATTCCGTCGAGCGTGGTAACTGCAAGATCGAAATTACCGGTATCGCCTGATCCATCCTGAATATGAATCCAGTTTTTACCCATCACCTGTTCGTTAATCTTAACAACCTGTCCTTTCATTTGGATTACTTTTCCGCTGTATTTTTCTTTATTGGCATACAATTGTGCAATCGAGACACTTCCGGCTGCCGGAGCAATTGTAATTCCTGCTTTTTTCTCCAAGGCAACTTTTCCGGTGTGCTGGGCAGCAGCAGCGCCACCCATTGCACCCATTCCGTCAGGTGCAGCGGCAGCGGCAATGGGTTCTTTGCTTATTCCCTGTACGAAATAGATGGTTTCAAACGTACGGTTAAGCTCTTTACTATTGAAATTTTTCATTTCCAAAGCCTGATCGTAGTAATAAACTTCTCCAGGTGCGGCTTCCTGACGGGTAACGGCGATCCAGTTTTCGGTTCCGTTATCACTCACTTTCAGATAGGTATAATTTGAAGTCTGAACAACTTCTCCAACTTTCACTTCGTGTAATGCAGGATTTGCTGGATTCGCCAAGTTCTGGGCTGTTGGTACTTTGTTTTTTCTAACACAACCAGAAAATCCAACCAGAACGATAAGAATAAAAAATATTGATCTCATAATTTATAAAATTTGATAATTTTTCGTGTAAAAATATTGATAAGATTGCTGAATTCAAAAACTTTAGACTTCAAACAAATTTCAAAACAATTAGTTGTAATTTTAGTTGATTTTTCAATCCCTCTGACTTGTATTGACATAAATCAATAAAAAACCAATAAAAAAATCAAAATGGAAACCAAACCCGAAAAATTGGACCGTGAATCCGCCTTAAAAACTGATCGCCGCGAGTTTCTAAAGCGAACTGCCGCCATTACTGGTGGATCCCTGCTATTGAATTCTTTTTCTGCCAGTTTATTTGCAGAAATCACAAAAGCTGACGACTCCAGACTCATTACTGAAACCATAAAGTATAACGGAGCAAGTGGCCCAATGATTGCCTACATGGCACGTCCGAAAGGAAAAAAGAAATATCCGGCGATTGTTGTTATCCATGAAAACCGTGGACTACAGCCACACATCAAAGATGTTGCCCGCCGATTTGCGCTCGAAGGTTTTGTAGCGCTCGCTCCTGATGCCTTATCCCCACTGGGCGGAACTCCTGAAAAAGCAGAAGAAATTGGTCCGATGTTTCAGAAGCTTGATAACGAGATGACCAAAAAAGATTTTTCAGCAGCTGTTGCTTATCTGAAGACAAGCCCGCAAACAACTGGTAAAGTTGGCTGCACAGGCTTTTGCTGGGGAGGATCGATGACGAATAATGTTGCCGTTAACACTCCTGATTTAGATGCTGCCGTTCCATACTACGGAGGACAACCTAAAGCTGAAGATGTTGCAAAGATTAAAGCACCAATGCTATTGCATTACGCGGGGAATGATGCACGTATCAACGCAGGGATTCCGGATTTTGAAGCAGCCTTGAAAGCCGCCAAAGTTGAATATACGTTGTATATGTACGAAGGAGCCGGACACGCCTTCAACAACGATTCGAATCCCGATCGTTATAACAAAGAAGCTGCAGATTTGGCCTGGGGCAGAACAATCGAGTTCTTTAAGAAAAAGCTTAAATAAAAAGTGATCAGTCGCAGTGGTCAGTTTTCAATCGTTGGGAACTGATCATTGCTGACTTTTCCAAAGCGCAGCAACCTCTTCAACAAAAGGTTTGCAGTGATTGAAAAAAAGTTTGTACCCTTCGCACAAATAGTTTAATCCGGATTCACCATCAGGGGTTTCGATGAACCGATCTTTAGGGCAGGCTCCGTTGCACATGGTAAGAACTTCGCATTTCAGGCAATACTCCGGAAGTGAGTTTAATTTAGCTCGGCCAAAGGCTTTCTGATTTGGACTTTCGAGAAGTTCGGACAGCGTTTTTTCCTGAATATTGCCCATGAAATGTTCCGGATTGACAGAATGATCGCACGAGTAAAAATCGCCAGAACGCTCAATTACAGGAACGCGGCCACATACAGGTTTAAAAATGCAAAGTGAATGATCAAGACCAAAAGCCGTTCGCAACGCTTCCTCAAAGATTTGGATTTTCACACGTCCAATATCTTCGGTTTTCCATTCGTCGAATAGGACACACAAAAATTCGCCGAAAGCCTTCGCTGGAACTGTTCGTTCAGAAACCTGATTGCTCTTAAGTGAAAGGCGTTCGACCAACGGAATAAAAGTCAGAAATTCAGCATTCAGACTTTTGAAAAAGTGGTAAACCTTCATTGGAAATCCAACATTTTGAGCGTTTACCACACAAAGTATTTCACAGGGAATTTCATAAGTTTTCATTAGTTGAAAACCACGGATAACTTCATTGAAGCATGACTTTCCACCTTTCCGGAACCGGTTGGCCGAATGAAACAGTTCCGGTCCGTCGAGGCTGATCCCGACAATAAAATTCTCTTTTTTCAGAAATTGACACCATTCTTCGTCGAGCAAAGTGCCATTGGTTTGGATTCCGTTTAAAGCAAAGCGATTTTCAGGTAGATGTTTTTTCTGTAGTTCGGTAATTCGTCGAAAATAATCGAGACCAGCCAGAGTAGGCTCTCCGCCATGCCACGAAAAGAAAATGGATTGTTCAGATGAGGCCTGAATGTGCTGAATGATGTAAATTTCAAGCAGTTTGTCAGACATTCTGCCAATTACAGATTCGTTGTGCAAATCGCTTTTATTCAGGTAATAGCAGTAATTGCAGGCCAAATTGCAACTGGCTCCAATGGGTTTTACAAATACCTGAAAATCGTCCATAGTAAATTCTTTCAATTTAAAACAACCGTTTCCCTTCGGCACAGGCTGTGATTAATTTTTCAAGTCGTGAAAACTGAGTTGCATCTTGTTTGGCGCTCATCACCCAATAAATCCTGACTTTCCGGTATGAAGGCGGCTGTTTCTCAAAAAAATCCCACGCCACTTTATTTTTCTTGAATCGAGATTCCAGTTCTGATGTGAACTTCTCGGGTTGATTTTCATAACTGTAAACGACTGATCGAATTTCCAATCGCTTTTCGTAGGCCGCCAAACCTGCTGGCGCCATTTTCCCCAGCCGAGTTAATTCTTCTACTTTTTTGATGTTCACCGCGCTCCAATTGCTTTTTGGTTTCCTTGGTGTGAACCTGTTGCAGTAACTTTCATTGTCAATGGATTTCCGGATACCATCGATCCAGCCAAAACAGAGCGCTTGGTCAACCGATTCTGACCAGTTCATACTTGGCTTTTTAGTGCCAAGTTTATAATAGCCAACAAGCAATTCTGTTTCCGTCTGATGGTTTTCTTCCAACCATTTTCGGAATTCGGCAGAATTAGCAAAAAATACTGGCGTCATTCTGGATAGATGCTACAGATGAAGTTCTCTTTTACGGCGAGTCTTAAACTGAAAGGGGAAAATTAACTGACTGGCAGCGATTAGAAGGATGCCGGCAAAAAACAATGGCATTAAAAGGTTTACCAGCGAATCGGATTTATCAAGGTTAAAGAGGAGCCAGGTCAATAATGAAACAATAACTAACGCACCGGTCAGTAGCAGCGTATTGCCTATTATCATAGCTGTTCTGCTGCGTTTTGAAGTTGATAATGGCTTGTGTGTTACAAATTTCTCCTTTTTCATTGGTTTCTGTATTTAAAATTCCAGACTAAATTACATTAAAAATAGCAGTTTTAAAAAAGCATCTGTCGTTGCCATTCGAACAATGAAACTGACAAGGCGTGAGAAACGTTCATCGATTTGCATTTGCCTGTCATCGGAATGTGCAATTTGATTGAACATTTTTGCAGGATATCTTCCGGAAGTCCATTCCGTTCGTTTCCCAATAGGAATATAATGTTTTTAGGAAGCTTGGTAGTAAATAGATTGGTTGAATCTTCGCATGTTTCGATAGCTGCCAATTGAACGTCAGGACTTAGCTGTGCAAAAAAATCTTCCGGAGAAATAAATGTAAGCCTGATGTTGTCGAAACTGAGTCCCGCAGTTTTTTTAATCGACGACATCCGAAGTTGAAAATCCGACCCCAGAATGAAAACCTCTTCGGCGCCAACATTATCGGCTAGTCTGATCATATTCCCGATATTCTCCGGATTAATAATCTGCCACGCCGCAATTATTGGTTTCGGTGAGAGCTCCGGATATTTTCGGTCGTTGAAAAAAACTACGGAATTGGTTTCCATCTTTGAGTGTGATGCATTTTAGTTTCTATCAGATCAATTTCAGAATTTCCTCAACCGGGCGGGCCAAAACAGCATGTGTTCCTTTAATAACCAGCGGACGTTGGATTAGCCTCGGATTTTCAACCAGAATCTGGATCCATTCGATGTCACTTAATTCTTTTCCCTTATAATTCTGTTTATAAACCGCTTCGTTTGTGCGGATAATATCGGTTACCTGAAGATCAGATTTATTCAGGAATTCTTTGATTTCTTTGGCTGTAATTCCATTTTTCATGTAGTCGATTACCTCAACTTCCAAGCCCTTTTCTTCAATATATTTAAGTCCTTCACGGCTTTTCGAGCAGCGTGGATTGTGATAAAACTTCATGAGATTCTGGTGTCTTTTTTTGATGTATGTATGGTAATCTTCCTGAGCTCTGTAACGTTGCCCATTCGTCTGATTATTGTACCGATTGCTCAATTCGCTGTCGAGAATGCGCGCTTTGGAATTGTCGCGAAGCTGTATCCGAAGTAATTCTTTAAGTTCATTTCTGATTTCAGGAGAATAAATCGGACAGGCCACTTCTATTCTTCGATCGAGGTTACGCGACATCCAATCGGCTGATGAGATATAAATATCTTCTTTCCCTCCATTCGCAAACAGAAATACGCGGGTATGTTCCAGAAATTTATCAACAATGCTGATGGCTTCAATATTTTTACTTAGTACCGGATCGTCGGTTTTTAATCCGAAAATGCCCCTGATGATAAGCTGTATTTTAACACCGGCCTGACTTGCTTTATAAAGCCGGTCAATCATTTCCTGATCAATCAGGCTATTCATTTTCAGGATTATGTAGGCTGGCTTCCCTTTTTTCGCGTTAGCAATTTCCTGATCGATTTTTTGCAGGAAGAAATTTCGCTGCGAAAATGGGCTGACAATAATTTCTTTGAAATCGAAATGTTTGTAGGTATGTTTGAAGAATTCGAACATATTTGCCACTTCGTTGGCGATTGCGGGATCGGCTGTTAAAAACCCTTTATCGCCATAAACGCGAGCCGTTCCTTCATGAAAATTTCCGGTACCAATATATGCATAGTTTCTTATTCCGTTCTTCTCATTTCGTTCGACCCAGGCCAGTTTGCAGTGTATTTTTAGTCCCGCAATACCATTAATAACATGGGCACCTTCTTCCTGAAGTTTATTTGACCAGAAGATGTTAGCTTCTTCATCGAATCGAGCCTGAAGTTCTATAACTACAGTAACCTTTTTCCCATTCCGTACCGCATTGAGCAAGGCATTTACAACTTTCGAAGTTTCGGAAACACGATAAATTGTTATGCCGATTTCAGTAACCTTTGGATCGATGGCTGCTTCGCGCAAAAAGTCGATGAAATGCGAAAAACTCTGGTAAGGGTAGTGAAGCAGAACATCTTTTTGTCTCAATTTTTTCAGGATACTGGAGTGCGGCGGCAGATCTTTGTGCGGAACCGGCGGCAAACTTTGATAATAATGCTGAGGTTTCCCAATTTCAGGGAAGTTCATAAAGTCTTTGTGGTTGTGGTATCGACCCCCGGCAACCGTTTTATCAGCTCCATCCAGCTTCATTTTTTTCATGATGAACTCAAGCAGGTCGGCGGGCATTTCACGGTCGTAGATAAGTCGCACCGGAATTCCTATTTTCCTTTTTTTAAGGCTGAGTTCCATCTTTTCGAGGTAACTTTTCGAAATATCGTCGTCGATATCAAGTTCTGCATCGCGTGTTACTTTAATGGTAAAGGCTTCAAATTGATCGTAATTGAAGATCGGGAAGATATCATTCAGGCAAAAACGAATAACGTCATCAACCATAATGACGAATTTTTTGTGACCCTGATCGGGAAGTACCAAAAAGCGTGAAACTGACCGACTGGGAACACGAATAAGGGCGTATGCAAATTTTAAAGGAGAATTCTTTTTTGAAAGTTTAACTGCCAGATAAACTGATTTGTCGCGCAAATAGGGGAATTTCATGTTTTTCCCCAACATGATGGGTATGATATTTGGAAGAACTTTGATGTTAAAATATTTCCGGACGAAGACACCTTGCTCATGTGTCAATTGTTTTTCGTCGATCATAAAAATATTTTCATTGGCCATTTCAGCCCAAATATTCCGGTAAATTTCCTGCGCCTTTTGCTGATGCTTTACAACCGTTTCCTGAATTTCATCATAGAGTTCACTGGCAGTATAATTACCTAACAGAGTTTCGTCGTCTTTGCCAAATTCGAGCATGCGTCGAACGGCAGCAACTCTTACACGGAAAAACTCATCGAGATTGTTGGAAAAGATCCCGAGAAACCGGATCCTTTCAAACAAAGGAACTGTGGGATCTTCAGCCTCCTGAAGTACCCGCGCATTAAACGACAGCCAACTGATCTCACGGTTATTGTATCTGTTCGATTTATCCATTTCCTGAGTTTTATTTGTGCGGAAAACCAATAAACAGTTTATCCCATATTAAGTTTATTCATTCCTTTTTGAATCGCCTCCTGAAAAATTGGCAGTCCGGTAACCTCATTCAAAGGTATTATCCGGTCTTTTGGCGCTTTGTTTTCATCCTGAAGAAACAATTCGAACCACCCCACATTTTGCCATTGGTCTAGTTTGTACCCAACGTTAGAAAACTCTCCACATTTTCGATAACCAAAATGTTCATGAAAAGTTACACTCGGTTCGTTAGGCATGGTAATAATGGCCAACAAATCAGCAATTCCCTGGTAGCGAACAATATCATTCAGGCTGGTATAAAGTGCATCGGCCACTTTTCTACGCCTGAAATCGGGATGAACATACACCGAAACTTCTTTACTCCATCGGTACGATGCACGGCTTCGGTAAGCCGATGCGTAAGCATATCCGGCAATTCGGCCATCGATTTCACAAACCAGATAAGGCAATTCGGCCAATATTCCCTGAATTCGTTCCCAAAAAGAATCTTCATCAGGAACAATTTCTTCAAAGGTGACTGATGTTTCAAGAATAAAAGGTGAATAAATTTCCAGAATTCCCGGAACATCATGTTTTTCAGCTAATCGTATTTTAGGATTCATTGTTTTTATTTTGTTATGGATTACAAGTTGCGTGTTTCGAGACTCTCCAGAAGCAGTAACTCGCAACCCGAATCAGTTTGTCAATTCACATCATCGCTGAATTCCATCAAAAATGCTTTAATAAAACCGTCAATTCCGCCATCGAGTACCGCGTTCACATTGCCCGACTCGAAACCGGTACGCACATCTTTAACTAATTTGTAGGGTTGAAGGGTATACGAACGAATTTGCGAACCCCATTCAATCTTTTTCTTAGTTGCATTAATTTGTTGCTCGGCCTCCTGTCGTTTGCGAAGCTCCAATTCGTATAATTGAGATTTAAGCAACCGAAGGGCATTGTCTTTATTTCCAAATTGAGAACGGCTTTCGGTATTTTCGATGATAATGCCGGTTGGGGCATGACGGAGACGAACTCCGGTTTCAACTTTGTTCACATTTTGGCCACCAGCACCACCCGACCGAAAAGTATCCCAGGTTATGTCGGCTGGATTAATTTCGACTTCGATAGTGTCATCAATTGCAGGTGAAACAAACACGGAAGCGAAAGTAGTCATTCGCTTACTTTGGGCATTGAAGGGTGAAAGACGAACCAAACGGTGGACACCGTTTTCACTTTTCAGGTAGCCGTACGCATATTCGCCTTCAAACTCAATGGTGCAGCTTTTCACACCAACTTCGTCGCCTGCATGATATTCGATTGTTTTTACAGTATAGCCATGTCTTTCGCCATAACGCATGTACATGCGCATCAACATTTCAGCCCAGTCGTTGCTTTCAGTTCCTCCGGCTCCGGCATTAATACGCAGAATGGCGCCCAGTTTATCCTCCTCTTTACGGAGCATATTTTTGGTTTCCAAAGTTTCAACAGCCTCAAGAGCGATATTAAAATGCTGTTCGATATCTTCCTCAGAAGCCTCTTCCATTTCAAAAAAGTCATACAAAACCAGCAAATCT
>Ga0302292_1002308_pt1 | contig 11510 bp, 10 predicted proteins | sample III_Fen_N2_1_FD_194553 | JGI IMG/M metagenome (GOLD analysis project Ga0302292, IMG submission 194553) | Peat permafrost microbial communities from Stordalen Mire near Abisko, Sweden - III_Fen_N2_1 | ecosystem: Environmental > Terrestrial > Soil > Wetlands > Permafrost | place: Sweden: Abisko...
TTTTAGACCCGATTAAACCGTAGAAAAGCATGTAGCCCAGACAGGCAAACATTACCCAATAACTGTTCAGATAACCTAAATGGTCGGATACAAATCCCTGGAAAAGGGGTACAATACCTCCACCGCACACCATTACCATGAAAATACCCGAAGCTGCTGCTGTATATTTGCCAAGCCCTTCAACCGCAAGGTTGAAAATGCCACCCCACATAATAGAAGTGCAGAGACCGCAAAGTACCAGGTACAAAATGCTGATTGGAACCTGTGCTATTCCAAAGGATAGATTTGATTTGAAAACGGGCATACTTATAGTGCTTGAAACAGGCGAGAAAATAGCTAATAGAATAAAGATTATGCCTAAAGATGATACTCCTATTAACATGGTTTTACTGGATACTTTTGCACCAATTGATGCACCTGTCAAACGTCCGATTAGCATTAGTAACCAATAAACTCCTACAATACTGCCTGCAGTGGTTGCATCGATGCCCAATCCAACATTGCTTGCAGTTTTTGAAGCAGTCATAAACAAGTTAGCTGTGCTCGGAATTCCAATTTCGATACCAACATAAATAAAGATTGCAATAGCACCTAAAACAAAGTGGCGGAAAGACAATGGACTGTGAGAATGTTTTACTTTTCTTTCGGTAGCAGTCTCCATGTGTGGTTCTGGAATCTTCACAAACGATAATACAACGAATGCCAAAGCAAAAATACCTAATGCAAGGAAGAGTGCAGGGTTTGCTTTTTCAATGGTGCGACCAGCTTCTGCACCCATTAGGAAACCTACTAACATTGGTGTGATAGTTGCGCCAATTGAATTGATGGATCCTCCGAATTGCAATAGTCTGTTACCGGAGTTACCACCGCCGCCCAGGGTATTCAACATAGGGTTAACAACCGTGTTCAGCATACACATAGAGAATCCTGAGATGAAAGTACCAACCAGATAAACAGTGAAGCTACCAACCTGTCCGGAAAAAAACTGTACTGCCACTCCAACAAATCCAACTGCAATAGCAGATAATGCTGTTTTCTTATACCCAAACTTTTTCAGCATAATACCTGCCGGAATACCCATAAAGGCATAAGCTAAGAAATTTCCAAGGAATCCTAATTGAGATTCAAAGTTAGATGCTCCAAATTGTTTTGCAACAATAACACCCATCGGACTCGGAAGACCTGTTACAAAGGCAATCATGAAAAATAACGCAAACATCATTGCTATCGGCAACGCATAATTTTTGTTTTCTGTGCTCATATAAAATATTTTGTTAGATAAATAAATGTTACAATATCGATACTTAAAACAACCTCCAAAGTTAATGCTTTTTGTGTATTATAATCCTGAAAATTGCAAAGAATACCTCTTTCAAAATATGTTTTTAAACATCTATTAGCTACTTGCGAAATTCAGACACAGAATCATTTACAGACTTCTGAACAGAAATTCGCTCATCCGGGTGTATAAGTGTCCGCGGGTTTGTTTTCCCAGAATACTATGATTTTTGTCGGTGTACAATTGCATTTCAAATTGCTTATCGGCAGCTACCAGTTTATCTATAAATAACATGGTGTTTTGAGTATGAACATTATCATCGGCCGATCCGTGAATAATCAGCAAATTGCCCTGCAACTTGCTTGCCCGAAGAAGTGCCGAAGATTGATCGTATCCTTTAAAATTTTCTTGCGGACGACGCATATAGCGTTCGGCGTAAGCTGTGTCGTATAAGCGAAAATCTGTAACGGGTGCAACAGCAATACCGGCTTTGAATACTTTCTCGCCTGTAGTCATGCTGAATAAGGTCATTGTTCCGCCATAACTCCAACCCCATATACCAATTCTGTCTTTGTCTATATAGCTTTGTTTTGCCAGGTATTTAGCTGTCTCCACCTGGTCTTTGGTTTCCAGTAATGTCAGTTGCTGGTAGGTACATTTGCGAAATTCAGCTCCACGGGCTCCCGTGCCGCGTCCATCTACGCATACAACCACATAATCTTTCGTAGCCAGATAATATTCCCAGTCAATTTTCCAACTGTCCAATACTTGTTGAGAATTGGGTCCGCTGTATTGAACCTGCAACACCGGATATTTTTTGTTTGGGTCAAAATTGAGCGGTTTTACTATCCAGCCGTTCAGTTTGATATTTTCGGAAGTTGTGAACCCGAAAAATTCTTTTTTCGGCAAATTCAACGATTTGAAGTCAGCAGCTACTGCTGCATTGTTTTCCAGCACTTTTACCGCAGCTCCCATATTGGTTCGGAGCGTGTAGATATTCGGTGTTTCTACACTCGAAGCATTGTCTACAAAGTACGTAAATGTGCTGTTGAAGCTGGCGTTATGCGTTCCTTTACCGTCGGTCAGTCGGGTCTTTTTTCCTTTGGTATCAATGGCGTACACATCACGTTGCATAGGCGATACTTCTGCTGATTGATAATACAATACCTGTTTTTTCTCGTCGAAGCCGTACACATCGGTTACATCCCATTTTCCTTTGGTAAGCTGAGTTTTTACCACCCCGTTTATGCCGTAAAGATAAACATGACGGTATCCATCTTTCTCGCTTACGCCGATAAAAGACAGATTGTCGCTCGAAAAGCGAATGTGATCGATGTTTTCATAGTCCACATAGTATTTATCTTCTTCACGTAAGCACAGTTTAGTGAGTAAAGATTTTGGGTTAGCCATAATCATATCCAATCGGTTCTGGTTTCTGTTGAGCTTGAAAATAGCCAACTGGTCGGGCGAATTAGTCCATTTTATGCGGGGAATGTAGAAGTCCTGATCGTTATCATCGCTCAGCTTTACGGTTTTTATCGATTTGAGGTAATCGTCGTACACGCAAACGCTTACTACCGAATTGTTTTCTCCCGCCTTTGGGTATTTGTATTTGTAGGTCGAAGGGTAAGTGGTCAGTTCGCCTTTTTCTTTGGTATTGTCTATATAAAGCGGGAAGGAGTATTCGGGTACTTTTGTTTCGTCGAATTTTACGAAAGCCAGCAGTTTGCTGTCGGGGCTCCACTCGAAGTAGCGTGTGTCTTCAAATTCTTCTTCGTACACCCAGTCAGGAGTTCCGTTGATGATGTTTCCAAATTTACCGTCTTTTGTTATGGCTATTTCGGTGTTGAAGTCCAGTTTCTTCATGTACAGGTTGTTTTCCCGTGCAAAAGCAATGTATCTACTGTCCGGTGAAAAGAGCGGTACTTCCTGCGAGCCGTTTTCGGATAGCGGCGTAAGCTCGTTGCGCTTGATATCGTACACGTAATAATCGGCTGTGAACGTGCGGCGATAGCGGTATTTCACGTTGGTATACACCAGTAGCTTGGCTTCGTTGGGGCTAAACTCATAACCTGAGATAGACTTGATGGGCGATTTCTTTAGGCGTGAGATACTGAAAATGGTATCGACCACAGCTCCGGTTTTGAAATTGTATTTTACCACAGCTTTGCTTGTTGGCATAAGGCTGAAGTTTTCCCCATCATTCATCGAACGGGGGGTGTTTACAGATTTAGCTCTGAATCTGCCATCGGTAATATCGTACAGTAAGTTGGCAAACAATAAATTGATACTTAAGGCTAGAAGGAATGTGAGAGTAAAGCGTTTCATTGTAAACTATTTTAAGTTATTATGTTTAAATACCACTATAAATCGAAAAGTTTTTTTAATTTTGAGAGCTGTAACCTGCTAGCTCAACGCTGAGCCTGCAATGTCTTTAACCGCTGTTGTTATGGTGATAGATGCGCGACCCGGACAAAGCTTATTTGGCTGTTTTTCTATCTCCGGCCCATCATTGACTTTAAAGAACATACAAAAATAAGCCATTTTATGGTGTTATGTGATTCTATACCGAAAGTTTTTTATCCGTTAACTATTATAGGCTTCTGTTTCAATAGATTTAATTTTCAGCCTGCAGGCGTTCTCCAGATTCCTGAAAGGAATCAATGTAAATAACCGTAGGGAATAAATACAGATAAAACAAGAATCTCCTACGGACAATAAAGCATTGATAGCTATTTATTCTATTGATATTAAAGTCCTACGGACTATTATTCAACTCCTGATTTACATTACTGATATGTTATTACGAAATAACATTCACATAATAAAACTTGTAACTCGTAACCTGTAACTCATATTTATGAAGATTATAAAGAATTTATTCAGTTTCTCGTCGGGCACACAGACGCTCGGTATTTGTCTGAGCGGGGGAGGTGCACTGGGTTTTGCGCATGTGGGTGTGTTGCAGTCGCTCGAAGAGCATGGCATTCGTCCTACACACATTGTGGGATCGAGCATGGGGAGCATTATAGGCTGTCTGTATGCAGCAGGTCATACGCCGGCCGAAATGTTGCAGATGATAAAAGAGGATAAGCTCTATAAAATTACGAAACTGATGTCTTTCAAGCCCACGTTTCTGAAATCGGGGCTGGCAACTCACAGTATATTGCGCCAGTTGATAAAGGAAGTAATTCCGCACAACAGTTTCGAACAGCTGCAAAAGAAACTGTACGTGTGCGTGGTGAATCTCAACAAAGCCGAATGGGAAATCGTAGATTCGGGCAACGAACTGGATGAATGGGTGGCAGCGTCGGCCAGTATTCCTGGTGTTTTCGAAACGATAAAGCACGGCGAAACGCACTACGTGGACGGGGGATTGCTCAATAATATGCCGGCGCAGGGCATTGAAGAGGTATGCAGGGATATTATCGGGGTGGACGTTATTCCGTATAAAATGCCGGTGGATATTAAGCGCCCTATGGATACGCTGGCTTATGCCGTACGAGCCATGGAGCACCAAAACTCAATCGCCGGGCGCGACTTGTGCCGCTTTATCATTGAGCCACCTGCCATAGAAACTTTTCATGAGTTTAGCTACGACTCTTACTTCACTATCTATCATCAGGGCTACGAAGCTGCCAACAAATTTATTGCCGAAAATCCCGAGATATTGCGTTTGAAGAAGTAGTGACTTTTTATCGGATTTTAATTAGCTCAACTGACCGTTGTACAAGCAAAAAATGGTTATAAATCCACGTGGACAAGGCAGCTGTGGCAATCATACTACGCAAAGAGGAGTAACTTTTACTTACTTTCGTACTCGATTCATTAAACTTTTCTGTTTATTTTCTTTTTCTTTCAGTTTGTTGATATATTCAAGCCACTTAGCGTAGATTCCGTCAGGTAAATCTTCGTATCCCAGATTATCGATTTGTTGATTTAAATTTTGTAGTTTCAGGTAATGCTGATACGCTTCGGGCGATTTCTGTTGCATAATTTCGGGCTTTGGGGCTTCCAAAAGTTTAGCCAATGTTAATACTAAACTTGATTCGTAAGCAGCTTTCATAATAAGTGGTTCTAACTGGTTTTTCGCATTTTTTGAAGAAGCGTTTAAACAGTTTAGATAGAAATCATCCAACCCGAACTTCTTATAATATCCTTTTGCTAATTCATCAAGCAAATGAGCAACAACTTCTTTCTTACCCATTGGTTCAAGATAAATTCTGTTTCGTAATGCTTCGGCTTTAATGTAACTGCTATTCATGTAATGAGCATCACTGAGAATAGCATTACAAGTTAGTTCAAGATTATACCATGTACCCTTTTCGTCTTGTATCTTAACGAACGAATGACGTGGTGAGAATGACCAATAAGCTTTAGCCCCCAACTTCTCGGCAAGCACTAAATAGTACAAAGGCATGGAATAACATTGACCAGTTCCACTTCGCATAAGCTTTGTAACGTAATGACTATCGAAATGTTTTTCTGATTTATAATCGTCCAAGTCATATTTGATTGGAAAATGTGTGATAGGTTTTTCAGATCCTCCTTTTTTTATCTTTAGGGTATCAGAAATTAATCGAAACAACATCATGTTCTTTACAAGATTATTGTTTGGGTTCAATTTATCCTCTTTGATTTTTTCATTACAAAGTTTGACTTGGTCATTCAGATTTTTTTGGTAATTGTCATAGTTCAGTGCATTATTGTAATAAGCATTTTCGACAAGAAAAACTGCCCTTCCAAGATTAAGCGGTTGTTTGCCTTCTAACATATTGTTGATTTCATCAAAAGCCTTGTAATAGTTTGCTGTTCCTTCTTGGTAGGATTGAGAGGGAAATCCTTTGGTAGCAAGCATGTGAATGTCTGATTGGGTTTGATTCCTACTATCAATGAGTCGTTGATGTTCTGTAGCCTCATTAATAAGTGCCTCGTTTCTTCTTTTTATATTCAGAACTTCATTGGAATTGTAAGGACTGGCTTGTTGTTGGCTTTGATAAAGATAAGGATTGGGAATATTCGGTTGAGAAATGCCAACTGTTGGCAATTGCGGAATTCTAACCGTTGCAGAAGTTTGCGCAACCGAATAACTTGAAATGATTATAAAGGAACCTAAAACAATATTTCTCATAAACGCTTTTACATACTAGTTTTGTTTCTGAGTAATGATTTCATTCGGTAATTGGTGGTTTGTGTTCCTGATGATCTCAGCCAATTGAGATACATGCCTTGTGGCATTTTCCTGTAACCTAATTCATGAATATGCGTATAAATTTCATTCATTTGAGCAAACAGTCTTTTTCCTTGTTCTGAATTTTTGTTGGATTGTTTGCACAAAGCAGTCAACGTTTCGGCTTTCAACAACATTGCATTAATATATTTCGGGAAATGAGTTAATGCAGTTTCGCAACACTTCAAAATAAAACTACCGTCCTGAATACCAAACTTAGCCTGATAACCTTGCGCTAAATCCACCAAACAAAGGCAAACTGATTGTTTTGTAGAAAGTGTGTCCATGTAAATGCCGTTTCGTAAAGCATCCGTGTGAATATATCCTGAAGCCATTAACCATGCATCGGTTGGAAAATCACCACAGGTCAGCTCAATATTATACCAACCCACGCGTTTATTCTGCGCCTTGATATAGATATGATTGGGCGCAAGCGATAAATAAGCGGGTTGCCCGAGTTCATCCATAATCATTTTGTATAAATAGGGTAGAGAATGACAATTTCCTTTTTTCGTTTGCATCAAGGTAGATACAAACATATTTGACCAGTCTTTTTGTCCTGCAAAATCATCAAAATTGTATACAAACGGAGTGTGTGTAACAACTCCACCCTCTGTTCTCACCGGAATTGTGTCCGTGATATAGACAAACACGGCGCATTGCGCCGTGGCTTTTTCTTTGTCTTTCTCGGGGTATTCGATATTGCCCGAAGCTATTATTCCTCTGCAAATGGAGGTGTTGAACCTGACTGCTACATCAAAGGCAGTTTTATCTAATTGATTGTCGAAATAGGCATTTTCTGTAAGATAGACAGCTTGTTGAAAGTTGACTACTTTTGTCAGTGTCAACATGCTGTCTACAGAATTATAGGTGTTTTGATAGACCTGTTCATTATTTTGTGCTTTAATAGAGAAATTGAAAATTATAAAAAAGAGAAATAATGAAAATTTGAGTTTCATTTGCTGCGAATTATTAAGGTTATGCACAGTTTGAGGTAATCATAGTTTCATTTTTTGTTCTTTGTACATTTTGGGAATGACAAGTCTGTTGAACTTAGTATGATTTGTTCTTCCTTAAAGGACATGTTTTTTAAGTCATTGAAATTATAAAATTTCATTTTTGTTTTTTTTAAATCATTTTCAGACATAACTATAATTTGTTTTTTCAATTCATCAATTACTTTTATATGTGCTTTCGAATTATTGAGTTTACACAATAGAGTAATGCAGAAAGTTTTTTTAGGTTCAATTATTTTATAAAAAGTATAATAAATATCAGTAGATACATTTTCTATGGTGCTTCCATATTCACTAATAATATTTGATAAAGAAAAATCGCCTTTGCGTTTAAAAAAGTAATCATGCAACTTTACCTCTACTGTTTGATTGTAATCCTTTGTATTATCATCTAACCATAATATAATTTTGTCATCACTTGAATTCACAACGTTCAAATTTGTAACAATGTATTTAGATTTTTCTATAGTATAAGTATAACTACTTATTTGATAACTTACGTTTTGAGCAAATATATTCAAACTAAATGCAAGTGATATAATTACTATTGCCTTTCTCATTATTTCATATTTTGAATTGTTTCATTAATAGCTTTATTTATTAATTTAAATAAGTCTGTATTCAAGTCTTTGTTTCCTGGCGCAAAATTATGTGAAGCTTTTGGTCGATCTCCATTTGTTACATTATACATATAGGCATGTCCATTTGCTTCATGGCTATATGTTTGAGCTCTTCCCTCTTCTGATAAGTTTGAGTTAATTACTACTACTGTGTTTCCATTAGTTGAGTTTTGAAGACCATTGTTATCTGGGAAAAGCGTCTTCCCTAAGAATCCTGTTTCTCCTGTCGAGGTTCCGACCCCTTGACCATTATCATTTCCAATATAATCTTTGTCTACACCAAGATATGTCATTGATTGTGTCTGTGTATTTCCTTCTTTATCGGTATAATCGAATTTGTTGTCCAATTTAACTTCAATAGTTTTGTCAGATAGAGCCATTGTTCTTAAACTATTGAAATTTACACTACTATTTTCTACATTTTTCAAGCCATCTTGATTGACATATCCATTTTTGTCAAATGTTACATATTGTCGAGTGTCTTTTGGAAGCGTGTTTAATATCATTCTTTGAGCATCAATTGAAGCTGCAACAACTAATCTTCCATCTGGGTCAATATTTTTTACTGGGTTATTCAAACAATACGCATAAGGACTAATCCAATAATATTTCTCGCAAAGTGGGTCAACCGACATAGCAGAAGTTGCAGTAGTTACTTCAGTTCTTTCTTTTTTTTCGCTTATATAACCTATCACCTTGTTTGTTTTCGTGTCAAAATACACCGACCCAATTTCAACAACATCGGGATTTCCGTGAAATTCTTCAAATTCTCCTTTTGAAGAAGTGTACATCACTTGTTTTTTATAACCCAGCTTTGAAAATGGACTCTTCGCTGTCTGTGCAAAAAGGCTACTTGAAGCAGATAAAACTGCTAATGTGAATAACATTATTTTTTTCATAAGAATCAAAAATTAATTGTTATACTAAATTTACGGTCACATTATAATTTGTTCTAAAGTTTTAATATTCATGCGCGGTAAAAATAATAATTATATTTTTAATACTGAAAATATTGAGCGAAAAAAATTAGGACAAGGCATTTTGTATTTAACTGATAAATAAATACATATGCTCTAGTTTCTAAATATTATTAGGACAACTAAATTTCAATCGACATTAAACCCTAAAAAAATGATTCTTTTGAATGATTCAAATTTACATTGCAGATAAACATCTTTATGCATAATGATAAGCAAATTTCAGAGAACATTAAGCCTCCCTTCCCCGTAGCGTGCAAACATTGGAAGCGAAGCTCCTGCTTTTCATATTATTTTGCTTTTAAATTTCTGTATAGTATAACTTACTTTCCCTGTATTCCCGCAGTAGTTGATTTGCTTGTTAATGTTGTAAATGCTAATGTTTTGACATATAAAAAGACACATGTAATTGTGTCTTTTTATATGTGGATATGCAAGTAAAAGCCTTGCTCTTAAGTTTGATGAAGGCTGAAGCCATTCGTTGAACTTCTAACAGCAATTATGCTACGTCGAACGCGCTCCATATGCTTAGAAGCCCGGATTAATTTTTGTTTTTTGAATCAGTTCTTTTATTTCAACATCAGGTTCAAATATCACACGAATGTCGGTAATGTTATTCGCAGAAACTTCTTCTTTGGTAGGAACTCCATCGCTTGAAAATGACAGACGGAATGTTCCGAAACCATCTAACTTCACACTGTCGCCTTCCATTAACCATTTAGGAAGCTCTGTAATAAGATTGGTAATTACATTCTGTACATCGCCTGCCGACAATGATGAAACTCCTGCCAAATCCTTACTCAAATCCTTAAGGGTTCTTTTACCAGTCAATTTGGGAGAAGCGTACCATTTCTTTTCTTTTGTTTGTGGATTTGGACGCTCCACAGCTAAAAATTGTAATGCCATGATTTTAAATTTTAAAATTAATAATTTGGTTGAATATTCCCCGAATTCAGGGTTATTTTTTTTCTTGACTGAATGTGTTTCTTTGTACATACGGTTCTATCTTTTTTTTCATACGTATGAAAGTTTACGTACATACGGTTCAAAATATTTTTTCATACGTATGAAAATTTACGTACATACGGTTCAAAAAGCTACGATAGCACAATCGTTTGAACCCATAATGTTTTTATAAATTAAGCGACGAATCATGCAAAATTATAGATAGATTATCCTTCTGTTTTACGACACGTTTAGGTTGTGAGATTGAATTGCTATATAATTACCGAAATTATTAATCTGTGTCGCTCGTTTTGTCATCTAGTGTGATATTTGATTGATTTGTTGTGTGTTGCAAGCAAAGTTATAACTTATAATTGAAAAATCCAAAAATATACATATATACATCGCGAAATTTTTGGCGTTAATAATTAGTTTATAATCAACGAAATAACGACTTGGTTAAAAATTATTTTATATACATCGGATGTTGGAGTTAAAAAAGAGGGTGTTTTTTGAGGATTTGAGAGTGCCTGCGAAGGAGAAAAAACTTACAATAAATGATTTTAATGTGGTGGAGTTCGCCGCTGATTTGGGAGGACAGAAACGGCCAGGTAAATAAAGCTTATTCCGACTTAGGCAGTCTGACAGTAAAGGTAGTACCTTGGTCAATGGCGGTGCTGAACGTAATGCTTCCGCCCGAAATTTCGATAATGTTTTTGGCAATGGCCAGACCGAGTCCCATGCCGGTACTCTTGGTGGTAAAGTTGGGTATAAACAGCTTGTCCTGTATTTCGGCATCGATTCCCGCCCCGTTGTCCGACACGGTTATTGTCACTTCCTTGGCTTCTTCGGTCAGGCGTATGCTTATTTCTCCTTCGCGCTCCTCGGGTATGGCTTGTAGGGCGTTTTTTATCAGGTTGTTGAATACCTGCACCAGCTGCTCGGGGTCGGCATATACAAATATGTTTTGCTCTGCACCATCGTAGTGCATGGTCACGTGCTCGTTGTTGTTCATGAACAAGCGGAATACGGAGTAAATCTTTGCTGCCACATCCACCCGCACAAAGCTGGCTTCGGGCATACGGGCAAAGTTGGAGAAAGTGCCTGCAATGCGCGACAGGTTATCAATTTGCTCGATAAGCATAACGCTCGATTTCTCAAAATAATCGTCGAACTGCTTATCCTGCATCTTTTTGGTGCGTTGGAGCTGTTGTATGGTGAGCTTCATGGGCGTAAGCGGATTGTTGATTTCGTGAGCCACCTGTCGTGCCATCGATCGCCATGCCGACTCCCGTTCCGATTTAGCCAACAGGCGCGCACTTTGCTCCAGCTCGTCCACCGTTCGGTTATACTGTTGCACCAGTTGTCCTATTTCGTCGTTCAGATTATAGTCAATCTTTTCGTTCCTGCGACCCAGGCGCATATCTTTTAGTTTCATCTCCA
>Ga0302292_1002309_pt1 | contig 11501 bp, 9 predicted proteins | sample III_Fen_N2_1_FD_194553 | JGI IMG/M metagenome (GOLD analysis project Ga0302292, IMG submission 194553) | Peat permafrost microbial communities from Stordalen Mire near Abisko, Sweden - III_Fen_N2_1 | ecosystem: Environmental > Terrestrial > Soil > Wetlands > Permafrost | place: Sweden: Abisko...
CATAGTCAATATAGGCTTCTGCTGCATCATGAAAAATTCGGAACTTTATTGCTGTAGAATTTGCTGCTGTTGGACTAGCTAAAATATCATGAGCAAACGCGACTCTTACCCCGGGTCTTCCTCCATTAATCCATCCGGCGTCACTTGAATTTTGAAAAACAATTTTATATTTTACATCTTGACCTGGATTATAATTTAGTCGATCGGATGTTTTCGCAATTCTTAAAGCTCTTTTAACTACATCAAGACAATTACGTTCCATAACTGCTGTTTTGTTATTGGGATATTCATTTGACGTCCACCCTAATCCATTGGTACAATAGATTCGTGCATTTGTACAATACCTTCCACTCATTGTGGGACCAATCTTCAAAACTATACTCATACTATCTTGAGTTACTGCCAGACCTCCGGTTTTGAAACCTTTAATTGTACCTACATTCCATACTACCGAATCGCCCACTAAAGAACCTTTAGTAGAACTAATGAACTGGAATCCTGAAGGTATTCCAACCTTTACAACCGATCCTGTAGCATCTACAGAACCATAGTTTCGATATGAAACCGTATAGGTTATCTGGTCGCCGGTAAATGCATACGTTTTATCTATTTTGTGATATACTTTAAGATTTGGTTTCGCTATCATATTAACAGGTGCATGGAAATTACCTGATAATACAAGCATACCTAACAGTTTATACCATTCATGAAAATAGGTTGGTTGTGAATTCAAGTATCCAGATCCATCCCAAGAAATTACGCAGTGACGGAACATATCTCCCATAAGTTCAAAGTCCTGACCAGCAATAGCACTCGGAGCTCCGGAACCATGTATCCAGTTAAGAGGGAAGCCACCGGTTACAGCACCAGCCATACTCATTTGACTAAAAAGGGTATAGGGTCCTTTAAAATGTAAATACGTTTTTAAATCTCCATTATTTTTACAGGTGTTATTCCAAGGGCTTCCTTGATTATTTTTTAAAAATTTAGCAAAACGAGTTCCCATATTATATTCGTAAGCATTGGCTGAACTTTCTACAACCTCATGTGCAACAGGATCCCACGTATATGTTGGATTATCATGCCATACATAGTTTAGAACTGTTCTCCAGCCTGCTCTAAAATCTTCAGAATACTGACTGCTGCTAAAAGTGAAATTTGTTGCTGAAGCTGTTGAATTTACGCCACCGCACACTGCAACATTAGATGTGTTTTGGGAATATAATAGTCCCATTAACCAATCGCTTGATGCTTCTCCTCGTTTTAATTGGCTTATAAAGAAAGGACTATCGTTTTCTGTTTCTAAAAGAGTTCTAAATTCTTTTAACCAGGCAGGACTTGAGTAGTCGAAATAGACCATTGTGTTCCCGCCATTTTGACGAGCAATACCTTTATAACCACCCGTAGCCCAATCTGTCAATTCAGACCAAGAATCTCCATTCTTTAAATATCCATCAAGTCCAATATCTCCAGAAGTATATTTAATCATTGGAAGAGCACCTGAATATAATGCAGTATCAACCATTGCCCTGATATACTTTAATGCCTCCTCTTTATAATTTAATTCTTTATTTCCCATTGCAGGAATAAAAACGCCGGAATGTTCACCCCATTGTTTATAAGCAATTAAAAGAGCCATAGCCACATCTTCATCACCATCAGTAGCAGAGTTTCCGTTTATACCGCCTCCATACACCCCTGTTCCTGCACCAAGGCTTCCTGCACCAGAAAGACCTATGGAATACATATAACCAGGTGTTGTAACGAGTCCGTCGACAAACCTTTGTGTTCCTTGAAAAGCTCTGTCATGAGCCCACATATAATATCCATCAAAGAATGTTTTATCAGCCATTACCGCAGCTCCCAGTAAATAATATCCATCACCTTCAACACATGTACAATGGGTAGGAGCATTAGGCATTAAATATTGAACTCCCCCAACTGTAATACCGGGATAGGGTTTCGTGTCGTTACAAATCATTTGCCAGGCATCCCGACAACGTTGTTCCATTTCAGCATGAGTAACTCCCGGAGCATTTACGCTTGCTAGTGTTTTTCTATTTGTTCCGTAATCTAAAAATTGTGGAAATGGAAATGCAGGGTTTCCCGAATTGACATTTGCTACAACTCCACCTGTTACTTGTCCATTACTTACTATTCCTAGACTTAGGAATAATGAAATTAAAAAGAATATTTTTTTTAGGAAGTGAAACATAAACTATATCGTAAATCGAAGTATTTTACATATAAAGAGAACAAATAAACAAGATGTAATCTTGTGAACTGCCAAGACTACAAAAAAGATCAAAAAGTTGCATGTAAAAGTACTCGTTTTTTATGAGATTCAAAATTGTGTAACGAAATGAATTGTTTCTATTGTAATGCTTATTTGTCGTGTATATATCTACACGAAGAGAATAGGCAGTTTTAAAAAAAATAAAAATAATCGTGATTTCTAAAATGCTCGGGGACAAACGATGGTCATAATATAAGAGAGCGATGCTTTTCATAAAACATCGCTCTCTTACGTATATATTTGATTGCTTCTTTAGGATAGTTTGTACCCCACATGTTTTATGGGTTTCAAGAGAATATTCAAACAATAAAACAAGCTGTTTATTTCGTTGTGCTTGTTGTTGTTGTTTTGCTGTTGCGTTTATAATCGCTGGTGCGAATGCCTCCTGCTTTTTCGTACTCAATGCTGTCGTAGCCATATTTACTGCCTATGGCATTAAGTATCCGGGAACTAAAGTCTTTTAGCTTCTGTTCCTCCGTGTCAATCTGTGTACCCAAACCATCGGCTGTTGTCAGCAGACCGTTGTACGTCTGAATGTCGGTGATTACTGCTTTTATCAGCAATTCATAAGCATTGCTGGTTAGTCCGTTACCAAAGTCGAATGCTGGTTCAACTTGTTTGATACCTTGTAGACGATTCTGGGCTATATCCGCTTCGGGTGATGGCCCTCTCTTCTTATAACTCATAGCTTTTTGATTTAAAATTATGATTACTAGATATAAATTGATTTAATTGAATATATCTACGTCAATAAAATGTATAGGTTACATGTGTTATTTGCTTTTTATGTTTATTTAGTTGATTGATAATACATATTTCTGTCGATATAATAGTGTCCCGCTCTGTTTTAAAAAAGTCTTTCGATGGAACTGATATCAGGTATCAGTGAATCTAGCTGTTTAACCATTATATAAAGTGGAAACGTCATTGAACAAGATGGGCAAATGACTCAACAATGTTGGTAAGTGACTTGGCAATGTTGTCAAGTGATTAAACAATGTTGGTAAGTGACTGTTCTACATTGTTGAGTCACTGAGGAGGGTTGGTAAGTGACTCAACAAGATGGGTAGATGACCTACGGACATTGTTGAACGACTGAACAGGGTTGTTGAGTGACTTGGCAATGTTGTCAAGTGATTAAACAATGTTGGTAAGTGACCGTACTACATTGTTGAGTCACCGAGGAGGGTTGGTAAGTCATTGAACAAGATGGGTAGATGACCTACGGACATTGTTGAACGACTGAATAATGTTGGTAAGTGACTTGGCAAAGTGGTTTGGTCATTACCGGATATAGATATGTGATTTAGCAATGTTGTTTCATCCTTATATAGTGTGTTATTTTTTGAAAAAGCTTGATTGAAATGAATCGAGCTTTTTTTTTTGCTTGTTTTGTTCTACTTTTCCATTTTAAACAGTATTTATAATGAATCCCGAAATACTCATACAGATAGTAACAATGCGAATGCCCTTCGGTAAATATAAAGGTACGATATTGTGTAATTTGCCGGTTTCTTATTTGGAATGGTTTCAGCAAAAAGGGTTTCCCGATGGAAAGCTGGGGGAGCTCTTACAGACCTTGTTTGAAATAAAGATGAACGGTTTGGAATACCTGCTCGATCCATTGAAGAAAGGAAGACCGCTAAGATGAAAGCTGCATCGGTAGGTGAAATAAAAAAAGAATTGCAGACGGTTCATCCTGACCGATTGCTTGATTTGTGCATCCAATTGGTGAAATATAAAAAGGAAAACAAAGAATTTCTCAGTTATATGCTTTTTGATTCGGAAAACGAACTTCAATATAGTAAAGAGGCTAGGATTGAGATGGATGAATTGTTTTCGGGAATGAATACCACCAGCGTTTTCTTTGCAAAAAAAACATTACGGAAGATTCTCAGAAACATTACCAGATACAGTAGATATTCGGGTTCGAAAAGGTTGGAGATTGAGTTGTTGGTCTATTTCTGTAAGAAGATGAAAAAGGCAGGTCTGCCAATTCATTCCAGCCAGCTTTTATTGAATATGTATCAGAAACAGATCGAAAAATGTAATAAAATAGTAGGTTTGTTGCATGAAGATTTGCAGTACGATTTCAGGGAGGAACTTAGTTCTTTGCGTCTTCCCTAAATTCATATTTAAAGTCAATACTCTCAAGATACAGTTTCTCGACTTTGGCTCTCGCCCAAGGGGTTTTTCGTAAAAAGGTAAGGCTTGATTTCAGGCTTGGATTGTTTTTGAAACAATTGATGTTTATTCTTAATGCAAGTTGTTCCCAACCATAATAATCAACCAGATGTTTGAGAATAAATTCGAGGGTTAATCCATGAAGCGGGTTGTTCTTTTGTGGTTCCATGTTATTTTGTGTTTATTTAACGATTAACAAATTCTTGGGAAAACGTGGGGAGATAACTCAAACGGTCGAACGTTTTATTATAAATGAATGAATTTGTGTAAATAGTTTCGATTTAAGATTTGAACATTATTTCCGTTTATTAGGTGGCGTATTTTTCATTTTTGCTTTACCATGCTTGGGATTACGTTTGCTTGGACCTCCAAGATTGATCTTTTTATTTTTTTCTTTTTTCTCCTGAAATGCACCTTGCGATTGCTTTAGTGTTGGAGCTTTCAAATAGTGTTTGTCGTAGAGGTTTGTTGGATGTTCGTCTTCGGTGAAAAGATTTGAAATAACCAGATTTTCGGGTAATGACATCTTGGTTATTTTTATCTTCATCATATCTTCGATACCTTGTTTGAAGTCATGTTCGTAATCGGCAACAAACGATATTGCTATTCCATCTTTATTGGCACGTCCGGTACGTCCTATTCTGTGGATATAATCGCCGGGAATTGGGGAAATGTCGAAATTGATAACGTGGCTCACATCCGAAATATCAAGACCTCGGGCTATAATATCGGTGGCTATTAATATGCGATATTCGTCTTCTTTGAATTTTCGTAAAGCATTAAGTCGAACACTATGCGATTTATTGGAATGTGTAACACCAACTTTCCCTGCAAATTTCTTGTTCAGATGTTCGTGGATTCTGTCGGCAAGTTTTTTGTTGTTCGCAAAGACCAGTACTTTATTCATATCAGCATCTTCGGTAAGTAACAATTCCAGAAGATTTATTTTTGTAGCAATGTTGGGAACAAAATATGCGAATTGAATTATTTTTTCAATAGGCGTTCCATGGGGTGTAATTTCTATTTTGTAAGGGTTTATGAAATGTTCCTGTATCAATTTGTCGACATCCGGAGTTAAGGTTGCCGAGAACATCAGATTTTGACGTTTGGGAATGAGTGTTTCGAGAAGATTGATGATTTGAGTACGAAAACCAAGATTGAGCATTTCATCAACCTCATCAATTATTAATTTTTGAATCGTTTTTGTTTTCAAAACCCCGTTCATCGCAAGATCGATCATTCGTCCCGGTGTTGCCACGAGAATATCCAAACCGTCGTGAACCGCTTTTTTTTGTGTGTTGATATTTGTTCCTCCATAAACGCCGGCAACTCTAACAGTCATATAAACCGTGAGTTTCTTGATTTCTTCAATTACCTGCATAACAAGTTCGCGGGTAGGAACAAGAATCAGTACCCGGGGATCGCGTTGTTCTGAATAACTGAGTTGGCGTAAAACGGGAAGCAGATATGCAAAGGTTTTTCCAGTTCCTGTTTGTGCTATTCCCACCACATCGCGACCCGACATAATAATAGGAAACGATTCTTTTTGAATAGGTGTAGGATACATATATTCCAGATCGGTCAATGCATTCAATAATGGTTTGTTGATATTTAATGATTCGAAATTCACAGTTTTATATTAATAAGTATGTCGCAAAGGTAGTCGAAAAATAGGAATAGAGACTTTTAAAATGTATAGTTGTTTCTTTTAAAGATGGATATGGTTATTCCTAAAGAAAAGGGACGGCTTTTGTACTATTATTCTGAAAAATATATCATTCATCTTTTTTTAAGTAAAATTTAAGCAATAAATAGAGAGCAAGTCGAGCAACTGTCTTACATTGTAAACGATAAAATCAAAAAAAATGGTGTTGGTGTACAGTTGTTTATCCTTATGTAGTTGTTGATATGAGGACTGTCTTTTACAAGAATTCTATTAATTAAGGTGTCATTTTCTAAAAAAGATATGGTTTTTTTATTTTTTCAGGCATTCATTTTAAATGATAATGTTATTTTTCCTGAAAATATGAAAGGTTAAAAATTATTTCGAATACTTTTGTGTTATTGTTTTTATTCACTTGCATTAGATTATCTTGTTTTTGTTTCTGGAATGGTATAATTTTTGCTTTTAAAACAACTTTTTGTTTGGGTGGTATTATGAACTTTTAAGGGTAACGTTATTATAATATTTGTGATCTTCTTAAGAGTTATAGAATTAGAATTTTTCATTAAAAACATATTTATATTATGCAGTTATTTATTACCGGAGTTACTGGTTTTTTAGGAGGAGAATTACTCGTTGAATTAGCAAAAAAGGCAGAAATAGATAAAATCTTCTGTTTAGTAAGAGCTCAAAGCGAAGAAAAAGCCATAGGACGACTCAAAAGAGTATTTGATCTTCATGGAGACTTTTTTGATACACAAAAGATAATTCCTGTAATTGGAGATATGACCGACAGTCATCTTTCTGAAAAATTAAAGAGCAATAAACAATTGCAAAACGTTGATACAATTCTTCATTCTGCCGCGAACACATCTTTTTCAAAGATCTATGATGATCTTGTTGTAAAGGTCAATATTGAAGGAACAAAGCAAATATTAGAGTGGGCAAAATCATTGACAACTCTTGATCTTTTTACCTATGTTGGTACTGCAACTATTTGTGGTTCATCTGTTAAAAATTGTGTTGTAACAGAAGATGAGTCTCCAAATCCAGATTCAAAACATTTAGTGAAATATTCTTACACAAAGATGAAAGGCGAGATGCTTTTAAAAGAATATTTGCCAGTAGAAAAAATATTGGTAGTTCGTCCTTCTATCATTATGGGCGACAGCAGACCCTGGATTCCTCGTTCTTATGTGATTATGTGGGCTTTGGCAACGTTAAATGAATTGCGTCTTTTCCCCGGAAATCCAAATTCGGATGTTGATGTAATTTCAATAGACTATGCTGCAAAGTCAATAATAGAATTAGTGTTTAATAAAAAGCGTAAATATCACGTTTATCATATTTCTTCGGGCAAAGGTTCCTCATCAACACCTGGGAAGGTAACAAATGCTGTAACAAATTTATTCCCTGATAAACCTGAATTTAAATTTGTACCCAGAACAATGTTGGGTGATATGAAAAAATGGTCGAAAAATGTAGCCTTAATCAATGAACAAAATCAACTATTTCAGTACAACGATTATCTTGATTATTGGATTAATAATTTTGGAGACAATTCGAAGCTCAGAATCTTGTTTTATGCATTGGAACCATATATTGATTTTATGGAATTAGGTCAAATCTTTGATAACTCACGGTTACTTGAAGACACAACCATTGGACCATCAATACCAGCTCACAAATATTTAGAGGTAACAGGTAAATATATAAAATCGATAAATATTTTTGAAGGAGCGGTAGATTTTTAACTGTAAAAGATTTCGGTTAAGAAAAGTCCCTAACAAGAATATTTGTAATACAAAAATTGAATAATTAGGCGATTTTTTTTGATGGTCTCTATTAACATTTTATATTTGCAAACGAATAGACGGGGTGTGGCGCAGTTGGCTAGCGTTCTAGTATGGGGTACTAGAGGTCGTCCGTTCGAGTCGGATCACCCCGACAGATTAACAATCAAAAGTGCTTGTAGATGTTTATTTATAGGCACTTTTGGTTTTACTTGGTAAAGCATCTTCGTATTTTTTATTTCAAATTGTCTTTAACTTGTTTTAACTTTTCTGTTATACTTGGAAAATCAAAAGTAAAATCTGAAAAGGAGTTCCATAAACAATCATTATAGAAGTGTTTCAATCATTTTATATAATAACTCATAAAAATATTATTAACCTTAATGGTTAATAATACTTTTTGTGTATCTTTTTAAAGGTTCTATGTATAAGTGTATCATTTAAATAGGATCTCTAAAACAATAGTTTTAAAAAAGGTTTCAAAAAAATGTAAAAATATTCCTTAATTCATGTGATATTTAATAAATTTTCATAAGTTTGCATACGTAGGTTCTGTGTTACGGATTGAATTTGTTCTAAAAGAAAATATTTTTTATACTATATATAAGCCTTTATGAAGAAGTTTTACTTATTGTTTTTTCTATTATCAGGTTTGATTTTCCAAGCTGAAGCACAAGATCCCAACTTCTCTCAGTTCTTTTTTAAAGAAGCGTATTACAATCCAGCATTTACAGGTATTAATCCCGGTTTAAAAGCTGTACTAACCAATCGTCAATTTTGGACAAATATTCCAGGAAATTATATGTCAACTCATTTAATGGTTGAATTTTATGATGTAAAATTTTTAAATGGTGCTTTTGGATTAAATGTTCTTTCGGCTACAAAAGGTGAGAGTTTTTTAATGAGTAACCAAGTTGGTCTTCAGTATGCTAAACGTATTGGTTTATCGCGGGATGTCGTATGTCAATTAGGATTATCGGGAGCTTATGGAACACAAAATGTACAATATAAAAACTTGGAATTTCCCGATCAGTTAGATCCTAGATTAGGAAATATTTTTCAAACAGAATTTGTGGCTCCAGCTGGTAAAAATAAACCATATCTTGATTTGGGAGCAGGAGCCGTTTGTCGTTTTAATATAATGCAAACATCAACAAAACCTATTGCTACAAATAATGTCGGAATCTCTTTTTTCCACATTAATCAGCCAGATAACGGTTATTTACCAAATAGTCAATCAAAACTTCCACTTAAAGTAAATATTCAATGGTATTCAGTTATTAGAGTTAATCGAAATTCATTTTATAATAGTTATTATTTGTTGGCTCCCGGTTTTTTGTATGAAAATCAGAAGCTTGCTAAAAACTTCTTTAAAACAGATGAAACCGGTTTTAAAACACTTTCTTTCGGTATGAATGGTGTTATTCCTTCTCGGTTATCTTTTATGTCTCAGTTATATACTGGTATTTGGGTAAGAAAACAATTTGCGAAAAGTGTTGATATTAAAGATGCAATATCAACCGTAACAAACAAAAATTTTGACGCGTTAATTTTTATGTTGGGTATAATTAAATATTCCCGCGATGGAAAACAGAATTGGAGGGTTTGTTATAGTTATGATATGACAATATCAAATGCAACGATGGCTACAGGTGGAACTCACGAAATAACATTGGCTGTTGAAATCCATGATTTGGCTCTACCAAAGAGTAAATCGAAATGGGGATATGTTCACCATCCATCAGATAGATTCTTCAATCTTGGTACAGGACGATAGTTCTGAAAATCAAAAGTCGTCAATAAATTTAAATTCAATTGATGATAATTAGATTATTTTTGTATTGATTCATGAAAATCATCTAAATAATCAAAATTATACATGAACTTCAATGTGGTAATTATAGATGGCGAATGTACGCCTAGCTTTTTTAAATCTCATTTTAATGATTTTGACGAACTTCTACGATTTTCACTATTCAATCCTTTCGATTTCGTTAAACTAGATTCACTGCTAACCCCTGTTGATGTCTTTGTATTACGTATGCAAGATAAAAAGTATATCCATCAACTAGTTAAGAAAGTCCATGAACTATCTCATTTTGCATTTATTCCAATTATTGTTGTAAATGATTCGATTGCTCTGAAAGAATTGACGAATCCTGAATTTGATTTATTGGATGTTATAAAAGAAATACAATATTTAGATAGCGATTTTATAGCCTCTCGTCTGTTTTTTATGTGTAAGCTTATGTCGAAATTTAAACGATTGAGAGGCGAGAATAATATAATAAAAACAAAATTATTAGAATTAGAACGATTAAGAATCAAAAATGACTTTTTGTTCTCCTCAACCAAAACTCTTGAAGATATGAATCAACAATTAATTCTTCAGCGAGATGAAATTGAAAATCAAAAACATGAGATTGAGAATGAAAAACGCAGGTCAGAAGATCTTTTAAAAAACATTTTACCAGAAGAAACTTCTCGAGAATTAATGATTCATGGAGAAGCAAAAACGCAATATTATAAAAAGGTATCAGTTTTATTTACCGATTTTCAGGGGTTTACTAAAACTTGTGAAAATATGCATCCTCAAGAAATTGTAAGAGAATTGGCTACCCATTTTTCGAGATTTGAAGAACTCTGTGATGAGCATTATGTAGAAAAAATTAAAACAATTGGAGATGCATATATGTGTGCTGGTGGTATTCCAATGCGAAACAATAGTAATCCAATTGATGTGGTTTTAGTTGGATTAGGTATTGTTCGTTATATTGAAAATACCAACAAAAGGAAACAAGAAGATGGTTTAAAAACTTGGGATTTGAGGGTTGGGATTCATACAGGAAATTTAATTGCTGGCGTTATTGGGAAAAAGAAATTTGCCTATGATATTTGGGGCGATACTGTTAATACAGCAAGTCGTATGGAAACCTCAGGAGAAATAAATAAGGTCAATATTTCGGGAGATACCTATGAATATGTTAAAGATTTTTTTTCCTGTGTTTATCGAGGGAAGATAGAAGCAAAAAATAAAGGGCTAATTGATATGTACTTTGTTTTAGGAATAAAACCTGAATTTTCGGTTGATGGCAATGGAATTACTCCAAATCAAAATTTTATTTCAGAGTATTCTAAATTATAGAATATTATATAACTTTTAAACATTAAATATTTAATACTTTTGCAATAAAATCATATAGATTATACGTTATATACAAAATATTAAATAAAATACGAGATCGAATTCGTGGATTTAAAAAACAATATCAAAATAATCATTTTAACTCTTTTTGTCGGGAGTTTAGTTTCTTGTTCTTCACAGTCAAAGTTAGAAAAAAGAGCTGATGAAGCATTTTTTCTTGGAGAATATTTTAGTGCATCAGTCCTCTATGAAAGTGCAATAGAAAAAACGAAAAACGAAGTGAAATTATCAGAACGTTTGTTTAAAGCAGCCGAATGTTATCGTATTATGAATTATCCTAAAAAGGCGGCTAAGTATTATCAAAAATCCATACGGAAAAAAAATAAAAATCCTTTACTGTTTTATTATTTGGCTGAAGCA
>Ga0302292_1002312_pt1 | contig 11497 bp, 14 predicted proteins | sample III_Fen_N2_1_FD_194553 | JGI IMG/M metagenome (GOLD analysis project Ga0302292, IMG submission 194553) | Peat permafrost microbial communities from Stordalen Mire near Abisko, Sweden - III_Fen_N2_1 | ecosystem: Environmental > Terrestrial > Soil > Wetlands > Permafrost | place: Sweden: Abisko...
GATACTTTCATCACAAATTGTGTTAATGCCGGAATTGATATACCAACAATTCTTAGCTGGACAAATCAAAACAGCTATGAAATAATGAGACGCTATTTTAAAATAGACGAACAGAAAAAAGCAGTTGATATGGCAAAATTGACAATCTATAAGGATGAAGTTCAGGAAACACGTGATTTTCTAGCTACTGATGAAGAAATGCTGAATTCATAACACCTGACATTATAACACAAAAAAAGGGCTGCTTGGTAAGAGCAGCCTTTTTCATTTGAAGCACTAAGTGTTCATCTATCACCACTAAGTGTTTATTTTGTCTTCACCGGATATTGTTTTATTTCAAAAACATCATAACTATTATCTGCACTAGTATAACCTATTTGCAGTGTTTTTGCTTTAGCTACTACACTAAATTGGGATTCTGTATTTTTTATTAAATAATTATTTTCTGCATAATTTTCACTATTCAAAATGAATTGCAAAATATTCATTTGTTCCTGTTCCGGCACTACGTCAAAAAAGTTTTCAGGTACTACAATATAATTTGTTGGATATTCTTCACTATTGTAAATTCTAATTGTTTTAGATTTTTTATTATTTTCTAAAATCTTTCGTACATCATATGATGTAACTGTAAATCTTGTTTCTGTCATTGTTTTTAGTTTTTGGTATTTCTTGTTATTTATTATAAATACTATCACATACGTAAAAAGACAAAAAGTGTTACAAAATATTTCATTTATTTTCAATAAATCTTGTTTTAATTAAAACCAATGAATTAAATGCCAGAACTACACCTTATATATAGGTATAGCATTACACCTAAAAAAGCTAATCGTGCAGCACAGCGAAGCTAATGCAGCCAAAAATTACTATAATGGTGCTGTAAATCAAAAACGCTTGCAAAAAGTTGGTTTTGCCTTTACCTTTGCGAAAAATGAAAAAAATGATGTCTTCATGAACTTTTTCTAAAAAGACAGTATTTATCATTATCGGAGTAATTACCCGAAATAACTAGAAGTATTAATACCACAAAAAATGACTAGCACAACTTATGACAAACCGAGTTTCCAAGACTTTGATAATTGGCTAATAGATAATGGTTACAGTGTTGAAAAACATCAAGACAATTTTGAACTATGGCAAGAATATATTGCAATTCCTTCAACGTTTAATGCAGACTTTTCTTGCACTGCTATTAGTAAAGGAAAAATAGAATATCAACATGATAATAGAACTAATGAATATTTAAGCATTAGTGATTTTGATGAAAGGGATTTTGAACAAGACTAATTACCTTGTTCGGGTGCAGTGTCGTGGTATTCACTGCACCCATTATTTTTTAATACCGCATGAATAACTTTTCTAAAACTTGACGTATTTATAAACATAGTGAAAATTTAAAGTAGGCATACTTTTTATTTTCGAGGTCTGGCAGTTGTGGTTGCTGCCAGACCGTTTAAAAAACTAAACCACAAAATAATTAGAAGTACAACCACAAGACAAAATGATTATTACAAAAGACAAAGTGAAATATGGTAAACAAGGTGAAAAATTTGATCTAATACCGTCTGCTATAACAAATGATAAACGTTTAGCATTTATTGAATTCAAACTAATGGTTATATTTTGCAATTCAAGCGAAAAGAAATACACACCAAGCATTAACAGTTTAGCAAAACAATTAGATGTTGATGCCAAAACAATTGATAAAGCATTAAAAAACCTAAAAGCATTTGGGTATATACATACATCTGGAAGCAGCAGATGTACTACTTTACACGTACATCAAATACCAATTGAACAAGCATTAATTGATAAATATACTAAAGTTATTGACCCCAAAAAACGGGGTTAATAATGACCCCAAAAAACGGGGTTATATACTAACACTATATATTATGACTTTTACAAAGCCATAACACATAGCTACACCACAATAAAAAAAGCCAGCCCGCAGGGATGCTGGCTTTTTTTTTAATACTTAACGACAAATTTAATCCTTCGGATTAAACTTGTCTTAGTTTTTTTACAATTGAATTTACTTAAATTCAATTTAAAAGAGATAATCGGGGGGGCTGCTCTCACCTTCGGCTCGCAGCCCCTGAGAGATAATGTACGGTGATATTCAACGGTGATAAATAATGTGTTGTGTTAATGTGTTTGCTTGCGCAAACACATCAACAGAAACACTAAACACCAATAGTAAAAAAAGTCTCTATTCCAATATTTGTATTTAAGATACAATTCCAACTGTAGGTTTGCAGTTTACTGCTGTTAGTTGAATTCCCGCCGCCGCCAATTTTAAGATATTTTCATTTTTCTTCACTTTTTTTTGGGCTTTTCTGGTCTTTTTCAAAACACCAACGTATTTATAATAAACACCAACAAATGAGTGAGAAAATAAAATACAAAAATGAAAGCGGTGCAGTCTACTATATTTATTCCAATGGTAATATTCCAATGAAGAAAAAGAAACGAAATAAAAAGAGGAATAAAAGACGAGATGAAATAAAAAGAGAAAGAAGTAATAGTAAATATCAATAATTATTAAAGCACCAAAAATAACTAGAAATACCAAACACCCAAAGCAATGACAAATATTCAAGAAATTATCGCACACGAAGAAAAAATGCATAAGAGATTTGAGAATGATTTTAAATCCAAATATGATAGTATTGAATTCTTGAAAGACTACTATTCAATTATTGATTGCAAATGCACAACACCAACTTCAATTGACTATTACGAAATTAAACAGCGTAATGCCGATAAAACAATTCAAGCATTTAGTGCCAGCACTTATTTAGAAAGCCCAAAGCTTGTTGCATTTCAACGCATATATGATCATCACAAAGCTTGTTATGATAACGACATCAATTGTTACCTATTGGTGTACTTCGGCAAAGACTGGATTAAATACGACATCACAGAACGCATTAGACAACGCAGCATACAATTAAATCAGTTTAGTGTGAGTATGTCTAGCAGTACAATGAACGGTGGTTATATGTGTAATAAATGGGTTTCTAGCCTAAGTTTTAAGGCAGAATACAATGATGTGATTTACATACACAGACGCCAGCCAATTGAAAAAAAGAATTATGTATTTATTGAAGAAAAATAATTGGAGAATATAAACACCCGAACAAATGAAAAAGCTAATAGCAATTATTGCACTACTACTATTTATTTGTAGTTGTACGACACAAACTGAATACCGTAAAACCTATCACCGTAGTTATTACCCGCATTATCAATCACACTATCATAAATACTAATATATGAAATACTGAACAACCAAACATCAACAGGCAATTGAAAACTGGTACTGGTGCTGCACTGCAACTACCAGTGCCAGCACTAGGAACTACATCTACAACGCAACACTTTATAGTGCTTTTGATGTGTTAATAGATAAGCTATTCACTACATATACTATTGGCAATAAAGAAGACATACGGCAAGACCTACACATACTTATTTGGGAAAAGCTTTTAAATAGGTTGAAGCCAAACTTACTTAAAGCAGCTAATCAATACCTTTATGTATGCTGCCATAACTATATCTATTCCAAGTTTATACAGCCGCCAAAGTTAGATGTTGTCGACATCAATAGTAGCTATGATGATAATGATTACATGCTTAACATAGCCGGACATAATGAATTCAATAGTGATTATGAAGTACTGCGAATTGATAACCGGATAAGAATTATAAATGAGTTAGAAGAAAAACAAAAGAAGTTCAGCGATTACTCAACTATGTATCTATATCTGGAATTCATGAAACAATATATAATTCAGAATGATTTTAATACAGATGGCTTTGATGTGTACATCATGAATGCAATGCAGATAAGCAAAGAAAACTACACGCTAATCAATAGTAAATTACGTATAGGAACTAAACCGTTTAAAACGCACAAATTAAAATAACATCAATTGCCAAACACTAGAGATAAAATGAAATACACACAACAAGATTTAGTTAATGAATTACTTCTATTAAAGATAGTTGTAGTTAAATCCAACATAAGAAATAATTACTGTGTAAAAGCACTAAGATATGCTGGTGTTTTATTTTGTGTGCTGGCATTAATTCCAATCCTTACAATTTATCAGGTAGTAGATTTCTTGCAGAAATATTTATTTATTTTCATCAACTACTTCCTAAAAAAATAAAATCACAAGGCATTGATATAGAAGGGGGTAGGGTGTTGAAATAACAGCAACTGCCCTATATCCCCAACATCGAGGTAGACGTGTAATTTTTATTTTTTCACTCCCATAGGGTGCGGACTTGAAAAAAGTAAGTATTTATAAGTAGTAAAAAGCAATACAACACATGAACAATTATATAAAATGCGATATAAAAAAAGCAGAAAAAGAATTGAAAAAGGTCTGTAAAGAATACAATTTGCCAACTACTGCAATTGAATTAATACTTAATTTATTATGTGCTTATAATCAAACTATTGATGAAATATTAGCAGGTGCAGCAAATCGAGTTTTTTTCCTATCTCAATTATCCGGACAAATATTTAATACGTTCAAAGAATTCAAGTTAACACCGCCAAAAAAAATAACTGATGTAAGTGAAGAAGATGATTCAAAGCTTAGTCAAATAGTTAAAAAGCAAAAGAATTAAGTGCAAGACCAATATTTAAAAATAGCAATTCAATATGCAGAAGATGTTATAAGTGGAAAAAAGCCAAACTGCAATTATACTAAAAAAGCTTGTGAATTATTTCTGGCTGCATTACGTAATCCCTGTTATTATTACAATGCCGATAAAGCAAATGAAGTAATTGAATTTATTCAAATGCTCGAATTGAGTGATGATTTTATTGGTGAACCTTATGTTATTTATGATTGGCTTTATTTAATTATTTGTTCAGTGTATGGTATTTATTCAAAAGAAACGCAGAAGCGTGTCTACTCTAGGGCAAATATTACCGTGCCGAGAAAAAATAGTAAGTCACAATTTGTTTCAGCACTTGCTATCTATCACTTAATTTATGATGAACAACAAGAAATACTTCTGGCTGCTAATGCAAAAAAGCAAGTTAAAGAAGTTAATTATGAAAAGATAGTTAATTATGCCAAACAATTAGACCCTAAAGGAAAGCGAATTATTCAATACTATGATTTTTTCAAATATAAAAAATCCAAAATAATTGCACTTGCTAGTGACAGTAAAACAATTGATGGGAAAAATTGTGGTGTTGCAATTCTTGATGAAACTGAAAACTTCAAAGATTCGAAAGTTTATGATGTTATAGTTTCTTCAACTGGTGCTAGAAAAAAATCTACTCTTATTTGGACAATTGGCACTGCTGGTGACAACATAAATTGTTATGGCTACCAACTATACGAATACAGTACAAAGGTGCTTACAGGTGAGATATCAGACCCTGCATTTTTCACAATTATATTTGGCTTAGATCAAGATGATGAATGGAATACTTTAGAAGCAGCAGAAAAAGCTAATCCGATGTATAATTATATTTCAAGTCTACCGCCTTTTTTTGCTGGTGAATTAGTAAAAGCAAATAATGATAAAATATTTGCACACGGATACAAGATAAAGAATTTAAATATTTATCAACAAGATCAAACAGTTTTTGAAACTTTTATTGAAGACGCTAAAATTGTTGAACTATCACAACATCTTGAAATGCCAATGCACAAAGAAGTTTATCTAGCATTTGATTTGGGCAGTAGAAGTGATATAACTGCATTAACAATTATGTGGTTGGAGAATAATAAAATCTATTTTCTCAATCGATATTATCTACCAGAAGATAATAAAGATATAGTTGATAATAAGCTAAAATACACACGCTGGGCAGCAGATGGACATATAGTCTTAACACCCGGAAATTGTACGGATTACGATTATGTCCGAAATGATATTGAAGAAATTGCCAGAAATAATGAAGTGTTGTTATTGTCGCATGATGAATGGAATGCAACACAATTAGTAATTCAATTACAACAATTGGGATTATATGCAGTACCAGTTCCATTAGGTAACGTAAAAATTAACGCACCAACTAAAGAATTATATCGATTAGCAATGCTCAATAATATTGTTTTGGATGATAATCCGGTTACTCGTTGGATGTGGAGTAATGCAATTGTAAAAGTAACTGGTGAAGAAAATATAAGATTAGCAAAAGCAAAGTATCAAAATAAAATTGATGGTTGCTATTCAGTCATTATGTGTTTATCGGGTTGGATGAATCAACCAACTTATGGTGCAAACGCATGGTAATAAAAATATTTACTGATTTTTTCAGTATTTATTTAAATAACAGTATAAGACAAAAACACAAACAATGGGATTATTTAACCGAGATAAAAAAGTAGAAGAAGGCAAACGTAATTATTTTGAAGAAGATATTAATTACAATCCAATTCAGGGTGTGCTAAAATACATAACTGGCAGTGCTTATACACCTACAAAGGCAATGAAATTGTCTGCTGTGTATAGATGTGTTGACTTGATTAGTAATAGTATTTCATCAATGCCTATGCTACCTTATATATATAAAGGTGATTGGAAAAGCTTAGACAATACCAACAATTTGTACAACTTATTGAACGTGCAACCAAATAGCCTAATGAGTAGAAATACTTTCTTTAAACAGATAATTGTTAATTTATTATTGAATGGTAATGCATACATAGTTATTGATCGAGACTTACAGGGAGTAGTTCAAAATCTTTATTTAGTCAATTCAAATATGGTAGTTGTTACAGTTACTAATAATGAAATATTTTACACAATTGGTAATAATATTTACGATTCATCAATGATAATTCACATCATTAATAATAGCTATGATGGCATACACGGACTTTCAACAATATCATATGCCAGTGAGACTTTAAATATGAGCTGGGCAGAAAATACGCACAGTGCAAACTTCTATAAAAACGGTGGTATTGCCGGAATACTTGCACCTATTGCTGGTGTTCAAATGAATGATACCAAAGCCAAAGCAGCCAAAACAGCATGGCAAAATCAATCTACAATTGATGGCAGCAATTCAATTATTGTTTTAGATTCTGGCTTACAGTACCAGCCAATTACCGTTAGCAATAAAGACGCTATGGTAATTGAGAGTAAACAATTAACTGTAAAAGATATTGCACGTTTTTTTGGTGTACCGTCTTCACTCTTATTTATTGATAGTAAATATAGTACAAGTGAACAAGAAAGTATAGCTTATCTAAATTCGCTAAATCCACTGATTGAAAAAATAGAGAATGAATTTTTTAGGAAACTTTATTTGCCGCACCAATGGGATTTAAATGATTTGAAATTTGATATTGAAAATCTATACAAAACAGATTTGGTTGCACGTGCTGATTATTACACAAAGATGTTTGCAATAGGTGGTTACACTGTGAATGAAATAAGAGAAAAGCTCAATTCAAAATTTCCAGCTACTGGTGGCAACAGGGTATTTATTAACGTGCAGGTGCAGCCCCTAGACAATTTAATTAGTGAACAAAATATAAACAATAACCAAATAGATAATAAAGTAAAATAATGGAAAAAGTATATAAAGAAAAACGTGGCTTTCAAGTGTTTTTGCGTGATGCAGAAGCAGAGGGCGAAACAAAAAAAATAATTTATGGCACACCTATTCTGTTCAATACTGAAAGTATTGATTTAGGGGGCTTCAAAGAAATAATAAGACCTAGTGCTTTTACAGTAGAAGACATAAAACGTTTTGATATTAGGTTAAATTATCAACATAATAGCACTACAATTATTCCTTTAGCACGCTGCAAATTTGGTACTGGCTCAATGACAATTACAGTAGATGAAATTGGTGTGCATTTCGAGACAGAATTAAAAGGCACTGCAACATCAACAGAGGTCTACGAAGCCATACGTGCAGGTGATTTGGATTCAATGAGTTTTCATTTTGGCGTTTGCAAAGGTGATCACAGTTTTAAGCGTAAAGCAGATAGTACAGAATATATACACGAAGTAACAAGATTTGAATGGGTAAAAGATTTTAGCATAGTCAATGAACCAGCATATCTTGAAACTTCAATTACTTCAATTGCATTAGATGAATTCAAACGTGCAGAAAGTGATGCAGCACTAGAACTAGAAAAAGCCAAAGCAGAAGAACAACGATTAGCCAAAGAAGAAGAAGATAAAAAGTACTGGCAGAAATATGATGAACTTCTCGACAAATACAAAAATTTAAATTAATAGAAATAAAAGAAAAAATAATCAGTATTTATTAAAAACGTAACAAATGAAATATACAGAATTAATAGCAAAACGTCTTCAACTAGTAACCGATTTAGAAACAGTAATTAGTGAACCTAAAGAAGCTAAAAGGTCATTAAGTAAATTTGAAGATGTAGAAGTTCTAAGACTTCAAAAAGAAATCGATGCATTAGATGTTGAAATTAATGCTAAAAGATCAGAAAATAAAAATAATAATACAAATAAAACTCAAAACACAATGGAACAATTCAATATTTTAAAAGCAATCAGTGATTACGTAGACGGTAAATCTTTTGATGATACTACAATTGCAATGATTGAAGAAGGAAAAAGAAGTTTTTCTGACGCTAAATTATCTGCAAAAGGTCAGTTAGTAATACCTTTTTCACGTGCTGCACTTGCTAGTGGAACTGCTACAGGTGGTCAAGAACTTGTACCAGAAGACAAATGGAATATGGTAGAACCACTTCGCAACAACTTAGTTGTAGCAAAAGCTGGTGCTAGAATTGTTACTGGTCTTAGTGGTGATGTCTCAATTCCTAAATACGCTGGTTCACAGGTTGGCTGGGCTTTAGAGAATGGTAACGCTGCTGATGGTGCTGGTGCAACATCTGAAATTACAATGCAGCCAAAAAGACTTACTGCATATATCGATGTATCTAAAACACTTTTAGCTCAAACATCATACGATGCACAGCAATTTTTAATTGATGATATTCAAAATGCTATTGCAGCTAAATTGGATGCATCTATAATCAGTGCTTTTTCTGGAAGTACTACACAGCCAAAGGGAGTTTTTGAAGGTGTTTCAACTGCTAGTGGTGCTACTACATACGCTACTGTTGTTGGTCTTGAAGGTTCAATCGATACACAGAATGCACTACAGGGTAAACTTGCATACATCACACACCCTGCAACTAAATCAACTCTTAAAACAACTGCTAAATTGACTAATGGTACTGCCATTATGGAAGGTGAAACAGCTAACGGTTATCCTGTTTATGTTAGTTCAGCAGTTCCAGCCGGAACAGGTCCTTCACACGGTATTGTTTTCGCTAATTGGAATGACTTAGTTATTGGACAATGGGGCGGACTTGACATAGTTATTGACCCTTACACACAGGCAGTAGCAGGTAAAGTAAGACTTATTGTTAATACCAATTTCAACTGGGTAAAAGTTCGTACAGAAAGCTTTGCAGCAAAATATATTGGATAATCTTAATTGATAGACTTTTAAAAGGTGAGTATAACAACTCACCTTTTTTTGTGAAAATAATAACTGATATTTTCAGTATTTATAATAAACAAAATATTATGGCATATATATCACTTTCACAACTAAAGGAACAATTAAATATTGAACAAGAATTTGTTTCTGACGATGGTTATTTAACTCAATTAATTAGCGTGTCGGAATTAGCAATTGATAATTATTGCAATGCTGGCTTAAGTGGTTACACCGCTAATGATATTCCAGTAACTGTACAACAAGCAGCACTGCTATTAGCATCACACTTTTATTTAAATCGCCAAATAGTAAGCTTTGCACAAGGTGTGGAAATACCCTATACTTTTCAATTCTTATTGAATCCGTACAAAAATTATGTAATACAATAAAATCACAAAACAATGGGTATAACAGCAGGTAATTTAAGACAGGTAATTAATATACAAAATCTCGTAGCTACTAAAGACAGTTATGGAAGTGATAAAAAGTCATGGCAGAATTTCTTAACACTAAGGGCTGGTGTAAAATATTTAAGTGGTAGTAAAGGAATTGATAATAACGAAATATTTACTCAATACGGTGTAGAATTCATTGTGTATTTCCGTGAAGGAATACTACCAAATATGAGAATTTTATTTGGGTCAAAAGCATATAAAATAAATGCCATATCTGAAATTGGATTTCGTGAGGGATTAATAATAACAACAGAATTAATAAACGAATAAATGATAAATACAATATATAAAGTTGATAGAGGTGATACAGTTGTAATTCCAATTCTTGCTACTATTCCAGCAGGGGCAATAACTACTGCTTATTTGCGCCAAACACCGGAAAGCCCTAGTTATTATGTACTGGTTATTTCCGGTAATAGTGTTATTATTTCATCAAGCATTACAGAAGCACTAGTTGGACACTGGGAATTTGATATTCAAACAGTAATTAATTCCAACACTGAAACAGTACAACACACTGATTTATTTTTTGTCACAGACATAACTAGAAATTATGAAAGTGGAATAACACCACAAACAGACGGTGCAGCTATTGCGGTGACGTATGCCGCACTTAAATCACTTGTTGATACTAGTGCTTTAATTCAGGGTAAAAGCTATTACATAAGCGATTATTGTACTAAACATAATATATATAGTGGAAACACTGTTACGACAACTATAAATACAGGCACTATTGAACCACTATTAGTTCAAGCTATTAGTGCTACAGCTATTGGCACAAGTGCTTTTTCACCTGCTTTTCCCAAAGATATAATTAACTATGACTTTACGCAAAATCTTTGTGAAGACCTTACGACAGCCAGAACAGGTAAAATAATATACAGAAAAGATAGATATGGAAATTCAGCACCTTATGATTTATACGTTGTAAAGCATATGGTATTTCCACTAGTCGCTAGAACTTGGACTAATTCACTTGTTTTTGTTAATGATCAAATATGTGAGTATTTAGGAATTATTTACAAGTGTAAAATAGTTGGTGCTGGTGCTGGTACTACTGAAAGCATAGGTGAAAATCCAATTGCTGGAAAAAATTGGATTCCATATTTAAATAAAAATATTTGGGATTCGTATATATTCGATAAAACATCTATTGCTGGTGATATTGTAGACGCAACAAAAACTTGGGGCACACCTAAATTAGTTTACACGTTTTGTGATGCTAGTGGAACACTACATAATGAATTATTTCGTGGTGTTGAAATTCACGAAAACAATACAGATTTAATCCAATCACAAGTACCAACGACACAGCAAACAAAGCCTTGTGTTTATCCAAGAATTGTTTGCCAAAATACAGTTAGTGGTAAAATATATTCAGGCATTAAATTATCAAAAACGACAAATAATATATTCATTCAAAACAGCTATGATTTATCAATTAATTCTGGATGTCATTCAAACATAATTACCAATAGTTATTCATTGAATCTCGATACTTTTTCAGTGCGTAATATAATTAATTCTTGTAGTAATATTAAAATAGCAATTG
>Ga0302292_1002313_pt1 | contig 11495 bp, 4 predicted proteins | sample III_Fen_N2_1_FD_194553 | JGI IMG/M metagenome (GOLD analysis project Ga0302292, IMG submission 194553) | Peat permafrost microbial communities from Stordalen Mire near Abisko, Sweden - III_Fen_N2_1 | ecosystem: Environmental > Terrestrial > Soil > Wetlands > Permafrost | place: Sweden: Abisko...
CTCCTGTAAGTGCTTACTATTATATTTATACGTAAATTTCCCCTGAGTATGAATAATATATTCACTATACGATTCCTCTATAACTTCATTCAGATTATTGAACTTCTTTAGAATAGAATTACCTAAAAGATTATTTTCACCAAAATTCCGTTCAAATAAAGTATTCAATTTAGAATCATATTGTATAGTATCAAGTGTTCCCAAAATACCATTCGACTTAATCAACCTTGTTGATGTAAGTTTTTTATTTGCATTATAATAATAATACATTGTATAACTCAAACTATCTTTCTGCACCCAACATTTTCGTGTTAATGGATGGTTATTCGGGTCATAAGTGTAAACCCACCTTCTTATTAATGAGCCATCAGGATTAAATGATTCCTGTTTTGTAATAAATCCTTTTTGATTAAATAAAATATTCGTCATACATTTTCCTGCACCCGAATAATTAATTTCTGAAACAGATTTCACATTCCCTTTTAACTTTGAGATCTCCCAATCATTCTTTGAATTCTCTAACGAATGGTTCAGACATGAATTAAACGTAAGTAAAAAGATAATAGATATAAAAAGAATTTGACGAGTGTACATAAAATTATTTTTAAATAAAACCTATTCTGGTTGCAAAATGCAACCAGAATAGGTTATATGAATTTATACAGTTTAATAAAATAATTAGCTGTCCGTTAAAGGATAATGGCTAATTTAAAATTACCATGCAGTCCCGAGTTGTTTATATAATGAACAGTTATATCCGTTATAATCATGCACACATAGATGTTTTGCAGTCAGCACTGTAAAATGATATTGTCCGATTCCATTACCATTTGGCCATGGGAACTGAGCACCATTCGATACTGTGATAGCATGATAAACAGTCGGATCACCATCGCCTGTGTCAATTAAAGTATTATACACATTAAAGAAGCCTTTCGTAAAGCTACCATCCGAATGTTTTACATTGAAGTGAGCAGCTCCGGTAAGATCACATGAAATCTGATCCTGAACTGACCAGGGAGCTTTCAATTGGCTTCCGATTCCACCGGCAGAGGCATCAAGAGTCCACCATGCAGGAGCGGGAGAATTGATAGGTCCATTTCCTCCGACTATTCCACCGGGGACGTCTGTTGCAAATACCCATGTTTGACCAGTACCACCTCCGGTTAAAGTTTTCCAAACCGGATCAGAATCAAAATAAGCATTATCATTTGAAGCAATTGTAAATGTAGTTGAATCAGTTACAGTACCTCCGGCACAAAAAGCAGTATATTTTAAATTAAATTTTCCTGCAAATGGCACATAAAAATGTACCGAATCATCACTCGAAGAACTTTTACCGGTACCGGTTCCCCAGTCGAAATAGACAATTGTTCCGGGCGTAGCATTAAGCACAGTTACAGCATTAGCCCCTGTGGTATTTTGAACAATCTTGATTTTTACTTGTGAAGCTGTTAAAACAGAACCAAGAGGTGCTCTGTCTTCAATAGCAGTACAAGAAGCAAATAGCAGCATGATTGCGGCTATGCTATATCCTATTTTATATTTCATATTTATATATTAATAAAGGTTATTAATCTATTAGGGAGAAGAATTCCTTTTGAAAGAATTCAATCTCTCCTCTTTTTTTTGATTATTGTTGATACTGACTTGTATTATCGCCAGTTCCCCACCCGTCGTTTTGTTTAAGTTGACCGTTTGAAAGCCCTATTTCCTGATTAGGAATTTGTAAGAACCCCTTAGTTAATTTGAACCGGCTAATAGCGACACTTGGATCATAAGTTGCAGCAACACCTGCATTAAACTCCGGAGCTCCCGCTTCAGCCTGAAGATCTGTCACAAAAGTACCGAAACGTAATTCATCCCAATAACGTATACCTTCAAATGCAAGCTCATGTTGACGTTCAAGTTGAATGTTAGCTAAAGTGGCTTTATAGGTTCCTGCTACATAACCTGTATATGCTCTGCCATGAACCTGATCCAAATAAGTTTGTGCCTTAGGACATCCTAATTCAGCAGCCATCAACAATACATCAGCAAAACGAATATACATTACATTTTGAGTATTATCAATTTGATAATTTTCAGGAGTTGCATACAGTTTGCAACTGTAATTCAGGTAATGTCCGTCTTTTGCTTTAGTAAAATCGTCCTTGATATTCACTGCTATATACTTCTTTTGCCAATATCCGGTTTCATTCCATTGTTTATCTGCATACCATGTATAACCGGATAATCCTTCTGTGGCATCATTAACATTGCAAATTGATCCTTGTCTTCTTACATCTTTACTGTCCCAATTACTATAAACTGTAGGAACAACAGTGTTATCACCCCAACCATCACCAAAGGGTAATTGGGTCTGATTACGCCAGCTTTGATACAAGTTTATCGAATTACAATAAGTTGTACTTAGTCCATTGTTCCAGCCGCCAAAATTAGCATAATGTACAGAGAAAACATCTTCAGTATTATTCGCTTCGGTACCTGTGGTTCCATTGCCTTCAACCCATAAAAGACTATCGGTTTTTGCATAGCCATAATCCGATCCTCCCTTTTTACCTGTAGTTGAATAAGAATACGGCCATAAGTTACGGAAATCAGGAATCAATGCATGTCCGCTATTATCTGCACAATCAGCAATCCAACCCTGTACATCCGATTTCGAAACAGTACCACCACCCTGTAAAGGCAATGCAGTTTTCGATCCGTACACTGCACCTGTATAGAATAAATACACGCGTGCCATTAAAGCTTCAGCCGCCCACTTGGTTGCATGTCCCAAAGTTGTTTTATCAATACTTGGATAAGTAACTGCCGGCATTAAAGTGATAGATGCTTTCAAATCGGAAGCAATAAGGGCATATACTGTATCCACCGGTGCACGCAATGAAGTTGGAGCATTCGGATCGGTAAAACAGGGAACTCCTGTCATCACACCACCAACAGGACCCCCAAACATACGCATCAAATTAAAGAAATAGTAAGCTCTCAAAAAATGAGCTTCACCTAAGGCCTGATTTTTTGCATTATCGCTTGACCAACCAGTAACTTGTGAAAATTTTATAATCAAAGTATTAGTCCGGTTTACACCCTGATAATAGGCTGTCCATGCACTTGAAAACGAATTTACACTGGTTGTTTGAAATTGATCATATTGACCTGCATGGTCATTTTGACCTCCTCCACCTAAGCATTCGTCAGCCATCTGATTTCCAACCAAAAAGATACTTGATTGTGGTAAAATAGTAGGTTCAACTGCATAACATGCAGATAGTGCCTGAGCCACATCGCTAGGTGTATGATAAAAAGACACACTGGTTTTATGGGTAAGATCATTTGAATCTAAGAAGCTGTTAGAGCATCCAAAAAGGCTTAACACCAAACCTGTTAGTAAAAATATTTTTAATTTTCTCATAACTGTAATTTTTTTAGAATTTAACATTAACACCTACCAACACTGTTCTGGCACTTGGATATTGACCTATATCAACACCACTTGCCCAACTATCCGGTGCATATGATACTTCAGGATCCATTCCCGAGTACTTGGTAAAAGTGTAAAGGTTTTGAACTTGTACATATAGACGTGCCTGATTTACAGGAAAACTCTTAAGGCATATTTTCTTAAAATCATATCCCAACGTTACGTTTGATATTTTGAAATAATCACCGTTTCGCATATAAATTGAGGAAAAATATTGCGTATTAATAGTTGGAGAAGCAGTTACACGAGGTAAGAAATTTGAAGTACCCTCACCATGCCAACGAGCTAAAATATCTGTTGTGTTATTCGACAAAATAGGATCTTCAAAATCTGTACATTGAGCAATCTGGTTTCCACCAACTCCCGTTCCTACAATTGACAGGTCAAATCCTTTATATTCAAATCTGGCAGTAACTCCATAGTTATAGGCAGGATTTGGATCGCCAATTTTCGTACGGTCAGCAGCATCAATTGTACCGTTTCCATTTACATCAACAAACTTAACATCACCCGGTACGGCATTAGGCATAATTTCCTGACCGGCTTTGTTTACGTAAGCTTTAATTTGTGCATAATTTTGAAAAATACCATCAGTTTTGTAGCCATAGAAATATCCAATTGGGTAACCCTCCTGGGCACGATACCAGATATCAGAGTTTCCAAAAACATTATTAACTCCATTAATATATCCTGTACCATTGCTAATCTTTGTCACTTCATTGTGATTGAAGGCTATGTTACCAGTAATATTAAATTTCAAGTCTCCGATATGATCTCTCCAACCTAAACTGAATTCATACCCTTTATTTTCAATCGTACCACCATTAATTGCCGGTGCTGAAGTACCATCAACAGCGGGAATCGGTGCTGTTACCAACCAGTCTTTTGTTTGTTTATCATAATAATCGAAAGTAAAATTCAACCGGTTATTCAGGAAAGTAGCATCCAACCCGAAATCAGTTTGTTCAGAAGTTTCCCATTTTATATTTAAGTTAGGTGATATTGCCGGATATGACCCGACGCTAGAAATGGTCTTATTATCTGCACCAAAATAATAATTTGGATAAATGCTTGTCGTTGAATTATAGTTTGTGCCAATTTGTGCCAGATACTGGAAAGGAGAAATTGCATTATTACCGTTTTGACCCCAGCTTGCACGTACTTTCAAAAAGTCGATGGCTTTAATATCCTTCATAAACGATTCGTTTGAAGCGACCCAACCTCCGGAGAAAGATGGGAATGTACCCCATCGATGACCTGTGTTAAAGTTTGAAGAACCGTCTGCACGTACAATGGCAGAGAACAAATAAGTCCCTTTATAGTCATAGTTAACCCTACCGAAATAAGACACCAGACTGCTGATTCCCCATGGAGTACCTGTAAGATTAGTTAAAGTAGAAGAAATATTCGGATAGTTTGATAAATAAGCGTGTGCAAAATCATTATAGAGACCAACTGAATTTGTACCACTCATCGATTCTCCCAAACCATCTCGTTCTGCGGAAGTACCTGCTAAAAATGAGAAATTATGTTGGTCGGTAGAAAATTTATACGATACTGTATTTTCCCATACCCAACCCATTCCGGCTGACATACTTTGAGTTGCTGCATCATTTGCATTTATCGCTGTAGAACTTAAGTTATACTGAGGTGTAAACGAACGATAGCTGCTTGCAGATCCATTCAGACTAAAGCGTGTTAAAAAAATCAGGTTCTTAATCGGTTGTAATTCAACATACACATTGCCAACCACGTTATAATTTTTCGAGTCGTTATTCGCTCTGGAAGAACTCATTAATGCGGCGACAGGATTTGATTGCAGATTATTAAACGGAATAGAATAACTGTATCTTCCGGGAGTTGAAGGGTCATAAAGTGGTTGTAATGGAATGGCAGTTATCATATTATTTACATCATTCCAGTATACACTTCCGGAAGCCGCTATGCCTTGATTTTCATGATACGACATGTCAAGATTCTCGCCAACTTTCAATACGGTGAAATCCTTATTGGTAATTATTTTATGATCTGAATTAATCCTGACATTATACCGATAATAATTCGAAGGAGCAGGACCACCCAAAATACCGTCCTGATTAATATAGGATACTCCTAAATTATACGTTGACCTTGAGTCTCCACCGGCAATATTGATGGAGTGACTTTGTATAGGAGCATTTTTATTCGTAATAGCTTTTAACCAGTTTGTTCCGGGATTAGTACCTGCTAAAATTGCAGCACCGTAAGGAACATTTGGAACTAATGTACCTACAGGTATATTAGGGTTCGTTGCATTTGCTGATGTACCAAGAATGTATGCGTTTGAAAATGGGGATTTGCCTGAATTTACTTCTGCTTCATTCGCAATCATTAAGTATTCCTGAGCATTTAGTAAAGGCTCCGTTTTATAAACATTTTGTACGCCATAAGTTCCATCATAAGAAACGACAGGTTTACCAATGTTACTTCCCTGTTTGGTTGTCACCAGTACTACACCGTTGGCAGCACGCGATCCGTAAATAGCAGCAGTAGCATCTTTTAATACATCAATGCTTTCAATGTCAGATGGAGATAGATAATCAATATTATTCCCGACAGGAACGCCATCTACTACATAAAGAGGTTGAGTTTGACCAATGGTACCAACACCACGGATAACCACTTTTAATCCATCACCCGGTTGTCCGTCCGATTTTGTAATCTGTACACCCGAAGTAGTTCCCTGTAAAGCTGCCATACTGGATGTGGTATTCAATTTTTGCAAATCGTCACCCTTTACCTGTACAGTGGAACCTGTTACAGTTTTCTTTTTCATAGTGCCATAACCAATGGCAACCACTTCATCCAATAATCTGGAATCAGATTGAAGCTTTACATTAATCACATTGGTTTGGACAACAATTTCTTGTTTCTCCATCCCAATAAAAGAGAAAATAATCCTTGAACCCTGAGAAGCTTTCAAGCTAAATTTCCCGTTCACATCGGTGATTGTCCCACTTGTTGTTCCTTTTAACATGACTGATACACCAACCAGTGGAGATCCATCACTTGCATCGGTAACAACTCCCGAAACAGAAAGATTCTGCTGAGCAGAAACTAAGTATACTCCAAAAAGGAGTAATACCGAAAGAAAAATGATTTTTCTTTTCATGGAATTAAATTTAAATTTATAAGGTTAATTATTTTGTGAAATGACACATTTCAACTATGCAAAAATACTTAATCATCTATCATTAAAACTATATTATTATAGCTAAATATGATACTTTTTCTACCTTAATTCCACTTTATAATACCATTTATGGATAAATACAATAAATACTTATCTTTTTCTTACCTAATCTTTTAGATAATGAACTAGATTGTACCATGTTAAAATAATTATCTTTTATTTTTTTATTTTATAATTCAATAATTTAATTCTATAAAAGTGAGAATATTTATTCTTTTAGGAAGATAGTTTAACATTGGGGACGGACAGATGGGAGGTTTTGCTTACGGGGGACATAAATAATTAAATATGAAATAATTCCAGACACCAATGGGGTTGATTATCTATATGGTGATTATATTCTGATTTAACTTATCAGAAAACTAACTTTTAATATCTTATCCTATAATTATCACTACTCTGATAATTAAAAAAGAAGCATCGACAAATTCATTATATTGCGGGACACTACAGGTTATAACAATCGAATCATTTAGACTCAATTAGAGTCCAGAAATCAATCTTGTGAGTGGTATTTGTATATTCAGACTTCCTGACCTCTCTCATTTTAAGTTGTCGTTATTTATTTCAAATACACAGCAAACATTATTTATTGCTTCTTAATATCAATAATTTACAGATATAAATACGACAAATTTACGATAAGTGAGACAGTCAAGTTTACGATATGGACATTGTAACCTATTGATTTATATCATGAGGTCAGGAAGTCTGATATTAATTGTATCCTTTGATATTGAGAGTAAATTGTAATGGAATAAATTGCAGTGGCCAATTCTTGTCCCCAAAAAGGGATGTTGTATTTTCTATTAGAAGTTTTTGTTGTTTTGTATTTTAGTGAAGTGGAAGTAGGAAAACTTTAAATTATGGAAGGAAACATTTTGTGAGTATATATTATGCCAAAGTTTTATTTTTTGATTGTGGAAATTATAATTCTATTCAATAACCGGAACTATCTTGTTTTTGATTTCAGAATGTATATTCTTAAATTTCATAGTTTTTTTTTCTAAAGTCATGTTTTAAAAATGAAATATAAATCATTCTGTTTTCTCGACTTTTTAAATGTGTTTTATTTATAAACTTTAATCTCTACCCTTCTGTTTTTTGCCCTGTTAGGACTGGAAGTGTTTGGAGCCAACGGTTCATCATATGCTTTACTTTCACTTATAAGTTGTGAACGGGATACACCTTGATCAATAAATTTTTGTTTGACATTGTCAGCCCTTCTCATCCCAAATATCACATTAATTTTGTGTGACCCTATGTTATCTGTATGACCTACAAAACGCAAATGGATATATGAATTTGCTTTCAGAATATCACTTAATTCTTTTATCTTATCATTTTTTGCAGTTGTCACCTTCGTTGAGTTAAATCCGAACATGATATTAATGGACGCAGCAATTATTTTGGCTCTATCATATGCATCATCATTTTGAAGAGATTCAGGTTGTTCGTTGGTTTTATCGGGTTGTCCACTCATCGCTTCTTTAGACGTTACAGTTCCTTTCGGTGTATGATCAACAGCAATAACTTCCAGAACCGGAGTTGCAGATTTAGCAGGTTCTGTTGGTTGTATTTCATGAACTGGTTTTACTTTTTCTGTGGGTTGTGGAGTTTGTGCCGTTTCCACTGATGGTATCGGCACAACCGGGAGTTGTACTGATTCAACTGGGTTTGCAGTTTTTTCCGTTTCCACTGATGGTATCGGATCAATTGGTCGTTGTACTGTTTCAACTGGTTTAGCAATTTGTACCGGTTCTGTCATTTTCAATGGTTGTACGGTTTTTGCAAATTGTACCGGTTCTGTCGCTGTTAATGGTTCTACGGTTTTTGCTGATTGCACTGCTTCTACCGGTTTCAACGGCTGTTCGGGTTTTGCAGCTTGCTCTGTTTCCGTCGTTGTCACCGATTGAACAGGCACTGTCGGTTGAACAGTTTGAACAGGTTCAAGTGTAATTCCTGGCTCAACAGGTTTAACAGCTGTTCCTGATACAACAGAATCGACAGGTGTTACAGGTGTTATTGATAGAGTCTCACCTGGCTTATTAAAATCCAGTGAAGACTTATTCTGACCTAAATGCCAGTACACTCCAACTTTCAGTCCAAAAGAAATCGGATGTATAATACTGGTTTGTGTCGAAGATAATAGCCCATTATAAATATTGTTACTTGAACTATTGTATTGATAAATTGATTTATTTTGTGTGTTATAAATATTATTCAATCCATAATTGATATACCCGCCAACATATAAATCAGTTTTATCATTTAGTTTATAGAGACCACCTAAATCAGCAATAGCCATACAGGACGTTTTTAATGAAATATTTCCTGTAAAATTGTTGGTGTAAGTTGAAAAGCCATGTTGGGGCATTCCACTTAATTCAACATTATACTTGCTGTAATAGCCTGTTGTTACAATCTCACCACCTACAGATTTATAGGTTGTGTTAAACGGTACAGATATTTTACCTCCCGCTGAAGCTAATAGCCCGAATTTTGGGGCAATAGGTAGTTTGAACTGTACAGTTAAAGGAATTTCAATAAATAATGCCGTTTGTCTCTCCTGCCAGTTCTTATAATTCGCTTTAAATAAAAATGATTGACCTTCTGAATCAATTTCCGGTGTAGTTGATAAATAGTTCAACGTGGATAATGATTGAAAAGACTGAAATCCAAGACCTGTATGCAAACCCCATTGTGGCGTAAAGAAATAACTGTATCCTGCGTTAATGGTGTAACCAAACTGTCCTTTTTCTGTCCCGTTCAGGAGACTATAGGAGAGGTTATGAATACCACCTCCAACGTTGAAATCGAGATAATTTCCTGTTTCCTGTGCCTGTAAAGCACCATAAATAATGATTGCGAATACTAATATGATCTGTTTCTTCATCTTTAGTTTTTTTCAATGAGGGTTCATTAAGTTTTATGTATGTTCACAGAGACTTATATCATCTCTGTGAACTTTTATAATTATTTTGTTACAATTACTTTGAATGGAAATACTTGTCCATCTTTTGTTGTTACATTCCCTAAATACATACCATCAATTGCAGGCAAATAAATTGAATTTAGTCTTTCAACTTTAGTAGAATGGTAAACAACAATACCCTGAACAGAATAAACCGAAATTTCAGACCCTCCCAATTCTGTATCGCTCAAACCGGTTACTTTAATCGTACACGGTTGATTTACCTTTAAAGGACTTGGGAAAACACTTATTTTTTTGATTAACGGAATATTAAACTCTTTAGCACATGTATAAAGAGTTTGCCCATCAGTAGTTGTCACTTTCAAAGAATAGGATCCAATTAAGCCATCAAGGTCGTTATAGAATTGTTTAGTTGCACCGTCTATTGCCACCCCGTTCTTATACCATTGGTATCCTACAAACAGATTGCTGCTATTGTCACATAATACGACATCGTCAAACTTAGGAATGATAAAGTCAGATGAAACATTAATGGTAAACTGGAAGTTATACACCTTACTTTCAATACCTAACTCATTTCTCATTTGCAATGATCCCTGATACATTCCATTTTTCGTTCCTTTTGGAATTAATACAGAAAGTACACCACTTGACAGATTTGAAGGTAGATTCGTATAATTAATATTCTGAATCCCTGCAGCAAGTGTTGAATCACTAAAAGTAATCTTATATTGAGTTGGAGTCCCTGTCAGGACAGTATAATTCAAATCAAGGTAAGAATCCTCGCAACCGGAAGTCGAAGTGATTGCCGGATTAAGTGATACGTTATCAGTTATTATTGCTCCTGTTATAACAAAGTTTACCGGGGCAATATAATTTTCTTTAGCAGACCCGTTCAGAGTATAAACAACTGTAATGGTTTTATTAGTCCCTATTGCTCCATCGTTATAATCGGCTTTTGCATCTACAGTAAGATTGTTTCCATCTGTGGCTACAACACCTATTAAATTTCCAATTGTGGTTATAACTGCCGTTGTTTTTTGATCAACCAGTTTGTCTTTAACAACTACCGGGTCGGTTATTGTAAGTGATTTAGGTAGAATCTCACCATTCGTAATGCTATAACTTAAAGGAACAAGATAATTACCTGAAGCTGTACCACTAATATTAAATACGAGAGCAATAGTTTTACCTGTTCCGGCATTTGCATTATCGTAAGTAGCTAATCCTGTTAAAAGGACATTGGCACTATCTGCTTTTAAAACCCCGGATAAGTTGCCTACTCCAAAGTTTACTGTTGTGGTACCATCATAGATTTTACTTGTAGCTAGTTGCATTGAAATTACAGTCAGTAATTTCCCCGTTATAACACCATTTGTAACAGAATAGGCTGTAGGTGCAAAATAGTTGGTTGCAGCCGTGCCACTCAATCCATAAGCTACTGTTATAGTTTTACCCGTACCTACATTTGCATTGTCGTAGGTTGCAACTGGTACCAAACTTACATTAGCTACATCAGCAGCTTCTACTCCTGATAAAACACCCGAAGTAACACCTGCAGATGTATTCCCATCATATACTTTATTATCAGTTATTATTGGGTTTGAGACTGTCAACGGTTTGGGTGTAATCTCACCGGTAGTTATACTGAAGTTTGAAGGTATTGCGTAAATAGATGCTGCAGAACCACTCAATCCGTAAGTAACGGTTATCGTTTTTCCAGTTCCTGTATTTGCATTATCATATGTTGCATTCGCAGTCAAAATAAGATTTGGTATATCCAATACATCAACTCCTGAGAGAATTCCAGGTATAACAACCGCTGAAGAATTCCCATTATA
>Ga0302292_1002318_pt1 | contig 11480 bp, 18 predicted proteins | sample III_Fen_N2_1_FD_194553 | JGI IMG/M metagenome (GOLD analysis project Ga0302292, IMG submission 194553) | Peat permafrost microbial communities from Stordalen Mire near Abisko, Sweden - III_Fen_N2_1 | ecosystem: Environmental > Terrestrial > Soil > Wetlands > Permafrost | place: Sweden: Abisko...
ATTTTCATCAACTATATAATTATGTACTTGATATTCTTCCAACCAATTCTTTATAGTTTGTATTTTGCCGAGTCCCAATCCACTTAATTTGTCTCCTTTTGATCTTTCAAAATGATTTATTTTGTCGTTTATAGACTTCACAATATCTCTTTATTCTATATATCATAAGGTTGTCCAACGAAACTATTGTCAAGATTGGTAATAGGAAATAATCTTTCATTTCCATATAATCTTAAATTATCAATATTTGCTATGTGTGCAGTGTGAGTCCTAATTATTTTTGGCCATATAACATGCCAAAGAAAGGGTTGGTCAAAATTAAAATATTCGCCTCGTTGGTTAGAATATCTCATATATTCATGGTTGAATATAAAATCTTCCTTTAACATATCATACTCATTCTTGATCTCATTTATAAATGAAGATGTAGCGCCCCACATACCACCACAGATTGGAACATTATGTGCTTTATTATCTCTCATTATATGAAAATTGGTGCCTAGTTGCTCCCATTCTCTTACTGCAGCCGCTTCACGAACATTAAGGCGGCTGTCTGTGTCTCTAACAATGAATCGTTCTATCGAAGTATCTTTAAGCGGCTCAAATCTCCAAAACATCCCCAAATGACCTATCGCATTTGGCATTACGACTACTTCTGCACCCAATTTTTCCAATTCCAAAATTATAGGAGTAGGAACGGAACCATCAACATAGAATCTACACGTCCAACCGGGATAAATTATAGGTTGCAATTTTAAATTTGCAATGGCTGCGTCAGTATATTTTGGATTATTTCCATATATACAAAAACTTATAATCTTTTTCATTTGCAGAATTCCCTTATTATTTCACTTAGAATTAAGTTATTTGTCCACACACTTGTGTAAGGTCTTAATTTTTTATATGTTATCTTAACATAACCTTCCTTTTCCTGAATCTTATCCCAATTATATGTTGGTTGTTCAGTATCGTGGGCAACTATAACATCAGATTTCCCAAACATCATATTCACACAATCCCATCTAGAATCGCCATGCCCATCAACTAACACAAGATCATATCTATCCTTCAACTTGATTTTTCTATACTCAAACGGTCCCATTGCAAAATATGGGGTCCAATTTGTTTTATCCTTAAATTTAATAGAAATCAAATCAAACCATTCTTGAGATTGCATCTCTATGGATTCTACGGTTGCACCGTCTGAAAATAAAATAGGAGTACTATAATTTCCTAAGCCAAATTCCAAAATCTGTTTTGGTTTTATCTCCTCCATCAATAATTTCAATATAGGAGCATGTGTTTCGTAATCGTTCATTTTAAAATATGTGTTATTAGTTTGTCAATCTCTTCCTTGTTTTCGCTATACGGTCTTATCGAATGTGAATCATAATAAAAATCTATAGAAAAAAGATCGGGATCATAATTCCATTTTGATCTATCTATTCTTCTTCCATTTTGTCCACCATCTCTTGGTAAATTAATAAAGATTGTTTGATCATCATATTTTTGTACTTGTGTAGTTATGTGATGTTCGTCAGCACACCAGTTATCTTGTACATTGTTATGTATTAGAAATTTATCAAATTGTTTATCAATGTTAAGAACATTTGTAAAGGTAGATCCCTTTGCTATGTTATAACATAATGGTATATTTACATTTTTATAAATTATATGTGAAGGATTTATATGAACGTATTTATCATCTGAAATATTACCCAATTGTTCCACGAAATATTTTTTTGAAATTGGGAACATATCTATATCCGTTAAAACACAAATATCTTCAGGAAACAGTGTTGTAAGCCAAATTCTAGCAAATTGTGATTGTAGAACTGTTGAATAATTAGGGATGGGTTTCATCTTATAGACTTTTCCATATGTGTTGTCTATATCTGAATCTTCATCATCAACATAAATTAATACCGGGTCTATTCCAAATTTCATTTTCCACACCCTTGAAACTAACGGCCAAAAATCCAAATACATTGGATTTTTGTTACACGATAATAATGCCTTCGTTATTTTCATTCTATTGATTTTTTTCTATTACACCTTCAAAGTAGTTGATAGTTTTACATAAACCGGCTTCTAATTGTACTGTTGGTTCCCAATTAAGAATAGTTTTAGCCTTTCTTATATCTGGTCTTCTTAGCAACGGATCGTCAGAAGGTAATTCTTTATAAATTATCTTTGACGATGATTTCGTAAGAAAGATAACTAATTCTGCCAATTGTTTAACTGTAAATTCGTTAGGATTACCAATATTTACCGGTCCTCTGAATTTACTTTTCATCATCCTGATCATACCTTCTACAAGGTCGTCAACATATTGAAAACTTCTGGTTTGCTGACCGTCGCCATAAATGGTAATATCGTCACCCTGCAGCGCCTGCATAATAAAATTGGAAACGACCCTCCCATCTTGAGGATGCATATTAGGGCCGTAGGTATTAAATATTCTAATTATTTTTGCATCAACACCATATTGCGCATTATAATCAGTGAATAATGTCTCGGCCATTCGTTTACCTTCATCATAACATGATCTAATGCCTATAGGATTGACGTTTCCCCAATAAGATTCTGGTTGTGGATGTATATTTGGATTTCCATAGACCTCACTTGTAGATGCTTGTAATATCTTAGCTTTAATTTTAAATGCAAGGTCAAGCATATTAATAGCTCCTAACACTGACGTTTTTGCCGTTTTAACAGAATCATATTGATAATGAGGAGGAGAAGCTGGGCATGCCAAATTATAAATTTCATCAACTTCTGCATGATATGGATTAATGATATCATGTCTAACAAGTTCAAATTTAGGATTTTCTATTAAATTTGACACATTTTCCTTTCTGCCCGTGAAAAAATTATCAAGACATATGACCTCATTCCCTTCATTTATAAGTCTTGTACAAAGATGCGACCCAACAAAGCCAGCTCCTCCTGTGACTAAAATTCTTTTACTTTTCATCATATATAATTTTTGCCCATGATGTTAATTCTGACAACACTTGTGTTGGGGTTTTATCTGTGCGGAATGTTGTCGTTATTATAGCAAGAGCTGCCATAAGTAATTGTCCTTCTGGTATATTACAGTTAATGTCTTTAATATCTATTATCGTTTTCATTTTTTTCATTTTAATTTAAATTTTTTCTAAAAAATTATAAAGAGCAAAATTCCATCTTGCATCTCCTAACGCATTATGAGAATTTATTTCCTTCGGATAATTTTTATCCATCTTAAGTATATCGCTTGTCATTTTTTCTGGCCAATTAACATTCACAACAGGATTAAACATGTTATCCAATATATATTTTTCAGATTTTTCTTCTAATATCTGTTTTAAATCATTACAATACATTGGAAAACCTTTTGGCAAATCTAACATTTTTCCAAATAACCAACAAAATACAACCCAATCATAATCGCCATAATATGCATAGAACTCAAGATTTGTGGTATTTACTTTCTTTATAGAAGTGTCGCCAGGATAAATAAATCCTTTTTTTGGATAGTTAACATCTACATATCTCTGATCTATAAAATGACAAACTTCTTCGGCAATTTGATCATTGGATTTACCATATTTTTTTAATAAAGATTTACATATTTTATAGGATAGATGTGTGACCGAAGATGTTACACTAGGTGGGTATTCCCTTGTATATAAATCCCAAAATATTGGAGTAAGAACATTAGTATTTAACCAATAGTCATGAATAACTTTAACTCCGCATTTATCCACCTCATATTTTATATCCTTGCGTGTCCATGCTTCCTTTAAATTAAAATCCTTTGAAATTGCATAATATTCTCTTCCATCCTCTGCCTTTATACCTATACTTATAAGATCTATTGTCGGTTTTGTTTTACCTATACTAATAGTGGTGAATGGTAAAAATACGGGTTGTTTACCCTCAATAAATTCTGTATCAAAAAAGTATTTCATTGTGCTTTTATATTAAAGAGTTTTTGTCCATCAGATTTCATATATTCAAAACGTTTGGCTGCTAATTTTAAGGTATTATTATAAAAAACCATAAGTGCTCCAGGTTTATCGATAGTAGGTTTACAAATATCTGATAAAGTATCGATGTCATCTAAAAGATCCCATAAACTCTCGATTATTTCCTTATCTGTATATTTTCTCATAATATGGCTCTTCCTTTTAATTGTTCCCAGTCGCGTTCAGGTCTTACTTCAAGATTCTTTTCCCACGCACCATCCATAGTAGGTGTAGACACATTAACAGATTTTGCAAATGCACGTAAAGCATTGATATCCTTAGGAAAACAGCTGCCCGAAAAGCCTCTATGACCATCAGGGCCAGGTACCATCCAATGTGAATTGCCTAAACGTTTATCCATAGTTGCAACATCTATAACAGCGTTATAATCTGCTCCTGTTTTTTCACATATATCATATATTTCATTAGCAAATGAAACTTTCACTGTCAATAAACAATTAGCCACATATTTAACCATTTCTGCATCTGTTAAAGATAAAATTCGTTGTTGTGCTCCAGGAAATGCAAGAATAAAAATATGTTCAAGATCTGATATATCATCTTTTTCATCACGTCCTAAAACAACCCTATCTTGAGTTAGAAAATCTTTAATGGCATTTGCTTCAGTTAAAAATTCTGGATTAAATGACACAATAATATTTTTGAACCTGTCATGCCAATGTTGACAACTTCCTGGAGGAACTGTTGATTTAACAACAACTATCGGTTTTCTATCATTTACTTGAGCAATGTAATTTAATTCCGCAAGAACAGATTCTACTATTCCTAGATGAGCAGCGCCAGTCTCTCTTGTCATTGGTGTTGGTAAGCATGAAAAAATAACCTTACAATTTAACACTATTTCCTCTAATGTCGAGTTTGTTTTGGTTTCCTGGTATTTATCGTAAGTTAAAACATCAAAATGAGATTCAAATCCTATTCTTACTGCATTACCTACAAATCCTTGTCCTACAATTCCGATTTTCATATTTAAGATTTTATATTTATATAACTATTTGTGATCAAAGTTTTCCAATATTCCATATTTAACATCTTCAAATTGTATTTTTTATAATCAAATGATAATAGCATGTCTTGATTAACTTCAGAATAATCATCAACTTGAATAATTGGGAGACCTTTGAATAAATCATATATAGGATGTCTCTTAACTATCGGTACACATCCACAATATAGTGCTTCCCATGTTCGTACACAATCTATTCCATTACCTGGAGGTGATATAATAAATTTAAAATTGCTCATGTTATCTATGTAATCTAACCACTCTCTTCCTCTTTCTTGTACATACATACATTTTAATTTATTGACAACACCAGATCTTTCAACCAAATTATTGTTAACATTCCAATTACAATAAACTGCGTCTAAAATTTTTGGTTTGTTTTTTAATTTATATTCATAATCGATGAGATATTGTGGTATGGCAAATTCACTTTTATGTTTACCTTTATAATTTTCTATGCCAATAGGGATTGATGTTAATATATCATTGATAAATTCAGGATTTTGGGCGAACCATCGTTTAATACATGTAGGTTTTGTGTCAAAAATATTTTTTGTTATAGCATAATCTGACATGTGGGTTATTAACACATATTTTTTATCAGAATTTCTCAATATTGAAAAAAGTTCTGTTAAATAATCTGTTTTACAAAAAATTATACCGGAAGTTTTTGAAATGTTACTATCGAGTTCAAGATTATCATGGTGATTTAATTTAAAATCCCCGATATCTTGAAAATTATTACCACATAAAAGATCAGTTAAATTATTCATAATCTTCGTATTTCATACCGTAAAGATTTGAAGTACTTCTCATGATATAATCAAGTGTTTGATTTTTATTTATATTGGAACCTAACTTATAATCTTGAAAACATAGGTTAGGATTAGTTGAAAATATATTATGTAAAGGTGATTTCATCATATCTGCTGTAACATTATCTATCACATCCATTTTTCTATCAAGAGCGTTTAAAATATGTCCAAACATCTTTCTTTTTATTCCATAACTCGATACACACGCTCCTTTGGCTTTGTTCCAATAATCATTGACTGATGGTGGAAGTAACTTATCTTCACTTCTTGTATATAGAAACATCATATCCCAATTAGATGGAATATTTTTAATAGCGTCATTTAACCTCCATTCAAAATGATCCTTTAAAAACATCACATCATCCTCAAATATAAACAATGTATCTATCTTTTCGAGATATGCCTTTTTTATGATATTATAATGATCTATCGTTGTCGCTAAGGCACTTGGATACATTTTTATAAAATTATTGGGTATTCCATTCGCTAATTGATCAGCAAACCCCCATTTTACGCTATTGGTAAATTCTACATCTATACCTTGTCTTTCAAATCTATTTATGGCGGTATTAGTTCGTTCTTCCCTCTCTAAAAGGTTGATACAAACTACCTTTTCAAACATTTCGTTTAAGATATGCATGTTAGTATAAAATATAAAATGTATAAATCAGTTGTGATAATAACAGATATAATACTAAATAAACCTTTATCATTTTTTAATTTTATCTATTAACCACGTTTCAAAGGATGCTAAATTATCCAATAACTTATTTTCCTGTGATGATGTAAATACCGGTTCAAAATATTTTTCATTAAATTTATCAGGATTTTTATCATATATTTTCACCTGATCTATTAGATTATTCCCGTGTATAAATGCATCAAGGTTCCAATCTTCTCCAACAGCTGGGTCACCACAATATATCGGCATCTGACCTGTTAAAAAGGAGTCCATCAATTTTTCGGTACAATAAAGTGGGTACCTTGTATTTTCATATACTATGCTGAATTTATGAGGATGTTGCATGAAAAAATCATCCTTTATATCTCGCCAATAACCTTTACCTTCATTTTCCTGTAAAGACCTATCATTATTTTTATATCTTCCATATGAATGTACAAATTTATATTCGCTCAATTGGTCGAATAACGAATTCCTCATGAAATTATTACCATTTGACACAGTAAATGAAGCAAACCTTTCAAATTTTTCAGTTGTTTGTCTAGTAAGAAGTCTATTCAAGTACTCAGGTTTTTTCAATATGAAAGCCTGCCAAAGAGGTAATCTAAAATTCTTTTCCGAAGATTTATCGAATGATATGGAATAATCTGTGTTAAACTTTTGAGGTCTTATGTTTTCTCCTAAAAACAATATTTTTTTGCAATTATACCTGTCAGCATAATATTGTCCTATGGCAAATGCAGAATGAAATACAACATCAGGATTTTTGTAATCTATTATAACGTTGAATTTTTCCTCTAAAATATTAGTTATAAAATTTTCCTGGTTCCATTCTGGCCAAAAATCAAGGAAACAAATTTTTAAATCTTCCTTTGGCAACATTGAGACATTTAAATTTATTAACATTATTTGTATATTATGTATGCTCTTGATAAAACTTGGCTATCGCCATCTTTAATATAAAGAATAGGAACTACTGTTACTATTTCAAAACCTGACGTAATCAATTCATCTATACATTTTTCGAGTTTTCCATCAAAAATGTGCCATTTTTTTGTTTGCATTTTATTCCATTATTAAGTGGGGAAATTTTTTATTTATTATTTCAATTAATGGGTGATTCATAGGAATTTCACATAATACTAACTCAGCAGATGGAATGGTAAACCATTCGGTATCTTTAAATCTGAAATTATTATAATAAGGTTTTTCATATCCTGTCTTACAATATAAAATATACTTATTTTCAGATTTTCCCACTAAATATTTATATGAACAGAATAAAGAAGCTAACCCCATATAGCTTAATTTATCAAATTGTTCATGCGAAATATTAACCTTCTTTGGAGGGTTTAAATAAATTGGGTAATTAATTCCTTGTGTCATTTGTCTTTTCTATTTAAAAATGTTTCTCTTAATTTTCCTGATGATACCATATCCAAAGGTATCCAATAGAACGATACTTGGTCTTTATTTTGTGTATCAATGCATAGATGATCCTTCATCTCTGGAATTTCTGAGATATCCAAAATCATACTATTATCAACTATATCTGTATCATCAGGAGCAAACATATATTTATTGTTATCTAACTTATCAAAGAATATCCATTTATTGACAGTGTTGACCATTAAATGTTTTATCCCAGATGAATATTCAGTGAACCAATAACTGGTTAATAGTGGGCCACCTATAAATTTCTTAATTGTTTTCATATTAAAATAGTGCAATTTTCTTTGTTGGTTTTACCTTTGTAATCTTCATTATATCTGCCAAAAGAATTTCGTAAAGTGTATTACTATCGCAATGTTCCTTTGTCACATCATAACTACATTCAAGATATTGTTTATGTAATTTTTTATCTCCCCAGATATTGTTAATTTTATCAACTACCTCTGGAATGTTAGATAGATCCTTTTTGACAAAGAGACCATAGGTATCTAAATCAATGAATCTTTTTTCAGTTCTCAATCCTTTTTCATAAATGTGACAATTTTCAGCCCAATGATAATCAAACATAGGAACAGCGCCACATGCAATAATTTCACACATTGCATTTTCGGTGTTATCGCCGTAAGATTCAGCGCTTAAATGATAAAAATCAGCGCCAACTAAAGACGAAGCAACCGTTTTTAAACCATCTTCATAATCATATGGCCCAAAAGCATAAATATGTTCTCGATCACGCAAGTTATCATCAACAACAAACCCCTCACGAATCATCTTATCATTTATTGAATAAAGACCGATCTTTGGGGTTCTCAATTCCTTATTTTCATAAAACATATCCAAACTACCAATAGATCTTTCTACACCTTTCATCTCAAGAAGAAGATCATTTTCCTTTGCAAAAGGAAGAAAACCAAACATTCTCATTGGATCTTTGAAACCCGCAAACCTTGATAGGTATGTAATTTTCTTGAAATGTTCTTCTTGACGAAACCTTGCTAAACGGTCAAAATCAAATCCCAACCTAAAATGAATGAATTTTTTCTTCATACCTTCTCCGTAATCAGCAACAATCTTTGAGAAAAATGGAGAGGTGATTGAATGATTTGCAATACCGTCTGCAAGCTTACATAATTCCCAGAAGTTTGCATTTCTTGCACAAGATTGTAATTTATGATCAAGGTTTACAATGATTTTGATTGTTGAAATATTCCTAAACATCTTAAGAAACCCATCAATTATTTCTTGACTGTGTTTTGAACTTGGTACAGAATAAACAACATTATAATCAAATTTATCCAATACCTTTTCAAAACCTTCAATATTTTTCTTATTTATTGCGGTAGGAGTCTTTGAAAACATCTGAAATTTACTTCTTCCCCATTTTTTGTCATCAATAAAAAATACTTCGTTTTCAACCCCCATCTTATTCAACACATTTTCAAGTTCAATGGCGCATCGAGTTATGCCTGAACCTTCTATTCCTCTTCCTAGAATGATACTTAATTTCATATTGAAAATATTTTTGTATTTTATAATGTAAATATAATAAAAAGTTTTGACATGGTGTTAAAAATAAATCATTAAGATAAAATAATATTGTTATAACTCCCTTAAGTTATAATACCACTATATAACTTAAGTGAGTTATATAGTTAGTCAATTTCTTCTACCATATCTATTTTTTCTCCTTGAATATATTCTCCTTTAAATTTCGCTCTAGCTTGAACTGTATAATTATATGTACGTAAACAACCTTCAAGATATGAAGCTAAAATGTAATCAGGAGTATTACTGTTATTTTCCTTGCTATATTTATTTAGAAGAGATGTCAGTTCTCTCGTAAACATTGATGATCTACTTACAATTTCATCGAGTTTTTCATATGAAATTTCATGTAATTCCTTTAAAAAATCCTCAATTGCTTCTTCCGTTGTTAAAACATATTCGGTGCAATCTTCAATATCAGAATCATTATATTTTATCTTTTTTGGAATCGTTTTTACAATTTTATAAGTTTTGTTTAACGATAATTTATTTTTCCAATTCCAATTTTCACCGTCAAATTCAACATATTCAATTGAATATGTATTTGAATCACTTTCAAATATTCTGCGCCGAAACCTTTTTCCATCTACTCTGATAAATTCGGGTATTTTGTCTTTCAATAAATCTATATTCATAATTTTTAATTTTTATTACTTACCTTGTTCATTCATCATAATATCATATGCGACACTTGTGTCAACACCATTAAATTTTCTAAAATCTTTTAGCCAATCAACTTTTATCCAATTATCATGGTGTTCAAATACAACCCACCCATTCGCAAATAATTGTTTGCACATCATAGGAATTTTACTTCCTGATGCTTCCATCTCATCAAACATTGATTGACTTTTCATTTTAAGTTCTTTAAATTTATAATACAACCTCTATCATATGTGCCTTTTAATAGATAGAGTATTTCATCTTTTTTTGGCATAGGTACACAACTTTTATACTGACCAACTTGTGTCATCTTACCATATGAAGGCATCTCAGATTCGAATTTGTTATTAAGAATTTTATAATCACGTTTATCGATGCAAAAAACCGGTACATCCACATCTATGATTCGTGTAGCTACAGTAGGATCTTCAGATGCAGCTATTTTAAATTCTCTTTCAAACTCACGTTTTTTATATTTTAATTTTTCTTCTTCATCCTTTTTTTCAAATTTAATAATACCTGCCTCAATATAAAAATCTCTAGGATAATAACATTCTTCATAAGCTAGACCACACCTACCACATGAGGAGTTTGATGGGTCTTCGTTTAATTTATGGCCAAAAATTCTACAAATGATCACATTTAAATTTTGTCTCCATCCAAATCTGAATCTATGATAAATCATAATTTTATGTTTTTATAGTTAATTTTTTCTTCTGTTATTGCAGCCAATACATCTGCTGCAGAAATTAATCCTACCAGTTGATGATTAAATGCTTCATCATAAGCAGATTTACCCATACCTGGAATGTTAAGTCCTTGTTCAAAATTACCCATATGAAACCTTATCGCCAATGCTTCAACTGGTTTTATTTCCATCTTTTGAGCAATCATAAATAAACTCTTTTCACCATGTCCTAAAGGAAAAGTATTTTCATAAATATATGCTTTATATTCATACCATTTATTTGTTTGGTCATCCTTTGCCCATTTTTTTCCAACAGTATATGTATTACATTTACATATATCATGAAAGAGGGAAACCAAAATAACACTTTCTCTTAAAAATTCTTGTTCTGGTGTTTGTTTCAATATCAAATTGAAATTATAAAGAGCGAATTTCATAACGTTTAAAGAATGTGCTAACAAGCCATTTTCAAAGTTACCATGTTGGCTACCACTTGCAGGTGCTGTGAAATAATCTGTCTCTGTTTCAAGCCATGTTAAAAATTCAGGAAAACCATCTCTCTTTATATATGCGGTTGCCTTATCAAATGTTGATT
>Ga0302292_1002323_pt1 | contig 11473 bp, 11 predicted proteins | sample III_Fen_N2_1_FD_194553 | JGI IMG/M metagenome (GOLD analysis project Ga0302292, IMG submission 194553) | Peat permafrost microbial communities from Stordalen Mire near Abisko, Sweden - III_Fen_N2_1 | ecosystem: Environmental > Terrestrial > Soil > Wetlands > Permafrost | place: Sweden: Abisko...
AATAGTGGCTACAGGTTACCATCCTCCTTTAATGGGAATAATGACAGCTGCATTGTGGATGATTTTCGGTTGCAAACTGTGGGTTTCTCATGTATTTATTCTTCTCTGGGCAATTGTATTGATATTCAATGTATGGAAACTCATCCGTATATTATTTCCTGAAAATTATATAGGGTGGGTAGTACTTATTCTTTTAATGGAATCATCTCTGTTATCGCAGTATGCTATAGGTTCTCCCGATTTTATTTTATTTACAGCATTTGTGGTTTCCTTCAGGGCTGTATTAGAACGCAAAACATGGCTTCTTGCCCTTGGTATATTTTTTCTTTGTTGTATCAATATGAGGGGTATCTTTGCCGGAGTTATTTTATTCATTGTACATAGTTACTTTACTTGGTTGCAATCCGGTAAAAGAATTGACAACCGGTCGTTATTAAAAATCACAATTCCTTATATTCCGACATTTATCATACTGGCAGCTTATTTTACTTATTATTTTATAGTAAAAGGCTGGTTTTTTTCAGGGGCGTCATCCACGGGGCATTATTCAATTCCAAACGGCTTAGGCAGGATTATCAGACATTTAGCGGAATTTGGCCTGCGGTCGATTGAGAACGGTCGTTTTATAATATGGTTTACAGGCTTATACATTGCTTTTAAAACTTACAAGTCAAGAATAATTTTATCTCAGCACGAAAAGGTACTTCTATTATGCTTTCTTCTATTTACAGGTTTGTATGTCCTCTTCATTTTTATCACTCAAATGCCTTTTTCGGCACGATATTTTATGCCTCAGTTTTTCCTGTTAACTATTTTAACTATGTTGGGAATAATTAAATTTCTTGATAAAAGGAAAGTAAGACTGGTTTTAATATTCATGCTTTTATTTGAACTTACCGGGAATTTATGGATATACCCTGAGAAAATTGCCAAATCATGGGATTGTACACTGGCTCACTTACCTTATTATCAATTAAGAAAAGAATGTTTTAATTATATTGATCATGAGAAGTTCGATTATAAAGACCTATCCGGAGGATTTTGTTTATACGGAAACAGACAATACGTAGAATTAAAAAAAAATGGTAAAACTGTTGGAACAGATACAAATAGTAAATACTTTATTTATTCAAATATATCCAATGTTGAGGACTCATTTGTAGATTCGCTTCATAACCGGAATTACTGGACTCCAATTAAAAAATTCCAAAAGTGGCCTGTTTTTATAACAATTTATAAAACCAATCGAAACAGAGTGAATATTAAGCCATGATAAATCATAAATCCCTCATTCAATTTATCAAGTTCGGTATTGTTGGCATATCGAATACACTTCTGACCGCATTAACCATTTGGATCCTGCTGAAATTATTGCATTGCTCTGATTATGTTTCAAATCTGATTGGATATATTGTTGGGTTATTAAACAGCTTTATCTGGAACCGTAAATGGACTTTTGAAAGTAAAACAAAAGTGAGTGCTACGCTTTTTAAATTTATACTTACCTTTGCTATCTGCTATCTGTTGCAGTTAGGGAATTTGTACCTCTTACTACATTTTACCCATATCGATTCATACATTTGTCAATTATTATCAATTGTAGTTTATACAATTATTAATTTTATATTAAATAAAAACTACACTTTTAAAAACTAATACAGGATGAATAAATCACTTAGTGTTATCGTTCCATGTTTTAATGAAGAAGAAGTAATATTAGAAACTTTTAAAAGAATAAAATCTGTTCTGCTTAAATTAGACATTCAATCGGAAATCATTTTTATTAACGATGGAAGCACTGACCAGACAGAGCAAATACTTTCCGAACTTTCAAAGACAGATATACATATAAAAATTATATCCTTTTCGAGAAATTTTGGTCATCAAAGAGCTGTAACAGCAGGTTTGAATAATTGTAATTCAGATATGGCTGTCATTATCGATGCTGATCTTCAGGATCCTCCTGAATTAATTCCTGAAATGATTAAGACGTTGGAAAGTTCGAAAGCACAAGTTGTCTATTGTGTCCGAAAATCCAGGAAAGGTGAAGGAATTTTCAAAAAGACAACTGCAAAAGCATTTTACAGGTTACTTAATTTCTTTTCGGAAGTTAAACTACCCGTCGACACCGGTGATTTCAGGTTAGTGGATAAGAGTATCATTCGTGAATTCAATCAAATGCACGAAAAAGGAAAATACATTCGTGGATTAGTATCCTGGATAGGATTTAAACAAGTACCTTTTTATTATGAAAGGGAAGCACGGTTTGCCGGAGAAACAAAGTATCCGTTTTCAAAAATGATAAAATTTGCTACAACTTCATTGCTCTATTTTTCAACCAAACCTTTAAAGCTTGCCACTGCACTGGGGTTTATCTCAGTAGTCATTTCGTTGATATTGGCAGTATGGTCTGTTTTAGGAAAGATAATGGGTTTTACGCATGCAAACTCCGGTTGGACTTCATTATTTGTTTTGATTATATTCTTTGGAGGAGTTCAATTGCTAACTATTGGGATTGTCGGATCATACATTGGCAATTTATTTGATGAAATAAAAAACAGGCCTGAATATATCATTGATAAAAAAATAAATTTCGAGACTAAAAAAGATGACAAATCAGAATAACCGGATAAAATCAGAAACCTATTTTCATTCTCTCCCTGAAAACCTTAACTGTGCACAGGCTATCCTGAAAGGGTTCCAAAAAGAATTTGATATTACTGATCAGGAGATTGAAGAATTTCGTGCCTGGGGAGGCGGCCGTGCTCCTGAGGGGATTTGCGGTGCATTATTTTCAGCAGAGAAATTACTGACTCAGGTGGGAAAACCCGGAATCACTGATGAATTCAAAACAATGATTGGAGGAATCAATTGTCTGGAAATAAAAGCAATTAAATTCCCCTGTATCGATTGTGTACGAATTGCTGACGAGCTACTGGAGAAAAAATAAAGCAAAACTTTTGTCTTACTTCTTATTTATCAGATTGATAAATTCTTCACGGGTTTTTGCCTGTTCGAATACACCTGTAAAATCGGATGTCGTAGTAATAGAATGCTGTTTTTGAACTCCTCGCATTTGCATACATAAGTGCTGAGCTTCAATGATCACCATCACTCCCATTGGATTCAGGGTTTTCTGTATACATTCTTTTATTTGAGTGGTCATTCGTTCCTGAACCTGCATTCTGCGGGCATAGACTTCCACAATCCTTGCTATCTTACTCAACCCTGTAATTTGTTTATTCGGAATATACGCAATGTGTGCCTTTCCAAAGAACGGAAGCATATGATGTTCACACATCGAATAAAAATCAATATCCTTTACAATTACCATTTGACGATAATTTTCAGTAAACATTGCTGATTGAATTATTTCTTCAGGTATTTGTTCATAACCCTGCATCAGGAACTGCATTGACCTGGCTACTCGTTCAGGAGTTTTCAGAAGACCTTCCCGTTCAACATTTTCGCCTAAAAGTTTAATAATTTGTCTGTAATGTTCGGCAATTTGTTCTGTTTTATTTATATCAAAAGGAACCGGTTGGTTGATATTAAAGTCCATTATATATTTATTTAGATGCGGAAATGATTATTTGTTCACGAACGATATAAATTTCACTTTTCATAGAGGGAAAAGCTTCAATCAATTTTGAACGGAATGACTGAGCCTGAGCATGTGAAATAAAATCGCCTACTCTTACTTTCCAGAATGGGGATGAATAATTGACATAAACAGTTTGAGTTGGAAAAGTTTCACGTATTTGCTTTTCAATCTTAAAAGCATCATTTTTGGCAACACGTTGAACATTACTTGAAAAAACCTGTACACGATATCCATTTGTTGTACTTTGATCCTGCGAACCGGTAATTTTCTTTCTGTTAGCCAACAGTTGTTCAACTCTTTTGTCCTGATGAATTTTCACAGTTGCATGAGTAATTGTATCAGGAGTTGAAAGAGTATCAAAAATATTATATCTTTTCGAATCCTGATTTTGCTGTGCCTGTAAAAAACCTACAATAAGCAGCAAAGCTACAACAAACGTAAAATCTTTTCTTTTCATTTTTCTGATTTTTTTAGGGTGCAAAGTTATATAAATGTTGCGGTTTTTCAGACAATATCAACTTATTTGTTGCTTATTTATTTTGTAAAATTCTAATAATCAATTTTAACGGCAATAATATATTAGTTACTATTAATAAATATATACTTAATGCTTATCTTTGCTTTTGATTTTTTATTGATTATATGACAAAAAATAAAATAGTGATCATTGTTGCAGGTGGAAAAGGATTGCGAATGAAAGCAGACATTCCCAAACAATTTATCGAATTAAAGGGAAAGCCTGTTTTAATGCGCACGCTGGAGGTTTTTCACCGATATGATGCATCAATTCAACTTTTGTTAGTCCTACCAGTAGATCAACTGACTTTTTGGAAAGAACTCTGTATAAAATACTCCTTTAACATTCCTCATCAACTTGTAGCAGGCGGTGAAACCCGTTACAGCTCAGTAAAAAACGGATTGGAAGCTGTTCTCGGGTCTGCCTTGGTAGCCATACATGATGGTGTACGTCCGTTTGTAAGTATTGAAACAATCGACCGTTGCTTTATTGAAGCTGAAAAACACGGATCAGCCATTCCTGTTATGGATCTTGAAGAAAGTATACGGCAAATAACAGAATCCGGAAATCAATCTGTAAACAGAATGGCCTATAAAATCGTACAGACTCCACAGGTTTTCACCACTGAAATTCTAAAAAAAGCATACAAACAGATCTTTTCTCCTCTTTTTACTGATGATGCTTCAGTGGTTGAAGCTTCCGGAGAGAAAATTTATCTGGTAAAAGGGAACAAGGAAAATATAAAGATTACCACAGGATTTGACCTGGAACTGGCAGAAACAATTCTCAGAACTGAAAATATGAAATTTTAAAATTCAATGGTTTCCAACGTTAAAAAGATTCAATGGCTTGACACGTTAAGGGCATTAGCCATTTTAGGAGTTATCATCATTCATGTTTCCACTCCTGTTGTAAAAATGATGTATGGTAAAAATATGGAGTACTGGTGGATTGGGAATATTGTTGATAGTGCAGTACGTTTTTCAGTTCCCCTGTTTTTGATGTTGAGTGGAGCTACTATGCTTGGGAAGGAATATAATCTTGGTGATTTCTATAAAAAAAGGATTTCACGGGTACTCTTTCCTATTCTTTTTTGGATGATAGCCTATTGGGTTTACAGGTGGCTTTCACTTAATCCAAAAAGTCAGCCACATACGTTTTATTCTATTATCCAATGGGGTATAAATTTATTTTTAAAAGAAGGCATTTCAAAGCATTTTTGGTATATTTACATGATTTTATTTATTTATATCTTTGTTCCGTTCATTGGGAAAGGGATACGTAAAATTAATCAGACTAATATACTGTATATTCTGTTTGGCTGGGTAATACTTACATTCGCATGTAGGTCAATTCCTTTAAATCTTTATGTATGGTCAGGTGATTACGGAAATAAGCTCTTTGGGTATTTCCTCTATACAGGTTTTTTAGTATTGGGTTACTTTCTGAGTAGAATCCCGGTTGTTTCAATCAGGATAAGAATTTATGCTATCACTGTATTTATTTTAAGTATAGCTAATTCAGCCCTTTTAACCTTTTATTTCAGCAAGCAGGTTCACGGACTTGATCTAAGTATATACAGCTATTTAACAATAAATACAATGATTCAATCCATTGCAGTATTTGTATCTGTAAAGGATTACAACTATAAAAACAAGACGATTACAACTTTTCAATCAACTATCAGCGATTATAGTTTCGGCATTTATCTGGTACACATCATGATTATTGGAATTTTCTTTAATAACGGTATTTTCTGGACAATGGCTCATCCACTGGTTTCAATACCTTTGGTTACTCTGTTGACATTAGTTACTTCATTCGTAATGATTTATATTTTGAGAAAAATACCTTTTGGGAAATATGTCTCAGGTTAAAATGGAATGGATTTTCAAACTGATATAAAATATCTTCCCGGTGTAGGGCCGAAAAAAGCGGATCTGCTCAGCAAAGAACTCGGCATCAATAGTGTTGAGGAATTGTTGCGCCATTATCCGTACAAATATGTCGACAGGAGCCGGTTTTATTATTTGCATGAGATTTCGGAAGATATGCCATTTATACAGGTGAAGGGTCAAATCGTGCGGTTTGAAAAAGTGGGTGAAGGTCATAATCAACGGTTAACAGCCATTTTTACGGATGGACATGGAACTATTGAATTAGTATGGTTTAAAGGAATAAAATATGTCATCGATAAATTTCATACAAAAGTTGATTATGTAATATTTGGAAAACCTTCAGCTTTTAATGGCCGGTTTAATATTGTACATCCTGAAATAGAAATTGCCTCACAACTACCTCCACCCGAACAAATGGGTTTACAACCATTTTATAACACATCGGAGAAAATGAAAAGCAGTTTTCTGAATTCAAAGGCCATTCAGAAAATTATTTATCCATTGATTCAGAACATTAAAAGCGGCATTCCCGATACTCTTCCTGCCTATTTATTAAAGAAATTCTCTTTGTTGAATCTCACCGATTCGCTTGTAAATATTCATTTTCCTAAAAATGCAGACGTTCTTAACAAAGCAAGGCAGAGACTGAAATTTGAAGAATTATTTTATATCCAGTTAAACATTCTTCAACAGACCAAGTGGCGTGACCAGCATTATAAAGGATTTGTTTTTGGACAAATAGGACATTATTTTAATACCTTTTTCAAAGACCATATTCCTTTTGAACTGACAAATGCTCAAAAACGGGTATTACGGGAAATACGTATTGATGTAGGGTCAGGCAGACAAATGAACCGGTTGTTACAGGGGGATGTAGGCAGTGGTAAAACACTGGTCGCGTTAATGGCCATGTTAATGGCAATTGACAATGGTTTTCAGGCTTGTATAATGGCTCCTACCGAGATTCTGGCTAACCAGCATTTTATCAGCCTGAAAGAATTTCTGGGCGATATGGGTGTTCAGGTTGATTTGCTTACCGGATCAACCAGGCCAAAAGACAGGGTCATCCTGCATGAAAGACTTCGTAGTGGAGAGTCTGATATTTTGATTGGAACACATGCACTGATAGAAGATGTGGTTCAATTCTCTAATCTGGGGCTGGTGGTGATCGATGAGCAACATCGCTTTGGTGTAGAGCAACGATCGAAACTATGGAAAAAAAGCGCACTACTGCCTCATATTTTAGTAATGACTGCTACTCCTATCCCACGGACACTTGCGATGACAGTATATGGTGATTTAAGCATTTCAGTAATTGATGAACTTCCACCAGGACGTAAACCAATTCAAACCTATCACTATTATGAAACAAAAAGACAGGCTCTTAACGGTTTTATTGCCAAACAAGTGGAAACCGGAAGGCAGATTTACATTGTTTACCCTTTAATTCAGGAATCCGAAAAATCAGATTTACAAGATCTGGAATCAGGTTACGAATATATCTGTGAAACATTTCCAACGTACAAAGTAAGCATGATTCACGGCAAACTCAAGCCAAAAGAAAAAGAGTTTCAGATGCAGAAATTTGTAAAAGGAGAAACGCAGATTCTGGTTGCAACGACAGTAATTGAAGTGGGAGTTAATGTTCCTAATGCTTCGGTGATGGTGATTGAAAGTGCACAGCGTTTCGGGTTATCGCAATTACATCAATTACGCGGAAGGGTTGGCCGTGGAGCTGAGCAGTCATTTTGCATTTTACTTACCGGATTTAAATTAGCTGCCGAGACGCGAAAGCGAATGGAAATTATGGTTCGTACCAATGATGGATTTGAAATATCAGAGGCTGATTTAAAACTTCGGGGACCCGGTGATATGGAAGGGACGCAACAAAGCGGATTACCTTTCGACCTTAAGATTGCCAATCTGGCTCAGGATGGTAAAATGCTTGAAATTGCACGTAGAACAGCATTGGAAATTCTTGAGACAGACCCCCAACTTGAACAAATAGAAAACCGGGTTATGGGAAATCAATTAAAAAAAATGAAAACAAATACCTTAAATTGGGGTTCAATTAGTTAATAATATAGAACTTTCTTTGAATGCAACCACCATTTTTTTAATTTTGGACAGCTTTAAGAAAAAACTTCATTTAAATAACCTGTAAATATGGAAAAAACACTTGTAATAATTAAACCCGGTTCCATTCAACGAGGATTGATTGGTGAGGTAATTCATCGGTTCGAACGAAAAGGTTTGCAATTGTGTGGAATAAAAATGATGCAACTTACTGATGAAATTCTTGCAGAACATTATGCTCATTTGGTACAACGTCCCTACTTCAAACGGATTAAAGATTCAATGATGATAACCCCTGTTATTGTTTGTTGTTGGGAAGGGTTGGATGCTGTACATATTGTTCATGAAATGGCCGGCAAAACAAACGGAAGGGAAGCTGCTTTCGGAACTATACGTGGGGATTACAGCGTGAGCGTTCAGGAAAACATTATTCACACCTCCGACTCGGTTGAAAATGCCAAAGAAGAGTTGGCCCGTTTTTTTACTGATATTGAAATTTTCGATTTTGATCATGCAGGATTAAAATATTTATACGCCAATGATGAAATTTAGAGGTTGATTTTTTATTTAAATTATAAATTATGCATACAGAAATATGCATCCCTAAATGTCTTTTATGCCTTCTTCACTCAAATATTATTTTGCTTTAATTACATTTTTCCTCTCTACTTTAGGGTGTCTGTCTCAACACAATAAATTTTCGCTTATCCCAAAAAGGGATACTATCAATATTTATCGTGAGATGCTGAATGACAATTCGGATGATTTGATGGAGAATCACCCGGCAGATGATATTTACAACAATATCTGGACCAGTGACCATATAAATCCCTATAAGATTCCTATCGATAGTTTACCTGATTCAATCCGAATAAATCTTTCGAATTTTTTTGTTCCGGTACGTGGTCCTATCACTTCAGAATTCGGACCACGTCGATTCAGGTTTCATTATGGAGTTGATCTCAGATTAAAAGTAGGTGATTCCGTTCGCTCAGCATTTTCAGGGAAAGTCAGGATTATTGATTATGAAGCCCGTGGATATGGAAATTATATCGTAATCCGTCACAATAACGGATTGGAAACTGTATACGGTCATCTTTCCAAAGTGCTGGTCACTATGAACCAGACTATTAAAGCTGGTCAATTAATCGCCTACGGAGGGAATACAGGGCATTCCACCGGTCCGCATTTACACTTCGAAACCCGGTATATCGGGAATGCACTAAATCCGACACACATTATTGATTTCGCTACAGGGCGTGTACGGGAGAAATCATATTTAATTACTAAAAACCAATCTTTTTACTATCAACATGAACCCAAAGTTACACAACTTGCAAAATACTATATAGTGCGTAAACATGATACATTGGCGCGAATAGCGGCCCGTAACGGTATGAATGTAAAAGCTCTCTGCAGATTAAACGGGATTAAACCTAAAACACACATTAAACCGGGAATAAGATTACGTGTCAGATAATTTAAGAATAAAAAATAAAAACCGCATTCAACTGATTGAATGCGGTTTTTTATTTATCAGAATCAATTAATATTAGTATCTGTAATGTTCAGGTTTGTATGGGCCTTTGGCATCAACGCCAATATAAGCAGCCTGTTCAGGAGTCAGGACAGTTAGTTTTACACCTAATTGATCCAAATGCAACCGGGCTACTTCCTCATCAAGGTACTTGGGCAAACGATATACATCAACTGCATAATCTTTGGTGAAAAGCTCAATTTGTGCCAGAGTCTGATTGGTAAATGAGTTACTCATTACAAAAGAAGGATGTCCGGTAGCACAACCTAAATTCACCAAACGTCCATCTGCCAGTAATAAGATGCTGTGACCGTCAGGGAATATGTATTTATCCACCTGAGGTTTTATATTTACAAGTTTTATTCCGGGATAATTTTTAAGTTTTTCAACCTGAATTTCATTATCGAAATGTCCGATATTACAGATGATGGCACCATCTTTCATTTTTGCGATATGTTCAACGCGGATGATGTCTCTATTACCGGTAGTAGTTACATATAAATTTCCTTCAGCGAGTGTATCTTCGATAGTAGTCACTTTAAATCCTTCCATCGAAGCCTGTAAAGCACAGATCGGATCAATTTCAGTAATAATTACACGAGCTCCGTAGGCTAACATTGATTTAGCACAACCTTTTCCAACATCACCGTAACCGCAAACAACCACAACTTTACCAGCCAGCATTATATCGGTAGCCCGTTTGATTCCATCAGCCAACGATTCACGGCAGCCGTATAAATTATCAAATTTTGATTTTGTTACCGAATCATTCACATTAAAAGCAGGGAACAATAAAGAACCTTCCTGTAACATTTGATATAAACGGTGAACGCCGGTAGTCGTTTCCTCCGATACACCACGGATTTCAGGAATCATTCGTGACCAGATAGTGCTATCTTCAACCAATACATTTTTCAGGATTGCATAAAGCAACCTTTCATCATCACCTTCGGCTGGTTTATCAAGAACAGTAGCATCTTTTTCAGCAGCTCCACCTACATGAATCATCATGGTAGCATCACCACCATCATCAACAATTACGTTAGGACCTTTGTGACCTTCGAAAGTCAGGGCCTGAAGCGTACACCACCAATACTCTTCGAGAGTTTCACCCTTCCAGGCAAAAACCGGAACACCAGTTGCAGCAATAGCAGCTGCTGCATGATCCTGAGTTGAGTATATATTGCAACTGCACCAACGTACTTCTGCACCAAGTTCAACAAGGGTTTCAATCAGAACAGCCGTTTGAATGGTCATATGAAGAGAGCCCATGATCCGGGCGTTTTTCAATGGTTTTTGTTGGCCATATTTTGCCCTTAAAGCCATTAGACCGGGCATTTCTTTTTCTGCTAATTCAATTTCTTTTCTTCCAAAGTCAGCCAACGACATGTCAGCTACCTTATAGGATAAAGTGCTAAATAATTCCGTTTTATTCATATCTTGTTTTAAGTGTTTGATTTAATTCTTATTGTTCAATATACGGGAGCGCAAAGGTACAAATTTCAGTTGAAAAATTATATCTTTGTGGACAATAATTATTTAAGTATGGAATATTCCATTACATAAAAATGATTTCTAAACGGAACTTTAAAATTCAATAAACCGGATTTTATTCATGTCCAAAATATACGATTCCGGAAAAGCTTAATATTCGGAGGAATAAAAACAATAAAGTTTCATTTTTGACTATAATCCCGGTAATTGAACCCAATTCAAAAAAAAAACAGAAAACTAAACAAACCCAAAGGGAACTCCAAGGGAACTCCGAGGGAACCCAGAGGGAAATGCAAAGTTTTACCATACTAAAAATCAACTATCACAAATTATTTCCTGATTATTGC
>Ga0302292_1002330_pt1 | contig 11449 bp, 8 predicted proteins | sample III_Fen_N2_1_FD_194553 | JGI IMG/M metagenome (GOLD analysis project Ga0302292, IMG submission 194553) | Peat permafrost microbial communities from Stordalen Mire near Abisko, Sweden - III_Fen_N2_1 | ecosystem: Environmental > Terrestrial > Soil > Wetlands > Permafrost | place: Sweden: Abisko...
ACCGCGGTGAATACGTTCTCAAGTCTTGTACTCACCGCCCGTCAATTCAAGGGAGCCGGGAGTACTCGAAATCTCTCCACACGGAGGGCCTACAGTAAGCTCGGTGACAGGGAATAAGTCGTAACAAGGCACGGGTAGCGGAAGCTGTTCGTGGAATAATTCAATTTGAAATCGATCACTCATCTTAATTTATTAAGTGAGCCGATCTTATTGAGTCGATATTATGTGCCTCAATTGAGCACATAATAGACAATGATTTTAGTCTTAAAATAAATCTGACAACAAGGGAAAGACCAGTAGAACGGAACAAAATAAAAAATATTTATTACATACCTATGAAATTACAACAAAAATAAAAACCTCACCATAATTATGGTGAGGTTTTTATTTTGACATTTAATATAATAAGTGTTAACTTAAGTAAAAGTATTTACTAAAACTTTAGATCATGAAAAAAGAAAAAAAGCTTTCTTTAGAATCAAAACCAGAGAATAGTGTTATTCCTAAAAAAAGAAAGAAACGAGTAACCCCTGTAAATGATAATTCTTTCTACGATGATTCTTATTCATTTAAAAACTGCAGAGACTTATTAAGCGAAAATTATTTGGGACTACCTGGTATTTTCTAAATTATTTCAACATTAAAACATAAAACGCCTTTAGTAATTTTATTACAAAAGGCGTTTTACTTTATGTGTTCAAGTCAGCGGGTGCTAAACTCCAACACAATTGCATATGTGAGTGCAGCCGCTGACTTAAACACACAACGGCTACATATTTATAATAACATTTTTAATAAAATCATTTATATTGACATATCAATATTAGTATGTTACACTTCAAACAAGTATAAAAGCAATCTTATTCCTATTCATTTGGAATAATCTTGCTTATTTTTTTGTAAATTTAAAATAAAAAAAAGAAATGAAAAAGAATTTTTTTGAATTTTTGAATGAATCTTTTGATTCATTGAATTTAAGTGATGATCAGATTAAAGGTCTCGTAAAATTTTCAGTTAAGATTGATGATGGTTTTAAAAAATTAATTAGCCATTATATTGATATTGATAGTTCTGCAACAATAGTTAAAAAATTTATTATTGATGTACCTATTGATTATAAATATCCATTGAAAAAATTTGAAAAAGGAAAATCTTACACTGTTATTTTATGGAACATAAATCATTCTATAAAAAATTGTGATCTTCATGAAAAATTGAAAATGGAAGGATGTCTTTTAGGTGGTAGAGAGGGGTTAAATCTTTTAGCTAATATTTGTCCTACTCTTGTTCCTCACAACAAACACATTTTTTCTTTAAGAACTGAACCGAATAGAGATGTTCCTAGCCTTATTGTTCATAATCATGAAAAGAAAGAACTTAAAGTTTTTACCAACAAAGATTTTGAACATTCTTTATTATTTCAAGACAGAAAAATGTCTGCTAATTCAATAATTGTTTCTTTTAGAATAAATGATTGAATTTAATTTTAAACAAACACCTTCTTATTTTATAAGGAGGTGTTTTTTTATAAAAATATAATTATAAAATACAAAACCCCTCCGATTGCTCGGAGGGGTTTTGCTATGCAATTGCTTTAATAAAAATAATTTTATATTAAGCGTTGGAACTCTTAACTCACTTGGCATAGTATAGCAAATTAAAATAGTATTGTCAAGTACCTATATTTCTGTTACAATGAGTTCAGTTTGTATTGGATAGATGCGCCCGCCAACATCTGCAAAGTTGTGGCGGGTGAGGAAAGTCCGGGCACATAGTCTGGTTTTAATCAGACAAACGTAGTGGGTAATACCCATCGGCAGCAATGCTTGAGTTGCGAACAGTGACGAACCGATTTAGTTCGGGTGAAACGGCTAAATACTTACGCGTGTGCAAGATCGTACTCTTTCTAATTTATTAGAAAGTTTGAATCGCTTGAGGTGTAGAGTAATTTACATCCTAGACAAATATCTATCTCCTAGAAATAGGGAACAGAACCCGGCTTATAGGTACAAACTAATATATGAAAAACACCTTGTCCAAAGCAAGGTGTTTTTCATTAATGGAATAATCATTCATTGAATCTAGAAATTAAATATTTTTATAAAAATTTACTATAAATAATTTTATTTTAAAATTATTTATAGTAAAAAATTAAATAATTATTTTTTATTTAAAAAATATTTTTTTTAAAATTAAAAAAGTTATCCACACTTTTTTTGAAAAAAGTATTGCATGAATGTTTTTTATGTAAGATAATATATATGTGAGTGTGATAATATTTTTTTACAAAATAATTTTTTAAAAAATATTTTGTAAGGTCGTGAGATCACACATCTTTTAAAAATAATTTTTTTTAATATATATGGCAGCAAAAAAGAAAGCAGTTAAAAAAGCAGTTAAGAAAGTAGTTAAAAAAGCAGTAAAAAAAGTAGCAAAAAAAGGAAAGAAGTAATTCATTCACTTTTATAAAAAAATCCCCTCTCTATCGGGGATTTTTTTTTTATGTTAAAATACAATAACTATGATGTTAAAAAGCATATTTGGAGATGAAAATACAAGACTTATAAAGAAATGGCAACCAATCATAAATAAGATAAATTCCTTAGAATCTGGTCTAAAAGACATATCTGACAATGATTTTATTATCAAGACTAATGAGTTAAAAGAAAGATTAAAACAAGGTGAAGCCTTGGATGATATTTTACCTGAAGCTTTTGCTTTAGTTCGTGAAGCCTCAAATAGAGTACGTTCAGAACGTCACTATGATGTACAACTAATTGGAGGATTAGCACTTCATAATGGAAAAATTGCGGAGATGAGAACAGGTGAAGGTAAAACTTTAGTTGCAACTCTTCCTGCTTATTTAAATGCAATAACAGAAAAAGGAGTTCATGTAGTTACTGTTAACGATTATCTTTCTCGTCGTGATGCTGTTTGGATGGGACCAGTGTATGCAATGCTAGGAATTTCTGTAGCAGTTGTAAATTCACAAAATACATCTTACATATATGATCCATCTCATCAATCAGAAGAAGAAGATGAAAATAATGAATTAAGTGCATTTAAAGTTCAATACGAATTTCTTAGACCTTGTTCACGCCGTGAAGCATATGCTTGCGATATTACTTATGGAACCAATAATGAATTTGGTTTTGACTATTTGCGTGACAACTTAGCAAACAATGTTAATGATGTCGTCCAAAGAGGTCATTATTTTGCTGTTGTAGATGAAGTAGACTCTATATTAATAGATGAATCTAGAACCCCTCTGATTATTTCTTCTCAAGCTGAAGATTCAGAAGATCTTTACTATACTTTTGCTGATATTTCCAAACAATTAAAACTTGAAGAAGATTATACTGTTGATGAAAAATTAAGAGCAATATCTTTAACTGACAAAGGCATAACAAAAGCAGAAGAATTGCTTGGTATTTCGGATATTTATACTCAAAAGGGGATTAAGTATGTTCACCATCTTGAAACTGCAGTTAAAGCTAGAGCTTTGTATGAAAACAACAAAGATTATGTAGTTAAAGAGGGAGAAGTTATTATTGTTGATTCATTTACTGGCCGTCTACAACCTGGCCGTCGTTGGAGCGAAGGCCTTCATCAAGCTATTGAAGCTAAAGAAGGTGTAAAGATAGAAAAGGAAACTCGAGCAGTTGCTTCTATTACATTCCAGAATTATTTCCGTTTTTATGAAAAATTAGCAGGTATGACAGGTACAGCTGAAACTTCCAAAGAAGAATTTCTTAAAGTTTATAATCTAGATGTAATTGTTGTTCCTACTCACCGTGTTATTAATAGACGTGACCACAACGATTTAATCTACCAGACAGAAAAGGGTAAATTAGAAGCAGTAGCTAATAAAGTAAAAGAACTTCACTTGAAAGGTCAGCCTGTTTTGATTGGTACAGTTTCAATTGAGAAAAATGAACTTCTTTCTGCTTACCTTACAAGAGCTGGAGTTCCTCATACAATATTAAATGCAAAAAATCATGAGCATGAAGGTGAAATAATAGCTAATGCTGGACGATTAGGAGCAGTTACTGTAGCAACAAATATGGCAGGTCGTGGAGTTGATATTAAACTTGGTGGTATTCCTTATGATAATAATAAACATGAAGAAGTAAAAGCGCTTGGAGGATTGTTTGTTATGGGAACAGAACGTCATGAAGCTCGTCGTATAGATAACCAGTTAAGAGGACGTGCAGGAAGACAAGGGGATCCAGGTGAAACAATATTTTATGTTTCTTTAGAAGATGATTTAATGCGTATTTTCGGATCTGACCGTATAAAAAGTATGATGGGTCGTTTTGGAATTCCAGAAGATCAGCCAATAGATAATAAATTTATCAGTAATACATTAGAAGGAGCTCAAGCTAAAATAGAAGGTTTTCACTTTGATGCTCGTAAACATACTCTTGAATATGATAATGTTATGAATCATCAACGTAAGGTTATTTATGAAAGAAGACGCATAATGCTTTCTGGTGATTATGATGAATTACAAAAGTTTCTTTCTGACCTATCTGTTGAACATAGTGATATAGGGGAAGTAATTAAAGAAAAACGTGAAGCGATAGGAGATGCCGTTTTCTTTGAAACTGTCCGTCGAATAGCTTTATATGTGACTGATACTCTTTGGGTAGAGCATTTAGAGACTATGGAGTATACAAGATCATCAGTTAATCTTCGTGCTTATGGGCAACGTGAGCCGTTAATAGAATATAAAAAAGAAGGCTTACGATTATTTAGAGAAATGGAAATTTTATTTAAAGATCAAGTTGTTTCTCTTATAAAAACTATGAATGCAGGACCTGAGAGTTCTTCTGTCCAAGTAGAAGAAGAGAGACCTACTCTTATTTTGAATTCATCTGAAGGAAATGAGACCCCAACAACAAAAAGATCAGAACCTAAAATTGGTAGAAATGATCCATGCCCTTGTGGCTCTGGCAAGAAGTATAAGAACTGCCATGGCAGACCTTAAATTTCCGTCGTTCGCTCATCATGAAAGGTTACTTTCACGATGAGCTCGCTAGGAAATATAAACAATGCCACGGTAAAGATAAATAGCAATTTTCTTTATAAAATAAGGGTTATATTAAAATAAAATATCAATCCTGTCAAAAATACCAAGATAAGCCTATTCTAAAGGCTAATTAGGCCATATAATAGTATAAACTGTCAAGTAATAAAATACAAAAAACCCTTATTTAATAAGGGTTTTTTGTATTTGACGATAGTAAAAATCATGTTATAACCATTGACTTTTAGGTGTCACTGTGCTATTATCTAAATACGTCCTATTATGTTATCGCTTGATGATATATAAGGGCTTTTTAATTTAATCAATAAAAAGAATAAATTAGAAAAATCCCCTTTGGCAAGGCGTTTAGTGAATCGTAATCACTACCTATGAATAAACAAAAAATCAATCAGTTCTTGCAGTCATTTATAGCTATCCCAATGTTGGCGATGGCAGTCCCAATAACTGGGATAGGAGCAATTCCTAACTTGGCTTCAGTTACTGACAAAATTACACCGGTTGAAACTTCTGTGATAACAACGCAAGAAGAAGTAGCTCGGAAAGAAAAAGCTCAGGCTATTGATTCATTCTTAGCATCATATGATGCACCTCTTGAAGGATATGGTATGAAATTTGTCCTTGAAGCTGAGAAAAATGACATAGATTGGAGACTTCTAACCGCTATCGCTATGCGTGAAAGTACTGGAGGGAAACAAGCTTGTAAAAAAGCTACCAATAGTGTCTTTGGTTATGGGTCATGTAAAATAAATTTTAAGTCTATTGATGAGTCTATTGAAGTAGTATCACAAAGTCTTGGTGGTAATAATCCTAATACTGCAAACCACTATGATGGAAAAACTACTTTACAAATTTTGAAAAAATATAACTCAGTTATTCCTAATTATACAAAACAAGTTGTTAAGATAATGAAGATGATTGATGATAAAGAAGAAGTAGTTTAATTATATAAAAGAAAAATCCCCGTCAACATTTATAAAGTTGTGACGGGGATTTTTCTTTTATTAAATAACTTTTAAGCTTTCTATCATCAAACTTTTTTCACCATTACGCTCAGTTACTTTTCCTTGAATTGCAATAATAGTATCAGCTACTAGTATATCTTTTGATGTTTCAAAAAGTTTACTAAAGACAACAGCATCAATTGTTCCAGTAAAATCTGAAAGTTTAATGAATGCCATGCGATCATTCTTTTTAGTAGTAACTATTCTTACATCATCTATAATTGCGGCAACAGTTACTGGTGTATTTACTTTAATTTCTGTTTGTATTTTCTTTATTAAAGTTCCAAACTTTTCTATCTTTTCTTTATAAGCATTGAGTGGATGTCCAGAAATATATAAGCCTAGTAAGTCTTTTTCCCAAGTTAATTTTTCTTTTATATTTGCCTCTAGTTGAGGAACAAGTGATAATTTAGCTTCTATTCCGCCTATTGAGCCAAATAAAGAATCTTGATTTGAAACACCTTTTGCTTCTTTATTAAAGGCCAGTAAAGTTTCTAAATTACCAATTATCATATTTCTTTCAGCTAAGTCATCCATAGCTCCTGATTTAGCAAGTGCTTCTACAGATTTTTTATTTAGATTTTTATGATTAATTCTTTCAAAGAAATCAGCTAATGATTTAAATTTACCATTTAGTTTACGTTCTTCAATAATTGCATTTGCTATGTCTGCTCCCAGGTTTTTAATTATAAATAATCCGAAACGTATAGTTCTATCTTTTTCAACATCACTTCCTTTAATAACAGTAAATCCACCAAAACTTTCATTTATGTTAGGTGGTAAAACCTTAATACCCATCTTTTCACATTCATGAACAATTTCAGCAACTTTCTCAATATCTCCAGATTCTGAAGTCATAATTGCTGTCATATACTCCACAGGATAGTTTGCTTTCATATATGCAGTTTGATATGCCACGAGTCCATAACTTGCAGCATGGGCCTTATTGAATCCATATGCGGCGAATGGTTCAATAAGTAGCCAAAATTCATTTGCTTTCTTTTCTGTCATTCCATTTTTAACGAAACCTTCAAGTAATTTACTTTTCTCAGCTTCCATGACTTCTGGAATTTTTTTCCCCATAGCTTTACGAAGTTTATCTGCTTCAAGCCATGAATATCCAGCAAGTTTAATAGCTGTCATCATAACATCATCCTGATAGGTAATAACTCCAAAAGATTGATCAAGAATGTCTTTAAGGCGAGGATCAAGATATGTGACGAGTTTTGGGTTATGTTTACGTTTAATGTATTCAGGTATAGATTCCATTGGACCAGGACGATACAGAGCAACCATAGCATTTATATCATGGATTGTTGTAGCTTTTAGTTCTTTTAAATAACGTGTCATACCAGAACCATTAAGCTGAAATAGTCCCATAGTTTCTCCACGAGCAAGCATTTCAAAAGTTTTTTTATCAGCAAGGTTTATACGGTCTATATCTATATCTATATTATGTATTTTTTTAACTAGATTAACAGCAAGAGCTAATATTGCTAAGTTTTTGATTCCAAGGAAATCAAATTTTGGTAACCCAGCATCTTCGATACTGTACATATCATACTGTGTAATTATATTTCCTCCCTTAGGGTCGTACTGTACAGGAGTGAATTCATAAAGTGGTCGTGGAGCCATAACAACACCAGCAGCATGAACAGAAATATGACGAACGCAACCTTCCATTTTTTTTGCTAAATCAATTATTCTTTTTGTATCTGGTTCAGTTTTATAAGCTGCTTTTAATTCCGGAACAATTTTTATTGCATAATCGATTGTCATGGCTGATCCTTGAGATCCAAGTGGAACCATTGATGAAATACGGTCTCCAATACTGTATGGATAGCCTAGGGCGCGAGCAACATCACGAATTGAACCTTTGGCCATCATTGTTCCAAATGTACCAATCTGAGCTACTTTATCTTCTCCATATTTTGTTTTTGCATAAGCAATTATTTCATCTCGACGATTATCAGCATAGTCCATATCTATATCAGGTAATGATGGACGTTCAGGATTTAAAAATCTTTCGAATGGCAGTTTGTATGCGATAGGATCAACTTTTGTAATACCAATAAGATAAGTTGTAAGTGATCCTGCAACTGATCCTCGGATATTTGTGTAAATTCCATTTTCACGAGCGTAACGAAGTAAGTCTCCAACCACTAAGAAATAAGCAGGATAACCTTTTTGTTTAATAATACCAAGCTCATATTCAAGTCTGTCTATATAAACTTTTGTTGGTTCTATTCCTCTATCTTTAAACCCTTTATGTGCTAAATCTTTTAAAACTTCGTCAGCAGTTGTACCCTCTGGAATAGGAAAGTCAGGGAAGTAAGCAGTGCCAAGTTCTAGGTCATAATTTTCACATAAATCTGCAACCATTTTACTATTAGTAACTGCTTCTGGAATATCCTTGAAATATTTCAATGCGGTTTTTGCATCAATCAAAGAAAAATCATCTTCTGGAAATTCAAAATTTCCAGAATCTTTTATATCAGCTCCAGTATTTACAGCAAGAAGTGTATGATGTGCATCGTAATCGTCAACGCATAAGTAATGAGAGTCCTGACCAGCAACAACTGGAATATTAAATTTTTTACTTAATGCAATAATTCCATCTCTAAGTTTTTTATCATTTTCTACATGAGGGTGAGAGTGAACTTCAAGAAAATAATTTTCTTTACCAAAAATTTCTTGATGTTCTTTTATTAATTCTTCAGCCTTTTCATTATTATTTGAAAGTATTGCACGAGAAAGTTGACTTGCCATACATCCAGAAAGACAGATAATACCTTCATGAAATTCTCTAAGAATTTCTTTATCCATTCGAGGTTTATAATAATAACCCTCAAGGTTAGCTATACTAACCAATCTCATCAAGTTTTTATATCCTTGTTTATTTTTTGCTAAGAGTGTAAGGTGGTATCTTTTGTTATCTACTCCAGGTTCTTTATCTTTCCTACCACGTTCTGCTATATATGCCTCTACACCTATAATAGGCTTAATTCCTGCTTTATGAGCTTCTTTGTATAGTTCAATAGCTCCATACATATTTCCATGATCAGTAATCGCAAGAGCATTCATTCCATTTTTCTTGGAAGTTTTAACCATATCAGGTATTTTAGACAAACCATCTAAAAGAGAATAATGAGAATGCGTATGTAGATGTATAAACTTTGAATCAAGATCCATTTTCTTAGTATAGCAAATAAGGTATGATAGCTCTATATGGACAAGACCATTAAATATATTATAGGTATAGATGAGGTAGGAAGAGGTCCAATAGCAGGTCCTGTGGCTGTTTGTGCTTTTCAATTATTGATTGCTGACTATCAGTTATTAGTTAAAAACGCAAAAGAAGAATTAAAAATTCCACTTAGAGATTCAAAAAAACTTTCTAAAAAACAAAGAGAAATTTGGTTTAATTTTTTAAAGAAACGAAAAGAAGAAGGGAATTGTGATTATATGGTTTCTTTTGTATCACCTCTAAATATTGATAAATTTGGAATTGCAAAATGTATACAAAAAGCCTTAAATAAATCTCTTATAGATTTAAAATTAAAACCCGAAGAAGTATCTATCTTTTTAGATGGAGGTTTGCATGCTCCAGTTGAATATCTTTATCAAGAAACAATAATAAAAGGAGATGAACTTCATCCTATCATCTCTATGGCATCAATTATGGCAAAAGTATCTCGTGATAGAGTTATGACAAATTATGCAAAAGAGTATAGAGATTATGGATTTGAAAATCACTCAGGTTATGGAACTAAAGCTCATTATGATGCGATTAAAAAATTAGGACAAACTTCCATTCATCGCAAAACTTTTATACATTAGTTTTATTTTATATAAATTTTTTTATATAACTACTATGTTATAATAAAATTACATGTTTAAGTTTTCTAAAAATAATTCTAAAAATGGATTCACTCTTATTGAACTCCTAGTAGTAATAGCAATCATTGGTATTCTTGCTTCTGTAATTTTAGCTTCTTTAAACTCTGCTAGAGCAAAATCTAGAGATGCAAAACGTCTTATGGATTTGAGACAAGTTAAAAATGCTCTCGAAATGTATTACACTGATAATGGTTCATATCCAGGACCAGGAGGTTGGTGGGGTACTTGTTCTAGTTTTGGTTCTAAGAGTACATCTGGAGCAACAGGTTATATTCCTAATCTTGCCCCAACTTATATAAGTGTACTTCCTTTGGATCCTGGACAACCACTAAATTCTTGCAATAATTATTTGTATCAATCAAGTGGCCCTAATGATTATATGTTTTTAATATATGGAAGCGTAGAAGGTACAGTTCCTGATTCTTTAAAAAGACCATCTTGGCCACTTGAAAAAGATTATGCCTTATATGCTGGAGCTGGTTCTACTTACTAATAAAAACCTCCTATTAATTAATTTTAATGAATAGGATGTTTTTATTAGTAATTTTTTTCTAACCAATTTCCAATCAATTTTTTATCATCTTTTATCCAAGCTGCATTTGAAGTTATTTTTTCATAAGCTTGTTCCAATGTTCTTTCTGCTCCAGGAGCTGTATTTTTACTGAAGAATTTTTTAGCATCTTTTAAATCTTTTAATGTTGTATGATTTCCAAGTGGTCCGATTATTCTAGATAAAAAATGTCCTCCTAATCCCCAATGCTCTAAAATATTTTTCCAATTATCTTTTATAAAATTCCAAGTCAAATCTCTATTTTTAGATTTTTGCCATACTTGAACTATTATAAAAGGAGCATCTTGGTTACGAACATTTTTGGATAATGCAAAATTTAAAGTTTTAAGAAGTAAATCTTTATCTTTAAATGAAGAGAGAGCCCTTGCTAATCTATCTTTTTCTTCATGAAATTCTTCTTTTTTATATAATTTTTCAAATAAATTCCATTCTTTTATTTTTCCATTTGAAGCAACAATACTATAAACAAGCCCTCGAATATCTGCTCGAATAAGGAATTTATCTTTATTTTTAAAGAGTTTTATTGCTTCATTAGTTATAATTTTATCTCCATACGAAGCTGCATGAGATAGAGCTAAATTTCTTAAAAATATATCCGAATGACTTTCTCCCTTTATATGATTCCATCCCAATCTTGTTGCTAATGGCTGGAAAAGTGAAAGAGCATATAATTTATATTTTTCTTTAAAAGGTTCACTTTGAATAAGATTATAAATTTTATTTATACCACCTGCAATTTCTTGCCAAATAATATATTCTGTTTCATTTTTATATAAAAGAGAAAATTCAAGTGCATCGCTGGTATTTATATAACCACCTTCTGCAAGAGCAAATAAATCACGGATTATTCCAAGTCTGTCTACTACGCTTAGTTTTCCATTTTTTATCTCACCACCAATTTTATCAAGAGTATTTTTGTCATAACGA
>Ga0302292_1002348_pt1 | contig 11391 bp, 11 predicted proteins | sample III_Fen_N2_1_FD_194553 | JGI IMG/M metagenome (GOLD analysis project Ga0302292, IMG submission 194553) | Peat permafrost microbial communities from Stordalen Mire near Abisko, Sweden - III_Fen_N2_1 | ecosystem: Environmental > Terrestrial > Soil > Wetlands > Permafrost | place: Sweden: Abisko...
TCAAGTGTATGAACAGTACATATACATATTCATTCTTTTTAATTAGATTTATAAAATATATAATAATAATACTGATTGAAAATAAACAAAAGATTAGGGTATCCTTTTAATGTTTCGTGAAATATACTATATTCGTTGAATTGATTGAATGGTATGGGAGAGAGTTTAATGATATTACTAGTAGAAGATAATCTTTTAAACCAACGTATAGTTACGTTTAGTTTAAAGAAGTTTAATCACGAAGTGGTTATTGCCAACAATGGTGTTGAGGCAATAGAACAGTTTCGCGTACGAAAGTTTGATGTAATTTTGATGGATATTATGATGCCAGTCATGGATGGACTCGAAGCTACAATCAAAATAAGAGAGTTTGAAAACAAGAATATGATAGAAAAAAGAACTCCAATCATTGCTCTTACTGCTAATACAATGGACAATGACCGCGATAAATGTATTTCATATGGAATGGATGAGTTTATGGCTAAACCTTTTGATATAGAAAAGCTTAATTCAATATTCGATGAGCTTAAAATTCCTTCTTGAATTTCTCCCTGATTTATTTTAAAACTTCCACCTTAATTTTTTTACTTTTGGCTAGGTTTAAAAGCTAAAAATGAGCGAACACTTTGATTTCAGAGATGAATCTTTTTCGGATAATGAAAAGGATATTGACAAACAATTAAGACCACTAGATTTTGATGATTTTAGCGGTCAGCATAAAATTGTAGAAAATCTGAAAATATTTGTCAAAGCAGCCAAAATGAGAGGTGAAGCTCTAGATCATGTTTTACTTCATGGCCCACCAGGACTGGGAAAAACTACACTGTCAAACATTATAGCAAACGAACTGGGTGTTTCTCTTAAATTAACTTCAGGACCAGTTTTAGATAAACCAGGCGATTTAGCCGGATTATTAACCAATCTGGAACCAAATTCTGTTTTGTTCATTGATGAGATTCACCGCTTAAGTCCGATAGTCGAAGAATACTTGTATTCGGCTATGGAGGATTACAAAATTGATATCATGATTGACAAAGGACCTAGTGCACGGTCCATACAGCTCGAATTAAACCCTTTTACATTAATTGGTGCAACTACGCGGTCAGGCTTATTAACAAGTCCTCTACGGGCTCGTTTTGGCATTAAAGCGCATCTCGAATACTACGATGTTGATATACTTACTAAAATTGTAAAACGCTCGGCTTATATTCTGAATGTAAAAATTAACGATCAGGCAGCTGTAGAAATAGCCACCAGAAGCCGTGGAACCCCTCGAATTGTTAATGCGCTTTTGCGTCGTGTTCGGGATTTTGCACAGGTGAAGGGAAATGGAAGCATCGATATAGAAATTACCTTGTATGCCCTCGATGCGCTTAATATCGATAAATTTGGGCTGGACGAAATGGACAATAAGATTCTACTTACCATTATCGATAAATTCAAAGGCGGACCTGTTGGATTATCGACTATTGCAACAGCTGTGGGTGAAGATACCGGGACAATTGAAGAAGTTTATGAACCATTCCTGATTATGGAAGGCTTTTTGAAACGTACACCACGAGGTCGTGAAGTTACCGAATTAGCTTACAAACATTTAGGCAAAATTCATTATGGCGACGCTCCTACCCTTTTTTAACAAGCTTAATCTCAAATAATTTAGGAAATAATTTTCCGGTGACATACATTTTTTTCGTTACCGGATCTATTGCTATTCCATTCAATACATCTACCTGCTTGTTTGGATTAGACATTGTGAGAATTCCATCCAAATCTATTTTCGAAAGTACTTTACCCGTTTGAGGATCAATTTTTACAATCAGGTTAGTTGTCCACAAATTGGCGTAAATATATCCATCAGAATATTCTAATTCATTGAGGTACACAGTAGCATCTTTATCGTCGTAAACCTGAAGTTTTTTGACCGTTTTCAATGTAGTTGGATCCAGATAGGTCAGAACGTTTGTTCCATCGTCCATGATTAAATATTTATCATCATGAGTCATTCCCCAACCTTCAGCAGATTCAAACTGAAAACTGTCGACTAAAGCCATATTTTCAAGGTTGTAAATAAATCCAACCTTGGTTTTGTAGGTAAGTTGGTAAATGCGATTCTTAAAAATGGTAATTCCTTCGCCAAAATATTTCTCAGCAAGTTTCACTGACTTTACTATTTGTCCCGTTTTCAAATTGGTTTTCAAAAGAAGCGATTTGCCGTTTTCACCAGTACTTTCATATAGAAATCCGTCGTGAATTTCAAGCCCTTCAGTAAATGAAGTTTCGTTGTGAGGATAAGATTGAACCAGCTCATAACTATATTTTTCAGGAACAATATCCGATAAAACCTCAAACGCTTTGAAATAAACGCCCTCTACCCCATCAGTTTTTACTGCCTGTGCTTTTATCGTGTGTTTTCCAATGCTTTTAAATCCCTTTAAAGTATAGTTAAATTCAGCATTTTTATCAGAAGTTACCAATACCGAATCAACAAAAATATTGGTTTCTTTAAGCTCGCCATCTTTCACTTTTACTGCTATAGAAATGTTAATATCGTCGCCAAAAACGATTTTTTTATGGATCGATTCTGCTGTGATGCGAACTGCCGGTTTTCGCGAACGGTCTGCATTGTTTGAGCATGAAAAAGAGCTTATAAAAACCGATAGTACAATAAAAGTGGAAAATAGTCTGATGTTCATTCGAATCATTTTAATCAAAAAACTGGCTTCAAAGATAAAACAAAATAAAAATCAATTGACTTTCAACATTAGTTTTAGCGATTGTTAAAGGATTTGGTTTATATCTTTGGCAAAATTTTACAATAGTGGGCGCATTAAAAAAACTTGCAGGCGAAACCGCCATTTATGGCATGAGCAGTATTGTCGGACGTTTCCTTAATTGGTGGCTGGTTCCGTATCATTCGCGTATTTTTCTTCCCGAAGAATATGGCGTTGTCACAAATCTTTATTCTTATGTTGGCTTTTTGCTGGTTCTTCTGACTTTCGGAATGGAAACCGGTTTTTTCCGATTTGCCAACAAGACAAGTGATCACGACAAAATCTATTCAACCAGTGCAATTTCGCTTTTTGGAAGTTCAATACTTTTCGTATTAATCACCTATCTATTTTCCGGTTTTTTCTCGGGTTTTCTGAATTATCCCAACAGTGAGGATTACATAAAATGGCTCGCTGTTATCGTTGCGCTCGATGCCGCAACAGCCATTCCGTTTGCAAATCTTCGCCACGAAGGCAAAGCAAAGCGTTTTGCAATGCTAAAGCTGGTCAATATTTTTGTGAATATTTTCTTCAATGTTTTTTTCCTGTCTATTTGTCCTTATATCCTGAAATCGAATCCTGACAGTTTTATTCATTTGATATACCATTCGGAGTTTGGTGTAGGCTATGTTTTTATTGCCAACCTACTTGCTTCTGTGGTGACTTTGGTCATGCTTATTCCTGAAATACGCAAGATAAAACTGCAATTCGACTGGAAAATCTTCATGGATATGTTTTGGTACTCCTTCCCTATCCTATTGGTTGGAATTGCAGGAATGATCAATCAAAATCTGGATAAAATTCTGATTCCTGATTTGATACCGGCCAACCAGAAACCAATGGAACAACTGGGCATTTACGGTGCAAATTATAAATTGGCAGTAGTGATGAACATGTTCATTCAGGCGTTCAGGTATTCGTTCGAACCCTTCTTTTTTAATCATCAGAAAAACAGCGATTCGCGTGTAATTTATGCCCAGATAATGAAATATTTTATCATTTTCGGATTAGTCATCTTCCTGGGAATTACCTTGTTTATTGATGTTTTTAAAATTATCATTGGGACTGAATATCATTCAGGACTGAAGGTAATTCCGTCGGTTTTAATGGGCAATTTATTTCTGGGAATCTACTTTAACCTTTCCCTTTGGTATAAATTAACCGATAAAACCTGGATGGGTGCGCTGATTGCAGGAATTGGGGCTTTACTTACCATTGTTCTATGTGTGCTTTTAATTCCGGTGATGGGTTACATGGGCGCGGCTTATGCCACCTTGATTTGTTTTGTGCTGATGACAGTAATTTCGTATGTCGTAGGCCAGAGATATTACCGGGTAGAGTACGATCTGAAACAAATTTTCTTTTATTTTAGCGTAGCTATAGGGTTATATTTTCTCTCCGGAAATATTCATTTTTCAGCTTTAATTTTACAATACATACTAAACTTCAGCTTGTTAATGGTATTTTTGGTTGTTGTATTTTTTGCCGAAAAAAAGGATCTGCGAAGTTTATTGAAACTTTAGACAATAAAATACTTTTAAGTATTATTTTTGGATTTTATTTTAAATATCATGAAAAAAATGAAGATAGCTATAGCCTCTGATCATGCAGGTTTTGAGCTCAAACAAGCCGTGTTGAAATACCTTCAGGAGCAAGGAATCGAGTATAAGGATTTCGGTGCGTTTTCGGCTGAAAGCAGCGATTATCCTGATTTCGCACATCCACTTGCCGATGCGGTAAGCAAAGGCGAATTTGACGAAGGAATCACCCTTTGCGGGAGTGGAAATGGCATTAATATGACAGCCAATAAACATCAGGGAATTAGGTCGGCAATTTGCTGGTTACCTGAGATTGCCAGGTTGGCTCGTCAGCATAACGACGCTAATATTTGTGCCCTTCCTGCACGTTATATTACTGATAAACAAGCCATTGAAATAGTAATGATCTTTTTAAACACCGATTTTGAAGGTGGCCGCCATTTGAATAGAATTAACAAGATACCGGTTTAAAAATGTCGGAACAAAAAGATATATTCCTCCAAAAATCCGAAGAGATTGCGTTCGATATGAAACATCGGGCAATCATTAAATTCAACATGTCGAAATACGATGCGGCTGTTGATCGTGGGATGAAACGATATTCAAACCTGGATTTGGCAAAAACACGAGCTTCGTTTGTTAAATCACAGGCAATTAATTATTTGCACGATTATTTACTTCAGTTCGAGAAAAATATAACCGCACATGGAGCTTCGGTGGTTTGGGCCGAAAATACAGACGAAGCCATCGCCGCAGTTAAGAAAATCATGATCGAAAACAATTCGAAAACAGTAGTCAAAAGTAAATCAATGACTACCGAGGAAATTGATTTGAACGATCATTTGGAAGAAATAGGCGTTGAGTCGCTTGAAACCGATTTGGGCGAATACATTGTGCAATTGGCCGGCGAAAAACCTTATCACATTGTTACGCCCTGTATGCACAAGTCGCGTCAGGATATTGCAGAGCTTTTCACTGAAAAATTCAATACTCCGGAAGGAAGTGCTCCTGAATACCTGACTGCCTGGGTCAGGAAAAAACTACGCGCCAAATTTACGATTGCTGACGTTGGAATTACCGGGGCCAATTTTCTGGTAGCCGATGTGGGTGGAATTTGTTTGACTGAAAATGAGGGAAATGCGCTGATGTCGGTCTCGTTTCCTAAAATACATATCGTAATTGCCGGAATCGAAAAAGTGATTCCCCGGATGCAGGATTTGGGCCTGATGTGGCCAATCCTGGCAGCACACGGAACCGGACAGCAAATCTCGGTATATAACTCACTGATTACCGGCCCGAAAAAATCATCGGAAGTTGATGGTCCGGAGAAAATGTTTGTTATTCTGTTGGATAATAAACGTTCGGAACTTTACCAAAACGATGAGCAGTATACCGTTTTGAAGTGCATCCGCTGCGGCGCTTGTTTGAACGCCTGTCCGGTTTACCGGAACATTGGCGGATATACTTACGATGCAACTTACAGCGGACCAATAGGTTCGGTTATTACACCTTTTTTCAAAGGATTAAAAGAATACAATCACCTGAGTTCGGCTTGCTCGGTTTGCGGAAAGTGTACCGAGGTTTGTCCGGTGAAAATTCCGCTTCACCACATGTTGCTCATCAACCGGCGCGATGCCGTCAGGGCGGGAGCAGGTGGTTTTATCTGGAATTCAGGAATGAAAGCTTTTGAATTTGCTTTATCCAAACGAAACCGGCTGGACCTCGTCAATGGAAAAACAAAAAATACTTTTGCTATGTTAGGTGCTAATGCTTTAGGAGAGAAAAAGCAGATACCAAAGCTGGCCGATCAATCATTCAGTAAACAATGGACAACTAAAAAATAAAACCTATGCTATCCAATACGTGTAAATATGCTGTACGGGCGCTCATTTATCTGGGAAAATACTCTTCCGACGGAACTAAAATAGGTATAAAAAAGATTTCTTCTGATTTGTTAATTCCTACTCCATTTCTGGGCAAAATTCTTCAGAATCTGGTAAAGCAAAAGGTGTTGGTTTCGACCAAGGGACCTAACGGAGGTTTTGGTTTGGGGCGCAAGGTTGACGAAATTTCGCTTTACGATATTGTCCGCATCGTGGATGGCGATGATTTTTTCAAGATTTGCCTGATTGGTCACCATTCATGTGCGACACACGAAGCTGAAGAAAAACCATGCCCGGTTCATAGCCGTTTTGGCCCTATTCGCGCACAGCTGCTCCAGTTCTACCAGGAAACCACACTCGCCGGAATTTTAGGTGATATGACCGGATTTGAAGACCTGATCAAACTGTAGAAATTATCGGCTTTTTAATATTCAGTCCTTCTGTAAATAAATCAATCAGTCATCTTTAATGGCCGGAATCTACCTTCATATCCCCTTTTGCCGGAAACGATGCCATTATTGCGATTTCTTCAAATCGACCGATTTGAGCCAGAAAGCAAGGTTGCTCGATGGGTTGAGAAAAGAACTCGAAAGCCGTGCCTTTGAACTCGCTTCCGAAGAAATAAATACCATTTACCTGGGAGGAGGAACACCTTCAGTTCTTCTGATTGATGAGCTAAAAGACATTTTACAAACGATCCGTCAGAATTATCGAGTTTCTCCGGAAGCTGAAATAACCATGGAGGCCAATCCTGACGATTTAAGTCAGGCTATACTTTCGGCTATCAGGGAAATTGGGTTCAACCGGCTGAGCATGGGCGTCCAGTCTTTTTCCGAATCAGATCTGAAACTGATGAATCGCAGGCATGGTGTTATGCAGGCTTTACAGTCGGTAAAATGGGCTAAAAAAGCCGGGTTCTCGAACATCAGCATCGACCTGATTTATGGTTTGCCAAACCAGACTCTGGAAGAGTGGGAGAGAAACGTACGCATTGCTCTTGAACTCGACGTACAGCATATTTCGGCATACAACCTGACTTACCACGAAGGAACTGTTTTTTACGATCAGCTTAAAAAGGGAATACTGAAGGAATTGCCCGATGAACTCAGTCTTCAGCAATTTGAAATGTTGATCAGGTTACTGAAAGAAGCCGGATTTGAACATTACGAAATTTCTAATTTTTGCAAGCCTGGTATGTATTCTCAGCACAATTCGTCGTACTGGAAGAGCAAAAAATACCTGGGAATTGGTCCGTCGGCACATTCGTTCGATTTGATAACCCGCCGCTGGAATGTTTCTTCTGTTTCAGGATATTTGGATGGTGTGGAAAACAATAAATCGTACAGCGAAACCGAAATCCTAACCGTGCAGGACCGCTATAACGATTACATCATTACCGGACTCCGAACCATCTGGGGTATTTCCGAAGAGTTGATTCAAACCGAATTTACCTATCCATATCTTGTTCTTTTTCAGAAAACAAGAGATAAATACCTGCATTCAGGCCATGTTTTTGAAACTTCAGGAAAGATTTGCCTGAGTTCGGAAGGTTTATTTATTTCAGATCAAATTATGGCTGATTTCATGCTAGTTGAATGATGCTAAATATTGTTAACGTACGGGCCGGAAGTGATTCTTTCAAACTATAAATCCATATCTTAGCAGCTTGAAAAACTGAAAGTAAAAATGATCGTAAAAATTGTCAATCAATCCAATAATCCACTACCTGAATACAGTACATTACATTCGGCGGGTATGGATCTTCGCGCTAATCTTCGTGAGCCAATCGCTCTGAAGCCACTTGAACGGGTATTAGTTCCAACCGGACTGTTTATCGAATTACCGGTAGGTTTCGAAGCTCAGATTCGTCCAAGAAGCGGGTTGGCCTTGAAGAAAGGAATTACCGTTCTGAATTCTCCGGGAACAATCGATGCCGACTATCGTGGCGAAGTTGGTATTATTCTGATCAACCTGTCGAACGAAGAGTTTGTGATTCAACACGGTGAGCGTATTTGCCAAATGGTTATTGCCAGGCATGAACATATTGGATGGGAATCGGTTGAAGTGTTGGAAGAAACCGATCGCGGAGCCGGTGGTTTCGGACATACCGGAAAAAATTAGAAGAAAATGAGAAACAGATATCTGGCATACTTTGCCGTCATTTTAGTGCTGTCTTCATCTTGCGCAACAGCTCAAAAGCGTGTAAAATCAGCTGTTGCGAAGAATCCTGCCGTGGAAGAAAAATCCATTTCGGAAGACGATAAAAATGAGTTTGAATACACGTTTATCGAAGGCCTGAAGCAAAAAATGATAGGCAATCAACAGGCCTCAATTGCGCTATTCTCTAAGTGTCTTACGATCAATCCCAATTCATCAGCGGCCATGTTCGAACTGGCCAAAATACACAGCGGCAACGGCGATATGACCAGTTCGTCGCTTTTGCTCGAAAAGGCGATTAAAATTGAACCCGAAAATAAGTGGTACAAGGTTTTGCTGGCCCAGATTTATGAGCAGGGAAAACAATATAAACTGGCTGCCGATTTATACCAACAGCTCTATTTGCTTGACCCGGACAATCTGGAATATCTGTATATGAATGCGGCTTTGCTTTCATCAGCAAAAGAATACGATCAGGCGCTTGAAGTTTATAATAAACTGGAAAAAAAGGTCGGTATAAACGATCAGATAGCCGTTGAGAAACAGCAGATTTATCAGGCTTCCGGAAAGAATAAAGAAGCTTTGGCCGAACTTCAGAAACTGATTGACTTTAATCCCCAGGAACCTCGCTATTATGGTTTAATGGCCGATTATTACCTTTCGGAAAAGGACGAAGCCAATGCGCTGAAATATTACATGAAAATTCTGGAAATCGATCCGAATAATGGCTTTGTTCTCTTTTCGCTGACATCGTTTTACCGGGAAAAGGAAGACAAAGAAAAAGCCTGGGAATATGCCCGTAAAGGTTTTCTGAATAAAACTGTTGAGGTTGAAACCAAAATTCAGTTTTACCTGATGATAACTGCCGGTCCGGACAAACCATTTTTTACCGATGACCAGATTACTGAACTGGTTGATATTCTGGTGAAAACAAATTCAGACGATTTCCGGGTATACACCGTATATGCCGAATTTCTGATCAGCAAAGGCAAATTGGTTGAAGCTCGTGAACAACTCCGCAAGGTACTCGAAACCCAGAAAGACAACTACATGATTTGGGAGCGGATGATTCTGATAAGCAATGATTTGCTCGATTTTAAAAGTATTTATACCGATTCAGAAAAAGCACTTGCGTTATTTCCCAATCAGCCTACTTTATATGGTTTGAAAGCAGTTGCCTGTCTTCAGCTCGAAAAATACACCGAGGCACTTGATATCCTGAAAGAAGGAGAACCTTATTTGCTGGATAATAAAGTGATGAAAATACAGTTTGGATTATACCAGGCTGAAGCATATTACAAGTTGAATCGGGTAGAGGAGGCCTTCAAGGCATTTGATGATGTGATTACGCTTGATCCTCAAAATTGGATGGCGATGAATAATTATGCCTATTACCTATCTGTCCGAAACGAAAATCTGGCTAAGGCTGAGGATTTGAGCAGTAAAGCTGTTCGTGCAAATCCTGAGAATTCGACCTATTTGGATACCTATGCCTGGGTTTTGTTTATGCGGAAAGATTATTCACTGGCCAAGTTCTACATGGAAACAGCCATCAAAAATGGTGGCGATAAAAATGGAGTAATTGTTGAGCACTATGGCGACATATTGATCATGCTGGGCGAAAAGGAAAAAGCGCTTGAGCAATGGGAAAAGGCCTTGGAAACAGGTGAAGGTACAAAGCTTTTAAGTGAAAAAATAAAGCAGGGACGCTATCTCGATAAATAGAATAAAGTGGTAAGAATTCACACAAAAAGACTTTCATTATTCGGTCTGGTTTGCCTTGTTTTTATAGGGTTTTCCTCGTGCAAAACGACTCGGGTTGTAACCACTTCTACCGAAGTAGTTAAACCAATGGGTACCAGCAAACTGATCAGGAATGTTGAAAACAATGCATTTGATTATAAGCATTTGTCGATTAAGAAAATAAGCTGTCAGTTCGACAACGGAAAGACCAGAACCTCTTTCAAGGCGAGCATTGTGGCCAAAAAGGATAAGCAAATTATTGTCATGCTTAGTAAATTGAATATACCAGTAGGCCGGCTCTGGTTAACGCCTGACAGTGTAAAATTCATCAATTACCTCGAAAAGAATTATTTTCTGGATGATTACAGTTATCTGAGTTCGATGCTTGATATGGATCTTGATTTCGAAACGGTTCAGGCGATTATCTCGAATAATGTTTTTTCGTTGGGTATCCAAAAACGGGAGAAAGAAATCAAGGATTATGAAGCAAAAATTGATTCGGGAATGTATGTTCTGGAATCGGTGAAAAAGCTGAAACCCCGGAAGGAAAATCAGAAGATTAGCGAGCGGAGACAGGTCAGGAAAGCCCAGAAAATCGTTCCGGATTCGCCTGTACGGCAATCGATTTATATCGATCCGGTAACGTTTAAACTCCGGAAGATCAAATTGGTTGATGCGACCAATGCCCGAAACCTTAAGATCGATTTTTCTGATTTTGTACCGGTTGAAAAACAATTGTATCCCGGCGAAATGTCGCTCAATTTGGCAAGTCCTGAAAACACAATGCAACTCCGCATCAAATTTGCTGGTTTCTCAACAGAAGAAGAAAAAGAAGTTCGTTTTAGAATTCCTGAAAAATATACACGGATTAATCATTAAACGTATGCGGGGATTTTTACTTCTTTTGGTCTTTATATTGCTTACAGCGCTGGTTAATGGTCAGTCGCTGGACGAGTTGAGAAAGAAAAAGCAAAAGACCAACGAGCAGATTAAGTACACCACAAAGCTGCTCGAGGAAGCCAAAAAGAACCAGACAAAAACTCTGAATAAATTCAAAATTCTAAACAAGCAAATTGAACTTCGCTCCAATTTGATTACTGGTATTAACTCAGAAGTTGGTGTTTTGGCCGATTTTATCGATCAAAATGCGTGGTTGGTTGCTTCGCTTAATTCCGATTTAGAAGGGTTGAAAAAGGAATATGCCCAAATGATTGTTTATGCTCAAATGAATCAGACTAATTACGACAAGTTGCTTTTTGTGCTTTCGTCGAATAGTTTTAATCAGGCCTATAAACGAATAAT
>Ga0302292_1002352_pt1 | contig 11380 bp, 2 predicted proteins | sample III_Fen_N2_1_FD_194553 | JGI IMG/M metagenome (GOLD analysis project Ga0302292, IMG submission 194553) | Peat permafrost microbial communities from Stordalen Mire near Abisko, Sweden - III_Fen_N2_1 | ecosystem: Environmental > Terrestrial > Soil > Wetlands > Permafrost | place: Sweden: Abisko...
TATTCCCTTCCTCTACTGATTGTTCAGTATGTGACTTTGAAATAAAACTTCCTTTACCCTTACTAATATACAACAATTGATATTCGTCCAACACTCTTCCTTTTTCAGTTGAAAAAAGGTATCTCAACGGATGTATGGCAGGAGGGTAGACCGAATTCGGACAGATATGCTGAAATCCAACAGCGTCGACTGTTAAACCCCAGAGTAAATCATTATCGTTGGCAATAAGATATTTTAAATGAATAGCTTTTTCCATAAGGCATACAATTTTTTTAATTTCTGACTAAGAAAAATAAAAAATAATAAAACTTATTGATGTAAATCCTATCGTAGTTATACAATCAATAAAATTAAATTTCAATGTATTCGTTTTTTAAAATTAAGGTTCGGATACTACAGAATTTTTACGAAAGAAGGGAACTAATCTTTATTTTATAGCATCCTAAATCAGTTTTCCTTCTCTTCCGGTTCTGAACGGTGTGTGTTACTTATCCATTGTTCACTGAAATTTTGCACAATAGGCATTATGGACTTTGAGTATACACATTCGTAAAAAACAAACTCCACATTTACTAACCGGATTTTCGTGTCCTGTTATTTTATCTGTCTTTTACAATGAAGTATCCGTTACAAAGTTGGTAAATATTTCTACAAAAATCTACTTCCTGCAGCACACCGCATCGCATTTATAATCATTACATCTCAGAATATCAATATAATACGGTTTTTGAGCATTGATTTTTGACTTGATTTTGTTCAATTATGACCAATTTTGGCTGAACTATGAGTTAAAACCATTCTGTTACAGAGGGATAATTTGAATCTTTTACATCCATAAAATAACACACATACGCACAAACTATCATTTTTAATCTTGTTTTTAATTCAATAGTATGATACAATTCAGGAATGTCAGTTTTTTAATTTTTTAAATCAATTTATTCAGTCCTGGATTCATTTTGATTCGATATTTTTGTACAATCCTATTTATCAATTTAATTGTGTGTTGAATAGGTATTCAAATCATCAGAAAATTTCCAATTTAATTAAATATTAAATTTAATAAATCAATATATGAAAAAACTATTCCTGATGTTAGGAGTCATCCTTTCTTTATCATTCAGTCTAATTGCTCAAACTTCGGGAGGAGTAGAGAGATTACGGACAGAATATTTACGAAACCCTGTTGGCATTGATATAAAGACCCCGCGTTTTAGCTGGGAGTTAAATGCCATCACACGCGGTGCGAAACAAACAGCGTATGAAATCATTGTGTCAAGCGATAAAACGGGATCGAACGTTATCTGGGACTCAGGGTTGATTGATTCAGATAAATCGGTCAACATCCTTTATGCAGGAACTGCCCTAAAACCTTCTACCCGTTACTACTGGCATGTAAATGTCCGGGACAATAACAACAGTACGATATCTTCGACTGAAACAGCTTATTTTGAAACAGGATTACTGGATTCGGGCTGGGGAAATGCCAAATGGATCAAGGCGACGACCCTCAAACAAGAAGATACTACAGCTGTTACACCTGTTGTCACAGACTATACCATAAATATGGATTTCCAGATCAATGCTATTGCTGCCGGACCAATCTTTGGAGAAAAAGATGCGAATAATTTCTTTATGTGGCAGATCAATATTGAAACAGGAAAAGCGCGTTTCCGCCCTCATACATGGTCAAACGGATCAGCTGTTTGTTGGGAAAACAAGGATATTTCTGCACTGATTGATATTCAAAAAGGGGTTACTTATGCCTTGCGTATTGAAGTTAAGGGGGATAAAGCATCAACCTATATAAATAATATATTAATTGATTCAGCAAGGGTGAATCCGTTAGGAGGAAACTATGGCTATGGCAATCTTGGCTTCCGGTCGGCTCAGGCAGAAACAAGTACCACAATTGAATCTTCAAATTTTGATAATATTAAAGTTACTACCATTAATCAGGGTGCAGAAAAGACTTTGTTTGCTGAAGATTTTTCCAATCCGGCAAGCTTTGCATTTACAGCAGGTTCTGTGGTAAATGGTCAATTGCTGGTGAATATCAATTCTATTTCCTGGCAAAAAGTTATTGGTACAGCTGCTAAATTTTCACTTGATCTGGATATGACTATTTTAAATCAGAATGCAGATATAATATTTGCGGCAAAAGATGTCAACAATATGTATATGTGGCAGATAAATACCAAGGATCAGGCATCACCGGCTATACGGCGACATATTTTCACTGCTAATAATCCGGTTTATACCAATGTATCCATCGGGACTTTTTATAAAACCACTGATTTAATAGGAAAAGAACGTCATGTAAAGATTGATGTTGACAACAATGTGATCAAAACCTATATTGATAGTGTTCTGGTCGATACTTACAATGATAAAAGCGGGACTCTGAAAAACGGATTTGTTGGTTTCCGTGCATATAACGGTGACAATAGTACGGATGAAGTGGCATTGTATGACAATATTGTTTTAACAAGTTACACCCCCAATGCAACTACCGGTATTGTTGAACCAGTTGTCACATTCTCCGAAAATTTTGATAATGGTACGAATCCATTCGATGGGACTGATACTGTTAGAGTAGCCGGTAACGCTAAATTAAAGATGTATGCAAAAGCAAGTGACTTCCGCGTTCTGGAAGGTGTTTCAAACGGTGCTGAAATGTTTAGAACGAAATTTAACCTGAACAAACAAGTACAGTCTGCTAAAATCTACACTTCGGCATTGGGTGTTTATGATCTGTTTATCAATGGAAGCAGGGTAGGCACGACCTTAGAAGATGGAACAGTGGTATACGATGAATTAAAGCCGGGTTGGACTAATTATGTCAAAACAGCACAATATTCAACGTATGATATTACAAACCTTCTTCAGCCCGGAGCAAATGCCATCGGAGCACATGTAACATCAGGTTACTGGACCGGCGGCATTGCACATGGACAATATGGTACACCTGATCTTAGCTTTATTGCTAAAGTATTGATTCAGTTTACCGATGGTACCACTCAAACAGTTGTAACTGATCCGACATGGTTAACCAACTCATTTGGTCCGATCCGAATGGCGGATATTTATAATGGTGAAACGTATGATGCACGAAAAGAAAGTGACTGGAAGACAGCAGGATTTGATGATTCAAAATGGCTTCAGACGGCCTTGTTTACCGGCTTTACCGGTCAGTTAAAAGCTTTTGTAGGGCCAACAGTTCAGGTTCGCCAGGGACTTACCATCGACCCGGTCAAAACGACAGTATACCAGGGAACTAAATCGAACGGACAAACATATGGAGGGATCAATACGATCAGCACTTCCAATGGAACAGGATTGGTACATCTCACTAAAGGTCAGACTGCCCTTTATGATCTTGGACAGAATATGGCCGGTTGGATTAAGTTTACCGCTAACTCTGCAGCAGGAACCAAGATGACAGTTCGATTCGGTGAAATGCTTAATGATAACGGTGCTTCTTCAAGAGGAAATGATGGACCTGCAAGTAGTTTGTATACTGCAAATCTCCGGACTGCAAAAGCAACTTTAAATTATATATTCAAAGGAACAGCAGGTGGAGAGACCTTTCATCCGGATATGACTTACTTTGGTTTCAGGTATTGTGAAGTTACGGCAACACAGGATGTAGATATACAATCACTCTCCGGTCAGGTAGTAGGAACTGCCAATGAAGAAGGTTCGTCGTTCATTACGAGCAGTCCCATTGTCAACAAATTGTATAGTAATGTAATGTGGGGTCAACGAAGTAATTTTATAAGTATCCCTACTGATTGTCCTCAACGTGACGAGCGTCTTGGCTGGACGGGTGATACACAGATTTTCTCCCATGCAGCAGCATACAATGCCGATGTAGATGCCTTCTTCCACAAATGGATGGGTGATATGAGAGACAGCCAACGAAGTGATGGTGCCTATCCAAGTGTTGCACCATTTTGCTGGGGAGTCGATTTTGGCCAGGGTGCATGGGGTGACGCAGGGATTATCGTTCCGTGGAATGTGTATCTGATGTATGGTGATGCAGGAATTATTACAGAGAATTATGCTTCGATGGAAAAATATATGACCTTTTTAGCAGCACAATCCGGAAGCGGATATTTATACAATGGTGCAGGAATTGATTATGGTGACTGGGTAGCTTACGAAACTACCGATAGCCGTTATGTGAGTGTCGTTTACTATGCTTACACAGCTCAACTGATGTCGAAAATGTCAAAAGCACTCAGTGTGGTAAAAGGTGACACCTATGATTTGAAGAGTATAGCTTATGCAACCTTGTATAATAAGATTAAAGCAGAATTCCAGACACGGTATGTAAATTCAACCGGGACATTGAAACAGGCAACACAAACAGCTTATTTACTAGCCTTAAAACTTGGATTGTTCCCGACTGATGTAGCTAAAACTGCAGGAATAACTTTTCTTACCAAAAAAATAGCCGGTAATGGTAACAAGCTTAGTACAGGATTTATTGGTACAGGAACGCTGAATCAGACATTAAGCCAGTTCGGTGCAACCAATACTGCTTATAATCTGCTGCTTCAACGGGGAAACCCTTCCTGGTTATACAGTGTTGATCAGGGAGCTACCACCATTTGGGAACGTTGGGATTCGTACACAATTGATAAAGGTTTTCAAACTGTAACAATGAATTCATTCAACCATTATTCGTACGGAGCAGTATCCGAATGGATGTACCGGTATATGGGCGGTATTGAAGCAGATGATTCTATACCCGGATTCAAACATTTTATACTTCAACCATCACCTGATACACGAATTACCTTACCTCAGGGTCAGGATCGGATTACAACAGTTGATGCCAGCTACCATTCCAGTTACGGCGATATAAAAAGTGCCTGGCAGATGAGGAATGATGGAAACCTTATGTATACGGCTACTGTTCCTGCCAATACAACTGCAACCCTCTATCTGCCATTAGCTGCAACCAGTGATGTGGTTTATGAAGGAAATGTCCCTGCCGAAAATGCAGTAGGGGTAACATTTGTGAAAATTGATAATGGAAAAGCAGTCTACCAACTGATGTCGGGTTCGTATTCTTTCGGGCTGAATGTGCCTTCAACTACAACTGGTATCCATGCTGTTGAAACAGGGAAACGGTTTTTAATTTCCCCCAATCCGGTTCACAGTATATTAACCATTTCATCTGAAACATCCGATTATCTTATTTCAGATATGACAGGTAAAAAGCTGTTAAAAGGTACCGGAAAAACAGTTGATGTATCATCATTTAAAACGGGGGTGTATTTTATCACTATCGATAATCAGGTTTCTAAATTTATTAAAAACTGATTTAAGTTCGTTTGAAAGGGGATAACAAATAGTTTTTCTCTTACAAAGATTCACTAACTATTGGCACTCTGAGTTGATATATGGTATTTTTTAAAATTCCACAATTTAGATGCCGGTAGTTAGTGACCTTTTTCAACTCCGTTCTAAAAGTCATTTGTTCGGGTGTAAATGGTGAAGTATGAAAAAGAACCACATTTCAGACGGCGTCAGGTGGATGAGTGATTTGAGTATTTATTAATTATACTTTGCTAATTTAAAATAAAACAAATAATTAAAACCACAAAAGTCACAAAAGGATACAAAAGGGAAAAAATATAAAAGAAAAAAATACACAATCTTAAAATACCGTCAGGTATTTTAAGATTATAGACTTAGGAAGATGGTTGAAAATAGGTGTTCTTTTGTGCACTATTGTAACTTTTGTAGTGCATTATTTATTTTGGTAAAGTAGAATTAAATAACTCTTGTATAAGCTAAGTATGACAGATATTAAATGATCCGGTTGTTAATCTGCATATGATTAAATATCAGTGTCTTTACAATTAATAATTCTTCATTGTTAATTACTTGTATTTGTGGCAGGTTTTATAAATTATATAGAGCCAAGAACCAAGAGCCAAAACATAATATGCAGTATATTAATCCTTTGCAAATTACAATGTCAGATTTAATCGATGTATAAAATTATCACAAATCCATGAAAAGCTTACTTATTTTCGTTTCATTATTCTTCAGTGCTTCAGTCTCTTTTTCGCAGGTATACAAAGATCCAAAAGCACCGGTAGAAGACAGGGTTGGCGATGTGCTTTCCCGTCTAACACCGGAGGAGAAAATTGATTATATAGGAGGAACGAATAGTATGTATATCAGGGCTATTGCAAGGCTTGGGATTCCTGAAATAAGGATGTCCGATGCTTCGGTAGGTGTGAAAAATTATGGGAATTGCACAGCCTATCCTTCCAGTATACTCAATTCGTCTACCTGGGATATTGATTTGGTTAACCGGTTAGGTCAATCATTGGGCAGTGATGCCCGGTCGCGTGGAGTAAATATTTTACTTGGCCCGGGTGTCAATATATACAGGGCCCCAATGTGCGGCCGAAATTTTGAATACTTAGGGGAAGACCCCTTTCTTTCAGGACAAATTGCCGCGGCTTTTATTCAGGGAGTACAGAGTAAAGGCGTTGTTTCAACAGTGAAACATTTCGCAGCCAACGATCAGGAATGGGACCGGAATAATGTCAGTTCGGATATTGACGAACGTACCTTACAGGAGATTTACCTGCCTGCATTTAAAACAGCCGTGCAGAAAGGAAAGGTTGGGGCGGTAATGAACAGCTACAATTTATTGAATGGGGTACATACATCACAAAACAGTCGTTTAAATAACGATATTCTTAAAACCAACTGGAAATTTGATGGTGTATTAATGTCGGACTGGTCTTCAACCTATAGTGCACTTGGTGTCGCGCTCGGAGGCTTGGATCTGGAAATGCCTGACGGGAAATTCATGAACCGTACAAATTTAATCCCTGCCTTACAAAACGGTACTTTACCACAAGAAGTACTTGATGATAAAGTACGACGGATACTCAGGATGATCTTCAGATTTGGATTCTATGACCGCATACAGGAAGATACATCGATACCAAAAAACGATCCTAAAAGTGTTGCGGTTGCTTTGGATCTTGCACGTAGCGGCATTGTGTTACTTCAAAACACCGACAGTATCCTGCCTCTTTCCCAATCGAAAATAAAGACCCTCGCAGTTATCGGACCGAATGCCGATCAATATGTTTTTGGAGGTGGCAGTTCAGTAGCTACTCCATTCACGAGTGTTACCACTTTGCAGGGAATAAAGAAACTTGCAGGCGTGAATGTTGCAGTCAAATATTCTTTAGGTACTCCAGATGCCTCTGTTGTTGCAGCAAAATCGATCTTTTATACTGCTGCAGGTTCATTTGTTAAGGGATTAAAGGCTGACTATTTTCAGAACAAAACCTTAACGGGAACTCCATTTTATACACGAACGGACACTCTGATTGATTTCCACTGGTCGGGCGTACCAAATGTAGCCGGAATGCCAGCCGATGACTTTTCTATTCGCTGGACAGGTGTTGTACGACCTTTAAAATCAGGCAATTATAAATTCAGTGTCAGGGGCGATGATGGCTTCAGGCTTTGGGTAAATAATCAGTTGGTCATCGACCAATGGGTGGATGAAGGTGCAACTGTTACAGAAAAAAATGTTACACTGACAGCGGGTCAGGATGCATCCATTAAACTTGAGTATTATGAAAACACAGGAATGGCTGAAATTACCCTGGGATGGCGTGATCCTGTGTCTGATTATGCTGATGCAGTTAAACTGGCCTCGAAAGCCGATGCAGCCATCGTATGTGTCGGATTTAATGCAAACCTGGAGCAGGAAGGATCGGACCGGACATTTGAATTGCCAGTAGGTCAGGACAGTTTAATCTGTGCCGTAGCCAAGGCAAACCCAAATACAATAGTCATTGTCAATGCAGGCGGAAATGTGTCTATGGTTAATTGGATTAGTAAGGTGAAAGGTTTAATTCATGCATTCTATCCCGGTCAGGAAGGTGGAACTGCACTGGCAGAAATTCTGTTTGGCATTACCAATCCAAGTGGCAAACTCACCGCAAGTTATGAAAAGAAATGGTCGGACAACCCTACTTATACCAGTTATTATGCAAACAATGGTGCAACTCATGTAAAATACAATGAAGGTGTCTTTCTGGGCTACAGGTATTACGATATGCATAAAGTAGAGCCAATGTTTCCGTTTGGCTTTGGTTTATCCTATACATCTTTTGTCTATAGTCATCTGAAAATAAACGGAGATGGAAAATCGGCAAATAAGACAGTCACTTTTGATATAAAAAATACCGGAACATACGATGGTTCGGAAGTTGCCCAGGTGTATGTGCATCAGATTGCCTGTGATGTGCCGCGTCCATTTAAGGAACTAAAAGCTTTTACTAAAGTGGCACTAAAACAGGGTGAAACTAAAACCGTAACCATGGTGCTTGATAGTGCTGCCTTTTCCTATTACAAGACCAGCTTAAACGGCTTTGGTATGGATTCAGGTAAGTTTGAAATACTGGTTGGGTCCTCTTCAGGAAACATCAGTCTGAATGATACCATTGAGCAGGTCAAATACGATGTAGCTCTGCCTGTCGATACAGCTTATTACCCGTTAAACAATACGCAACATGTAGAACTTAATCCGGTATTTAAAATAGCATTCAACAAAAATGTATTTTATACAACAGGGAAAAAGATTACTCTCAAAAATGCAGCAGATAATAGTATTGTTGAAATCGTTACCGAATCGGGGATTACAGGAATGGGAACCAATGTTCTCCGGTTTAAACTAAAGAACAAACTCATCAATGGCATCCAATACTATATAGAAATTGACGCGGGTGCTATTATTGATTTTAGTAATAATGCTTTTGCAGGTATCACAGGAAATGACAAATGGACCTTTAGTGCTATGGTAACGGGTGTTGAAAATATACATAGCAATCAGAATGTTCAGGTGTTTCCGATACCGGCACAGGGGAATGTTACTTTTAGCTTTGAGAGCTTTGCAAAGCGCATAGTCGATATTTTTAATCCGGTAGGCATTAAAGTAAATTCGTTTACCACCAATGAAATGCTTTATACCTATTCGTGCAGCGGTATGCAAAAGGGGATGTATTTATGCCGAATACTGAATGGCAATGATACCTTTATCAGAAAAATACTGATTGAATAAATTAATAATTAACAATTAACAGGGAGCTGAATTATATGTTTTTACATATTGATAAATACATCATTAACTATCTATACATATATATAAGGGCAGAAAATTAAAATAAGAAGTAAGAAATATAAAACCACAAAAGGCACAAAAGAAAACAAAAGTAAGAAACGCCTCATCACATTACAAAAAAGAAATAGATACTCACAAGAGGCAAAATAGAAATACTTCATCACATCACAAGAAAAAAAGAACACAAAAGGGAAATACCTGCCATATTTTAAAGTTCTAAAGTCAACAAGAATACTGAAAGTATCAGTTATTGTTTCAATAGATCACCTGTAATCAGTTTCTAAAAAATACTATGAGAAAAAACATATTAATAATAAAGATATTATTTCTGTTAATGACATTGATAATATTTCCTGTACTTGTACATGCGAGTGATCCGGAGACGGATATTCAAAATATTATCAATAAGATGACACTGGCGGAGAAACAAACTATGTGTTTTGGAAACGGCAGCATGGATGGAGGTAGTTGTACCAGGTTAGGGATCGGCGCATTGAGAATGTGTGACGGACCGTTGGGAGCAAAAAGGACAACACCTTCAACAGGATTTGGTTCGGGACTGATCATGGCTCAGACATGGAATGCAGATCTCATGTACAATGTAGGTATCGTTTTAGGACAAGAGACCAATGCAGGTGGGGGAGATATGCTTTTAGGGCCGGGGATCAATATTATCCGTGATCTGGTAAGCGGGCGGACCTTTGAATATTTTACAGAAGACCCTTATCTGAACGGTAAATTAGCTTCGAAATATGTTCTGGGTGTTCAAAGCCAGGGGGTAGCAGCCACCATAAAGCACTTTATTGCCAATAACCAGGAGAATAACCGGGAAGGGGCAAGTTCGAACATGAATGAACGGACTATGAGAGAGATTTACCTTCCGGGATACGAAAGGGCTATTAAAGAAGGCGGGGCATGGGCAGTAATGACAGGCTGTAATTTAATTAACGGGGTAGAGTGTGCCGGCACTCCCGCATTGAAGAACATTTTGCAAAATGAATATGGATTTAAAGGAATTGCAATCACCGACTGGAGCGGAATACAGGGACACACCACCGTGGCAGCAGCTTTGGCGGGAATGGATGTGTCCATGCCCAATGCAACAGTATACAGTGATTTAGCAGCATCCGTTACCGCAGGGACTCTGAATCAGACGATACTGGATGATATGGTACGCAGGATATTGCGGGTTTCGTATTGGAGTGGAGTAACCGGATGGGGTCCGGCTTCACCTGCAGGATCAAAAAATACGGTTGCTCACCAGACTACAGCACGTCAGGTTGCAGATGAAGGGATCGTTTTATTAAAGAACAAGAATAACCTTTTACCATTAGATAAAAACAGTATCAAAAACATATGCATTACAGGCAGAAATGATACTACAGCACATTGTGCCGGGGGAGGAAGCAGCGGCACACCGGTACCCTATGAAATAAACCCGCTACAAGGATTGCAAAAGATTGGCGGCTTAACCCTGAATTACCAGACAACAAAAAGCGGTGCAGTGGCTGTTGCCAAAACATCGGATGTAACGATTATAGTTACGGGTTTTCAACATGCCGAGCCCTATACAGGAGGAGACACGGAAGGAAGTGACCGGACTAACCTTGCTTTTCCAATTGAAGAAACGACCTTAATTAATGCCATTGCAGCTGTCAGCAAAAAAGTAGTTGTTGTAGTCATCGGGGGACCCGAAGAAATACGGGACTGGGTTGATAATGTCGACGCTGTGGTTTATGCTGCCTATCCGGGAATGGAAGGCGGGAATGCTATTGCCAATATCTTATTCGGGATTACCAATCCTTCGGGAAAACTTACTATCAGCTGGCCTAAGAGAGATAAAGACCAACCTTCCTTTTCAACCAGAAATGCGTATAATACGAATTATACCGAAGGTATTTATGTCGGCTACAGAGGGTATCAGAAAAATAACGTGTCACCTGAATTTGCTTTCGGGCATGGGTTGTCGTATACTACCTTTGAATACAGCAATATCCAGGTAAGTTCTTCTTCATTTAACGTCACTGACACGATTACGGTAACGGCAGATATTAAAAACACAGGGACAGTAACGGGTAAAGAAATCGTGCAGTTGTATGTCAATGATATGGAGTCGACAATAGATAAACCGATGGAAGAACTAAAAGGGTTTAGCAAAGTATCTATCCTGCCTAATGAAACCAAAACGGTGACATTCAAACT
>Ga0302292_1002353_pt1 | contig 11379 bp, 8 predicted proteins | sample III_Fen_N2_1_FD_194553 | JGI IMG/M metagenome (GOLD analysis project Ga0302292, IMG submission 194553) | Peat permafrost microbial communities from Stordalen Mire near Abisko, Sweden - III_Fen_N2_1 | ecosystem: Environmental > Terrestrial > Soil > Wetlands > Permafrost | place: Sweden: Abisko...
TTCATACAATCTCTCCTCAGATATACCTCGACATTCTTATTTATAATTGTTAATCGTTTTCCATGGCGCAGGATCAGGAATATCATTGGTAAACGGAAGTCAGCTTTGAACGAACCTGGAAATAATCAAATTACATTGATGTATTCACTTACTCAAAATTTTATACTGGATCTAAGACATTGCAACCGCCTTATATATTCTGATTATTTTTAGAATCTGCTGCTGGAACAGTAAAGCAGAAGCAGGAACCTCCGTCTCCAGGTTCTGCGAGCCAAATCTTACCGTGGTTCATTTTTACAAATTCCTTGCACAACTTCAACCCAAAACCCGAACCTTTTTCGTTCATCAAACCCACAGATATCGAATTAACTTCTGAATTAAAGATTGACTTTTTGTGTTTGTTGTCAATGCCAACTCCAGAATCGGATACCGAGATGACAAAATACTGTCTTTCGCGATCGGAGTTGATCTCAATTGTCCCATTTTCAGGCGTGAATTTAATGGCATTGGACACCAGGTTGCGAACAACACACATAAACAAATCAGCGTCAGCCTTTATGAAAGAATCTTCAGATAGATTGGTAATCAGTTGTATGTTTTTTTGTTTCAAGATGGTTTCATACATTCGTGAAGATTCGTTGACAAGCTTTTCTATTGAATGTTCGCCGATAACCGGAGTAATCCGGTTTAGGCGTGATCGTGACCAATGCAATAAATTGTCCATCAGGTGAAAGGCATTTTTCGCCGATTCGTCTAAAGCGCCCAGGGTTTTCTGCACCATCTCAGGTGGCATTGTGCTATACTTCAATGAAAGCATCTCAGTCAGGTTTTTAAACCAATAGAGCGGATTGCGCAATTCGTGCGTAATGATTGAAAATATCTTATCCTTTTCGCGATTAGCAATTTCGAGCTCTTTGTTTAGTTTCTCGAGCTTCTTATTTTGAGTGGTGATCTGATTATTGAGTTGTTCAAGTCTCCGGTTAGCTTTTTTCTTGTTTTCAAAACGGTAGTAAAACATAGCAGTAAAGGCTGCTGTTAAGCCCAGTGCAATCATGAATATCCATAAAAAAGCATCCTTACGAAGTATTGACAATCTTTTTAGTTCAATGTCTTTCCGTAACATTTCATTGTCTTTTTCTTTCGTTTCGGTCTCAAACGAGATGCGTAATTCCGACAAACGCTGATTTTCCTCTGCCAGCATGAGTTTCTTTTCCGACTTGGAGAAAAGAGTGAAATACTCCAATGCCTTTTCAAAATCTTTTTGAGTCAGTGAACATTGGTATAATCCCCAATAGCCGTCATGATCAAGCTGAACCAGGTTAGCCAGTTTTGCCTTATCAAGCGAGAGTTGAAAATACGATTTTGCTGAATCAGGTTGATGCAAGCCCAGAAGTGTATTTCCAAACTCAAGCGAAGCTTCAGCAATACCTGCAACATATCCTGCATTTTTGGCAATGTTAATCGACTGAAGCAACTGATATTCAGCGCGCTTAAAATTTGACCGTAGATTTTCTACTTTCCCCAGATTGGTCATGGCTTTTACTTTTCCTTTGATGTAGCGAATTTGTTCACAATTGTTCAAAGCTTTTGAGAAATACAGATGAGCGCTGTCGAGCTGATTTTTCACAATGAAAACCTTTCCAATGTTATTATATGAATTGGCCAATCCTTCCGGAGTATTAAGCGCCAATCGGTAATTCAGGGCTTTCCGGTGGTACTCCATCGATTTGTCGGGTAGGTTAATCGACAGATAAATGGTTCCCAAATGGTTGCAAACATCTGCTAAATTCAAATAGTCATTTGTTTTTTCGCAGGCAGTGTAGGCCTCCAAATAACATTTTAATGCCATGTAAAAATCGCCTTCGTTATTATATGTTTTGCCAAGACTTAACAAGACAGATGCCGTTTGTTGCCCATTTCCCAACCTATTAAAAATGGCGATTGCACGCTGATAATACACGACCGATTCTTCAAAATGTCCGGTAGTATGCAGGTATTTGCCAATTTGATTAAGTGCATTCGCTTCAAGATCTGGAAACTTTTTTTGCCAGGTAATCTCCAATGCCTTTTGATAAAGGTCTTCGGATTGGTCATATAGGCCGCGGATATAAAAAATAGTGCCGGATTCAATTAAGGATTGACATTTCCCACGAGCGAATCCGGTTTTTTCGGAAAGTTGCAGCGCATTTTGAAACAGGTCGAACGCTTCATCATTTTTGCCACGAAGACGAAAGTCGGCACCCAATACCAACCACGATTTAGCGACCATCGTATCGTTATGAATGCTTTGAGCCAGTGAAACTGCTTTTTGAGCTGACTTAATGGCATGGTCGATTGAAACCGAGCCTGAGTCATTGGTAATTGACAACAGTTTCTCTATTTCAGCTATTGCTTTAGTTTTTTGTATTTGAACAGTTGGCTTTTTGCATGAGGAAGCAATAAACAAAGAAATAGTTGCCAGGATAAAAATCCGAACGATTTGACGGGTTTGTTTCATTTCATTATTCCATGTCGAATGGCATAACCTGTAAATTCAGAATTGGCTGCCAGATTCATTTTGTGCATGATATTGCTCCGATGGTTTCCGATGGTATTTTTACTGATTGATAGCTTTTTAGCAATATCTGATTTCTTCATGCCTGAAGCTAACATGAAAAATATCTGGAACTCGCGGTCTGAAAGTGTTTCATGCAGCGGGGAATTGACATTCTTTTCAGGTTCAATTACCAGATCAGCAAGAATGGCTCCTTGTTGTTGGGTAATGTATTTTTTTCCTGACAAAACAATTCTCAGTATTTCTGTAATTTGCTGAGGCTCAGTTTCTTTATTGATATATGCCGAAGCTCCGTTCCGAATCATACGAACTGCATATATTTCATCAGGGTTCATCGAGAAAATTACTACTGGGAGCCGTTCCCATGATGCATGAATCTCTTTTATCAAATCGATGGTATCTTTTCCGGGCATCGAAATATCAAGAATTACCAGATCATAATAATCGTTCTTGAGTTTTTCGATCAGATCAAATCCGTTCGATGCTTCGCCAGAGATGCACATTTCATTAGTTTCCTCCAGAATGAGTTGTAACCCTGTGCGAACGACTGCATGGTCGTCGGCAATAATAATTTGTTTTAATTGTTTCTCCAAAATCTCAGGAATTGTGAACTTCAAATCTATCCGAATAGTCAATCAACAACAAGGACAATTGATTAATTAATAATTAATATATTGTTGACAACATGTTTCAAAAATTAATTTTCAATTACACTTCTGTCTTTTTGTTTTCCAAAGCATTTGATTGACAACGTTTAACGTGTGTTATGCAGATCATAGTGAAAATAGCTATCTGTTTTAGGCTAAAGTAACCATTGCTGACTCCTGATATTCATTCTATTCTTGTACAGAATTATTTCACTGAATTGTCATGTCAAATCTGGAAATATGAAACGATTTGTTCCTCTCAACTTGTTTCTTTCGTAAATACTTGTTTATTATGAAATTACAAAGCTAATCATTGTCAAAATCGAACACGACGAAGTTGGCAGAATTGAAGTTTTACAAAGTGTATACATTAAATGAATTCTAAATTAGGGTATATGAAACAGATGCTAAATGTTTTTTTGATTTTGTTTTTGTTGGTTTCTTCGGTAAATGCTCAAGTACTGATCAATCCCGAAAAGTTACCAGACAGTGCATTAAATTTTATGGTTGCCAATGATATGGGGAGACGAGGAGTTTCTGAGCAAAAAAATATAGCAACTCTTATGGGTAAGGAAGCGGAATACAACAAGATAAGCTTCATTGCTATTGCCGGAGATCCAATTCACGACGATGGCGTAAAAAGCACGGATGATAGTGAATGGAAGGATAAATTTGAAAACATATATACTGCTCCTTCGTTGATGAATATTCCCTGGTATGTAGTTTCGGGAAATCACGAATATCATGGAAGCGTTCAAGCTATTTTAGATTATTCAAAAGTATCCGAAAGATGGAAAGCACCTGCCCGATATTATTCAATCGAGAGAACCATGGATGTATCTGGAAATAAGTGTTTGTTTGTATTTATTGATACGGCTCCCCTCATCGACAAATACCGGACAGAAGGCAGCTACTCCGATGCTGGAAAACAGGATATTGAAAAAGAGCTCAAATGGATAGACTCGACTCTGGTTTCTTCAAATGACCGGTGGAAGATCGTAATAGGACACCACCCAGTCTATGCAGATACCGATAAGGCAGAAGCTGAGCGCCTTGATATGCAAAAAAGAGTAGGAACGATCATTGAGAAAAGAAAAGCAGATGTTTATATCTGTGGTCACATTCATAATTTTCAGCACATAAAACCAGAAGGTAAGACGGTGAACTATATTGTAAATTCTTCAGCTTCTCAGTCCAGAAAGGTAAATAAAACAGATGGCACACTATTTTGTAATCCAGACCCAGGATTCACCGTTTGTTCTGTATCTCAGGAAAACTTCACTTTCTGCTTTATTGATTTTAGAGGAGAAACGATATACAAGTACATCCTAAAAAAATAAGAAATATTCTTGTGGGTAGTATTTTCTTCAAAAGGACAACGTTAATTCGTCTAAATCGTTCATGAAGCAATGAACTGTTTTTAAGACGATGTATATCCGGGATGCTGATTTTTGGCATCCCGGATATTTTCTTATCAGGAATTTCTAAATTGATGCTTCTGCGAGATATTAAAAGAAGTTCATCTTTAAATTAGTGAATTTCAAGTTTAATTAAACTCAGATTTTGGCGAGTATCCGATGATCAAAAAGTAGTGATTTATTAATTAACGATTAATCATTTGTAAGCAAAATATTTCAAGGATTAATTTCTAGTTACACTCCTATCTTTTTGTAATTCAAAGCATTTGAATTACAATGATTAACGCTTATTTCGCAGCTTATAGTGAAAATGACTATCGGTTTTCAGTTAAAGTAACCATTGTGGACTCCTTCGATTCAGCCTAACATTGCATCTGTATTTGACTCATGAGCATGGGTCATTTTTGATTTTGCACTCGATTTTGTTCTTGTTTTTTTTTGAATTCCATGCGGTTCTACTTTCAGATGCGGGAAAGCAATATCAAACATTAACCCGGAACTCTGGATTTGCATCCGAAAAAAAATGGTCAAAATTGGTTCATGACTAGTAACATATTTTATATCATTTTAATATGCGTCGAACTATACTTTTAGTTGTAATCCTATTTTCCTTTTCCAATCTGATTTTTGCTAAAGTACTTAAAGGAAAAATTAGTGACTTAAAAACAGGTGAAAAACTCATTGGATCTACCATTTACATTAAAGAGTTAAAACTTTGGACAGTCTCAGGTTCGGATGGATCCTACCTCTTTAAAAACGTACCAAGAGGAGATTATCAGATTAAGTGCAGTAATATCAGTTATTACCCTGTCGAACAAAAACTTACTATTGGAGAAGCTGACGTTCAAGTTTTAGATTTTAAGCTTACAGGGAAAACGGAAAAAATAAACCAGATCAATATTACTGCCCATATCGATCAAAGTACCGATATCAGCGCCCGTAATTCAGAAAGAAACTCCAACCAGGTCATCAATGTCGTTAGTGCAAAGGCAATTGAATCACTGCCCGACTTAAACGTGGCGGATATCCTTCAGCGGGTATCGGGCGTTTCGATGATAAAAAACAGTACCGGTAGTAATGCCCAGATGGTTATCAGGGGGATGCCTCCCAGGTATAACAGTGCGATGCTGAATGGTGTTGCCATGCCAAGTACCAGTTCATCGGGCAGATCGGCATCGCTTGACATGATTGGATCAGATTTGGTAGAACGTATTGAAGTGGTAAAATCGTTAACTCCGGATGTCGAAAGCGATGCATTGGGCGGATCAGTCAACATAAAGATGAAACAAGCCTCCGATAAGGCATTCTTTAAAATAGAAGGCGGTTCGGGTTATAACCTGTATTATACCAATCACGACTTCTTAACTTTCGACAATAGCACGGTTGCCTCAAAAGATTTTAGCGCAATACACGGACCGGATTATCTGGCCCAGGAATCAGAATTTCCCAGAAAGAATATGGTTGTTCAGACTAAAAAGGCCATACCTGATTTGGATTTGAATTTTTCGGGAGGAAGAAGATTTTTTCACAATAGACTTGGGGTATTGTTTGCAGTGAGCACTCAAACAAACACACAGGCAAATACTTATGATTATACAAGTTACTCACCTGACCCGAATACAAATAAAAATGTAGTAGAGTATTGGGAACATCAGGTTTTCAGTAAACGTCAAAAAAAATATGGCGGATACGTTAAGCTGGATTACCAAATCAATGCGAATAACAAAATCTCCTTGTTCAGTTCCTTGTTTCAAAGCAATGAATTACGGGTAAGGGAATTCCAGGATAGACAGGCCGAAAATGGCGGACAAAACATTCGTCCGATAGGTACACAAACACAGTCTGACATTTCCGGTCTCTCCACCACTACCTTGCAGGGCGAACACAAAATCTCTGACAATCTTGCTGTTGACTGGACCGTTTTATATAGCAATGCAAATTCGAGTTCACCCGATTTTGTCAGTATTGTCTTATCAAAATTAGGAAACAACAGTCCTGCTACACTTAATTATTCAAGACCGGTTACAAGAAACTGGCAATGGAATCAGGATGAAAACGAGTCTGCTTATCTGAATATTAACTATAAATCTCAACTTTATGGTCACGATTTCGATTTTAAAGTTGGTGGAATGGCCCGGAATAAATTCAGGAAAAATTATGCCAATGAATACTTTTTTGATCCAACACCTGATTATGCCAGTTACCCGAATCCGAATTTTCTGACCGTTCCTCTCTCGAATAGCCAGAACGATCAGCAACAAAAAGGAAATGCTAAATTGAATCCGGGGAACTACAGGGCATGGGAAAATATAGAAGCAGCTTACGCCATGGTTACTACATCCTTTGGAAAAATTCAAATACTCACCGGGGCGAGGGCCGAATTTACTTACATGACAAACCAACACAACCAGAATAATTTACAGGTCCCAGTGGCAAGCTCAACACTCAGCTATTTTGATATATTGCCCAGTTTGCACCTGACCTATAAAATCACAGATAAGCAAAACCTGCGTTTCTCGGTTTATCAGGCCATCAACAGACAAGGTTATACCGAAATTATTCCCTATTCCGATCCACGTGCAGGAGGACAGACTGGGAATCCAGACCTGCAACATGCCACAGGAAACAGTGTTGACCTGCGCTACGAGATTTATCCGAAACAGGAAGAAGTATTTACTGCCGGGGTATTTTACAAACAAATAAACAATGCTATTGAAGAAATTGTAAAATCAGGTAGCGATAATACATCATTTAAGAACGTTGACAAATGCACGAATTACGGGTTGGAACTGGTGTTTATGAAATACTTTGGTAATTTTGGATTAACCAGCAATTATACATATACCCATTCAGCGGTTGATGTACCCAAACACTACTTTGTCATCGTTGATAATGTTTACCAGAATACAATTACAAAAATTGAAACGCGTCCACTGGTTGGCCAATCGCCTCATCTCTTAAATGTTGGCATATCATACCGAAATCAGCATTGGGGCCTGAAATCAAGCCTTACCTACACCATGCAGGGTTATAATTTGGTAACACCAAGCGACGCCTATGGTAAAGACATTTATCAGGCCAACTATAATAACCTGGGTTTTTCGCTGGAACAAAAAATCGGTAAAAGGTTATCCTTGAATGCCAAAGCCTGCAATATTTTAAATAGTCCCCTTGAACGCTATATAAAAGATGACCACACAGTTGTTAAAAAATCATATAACTATCAAAGTATATACATCGGATTAAAATATTCAATTTAACAATCAATTAATTTAACAATCATGAAAAATTTTCTTTCTTATTTATTATCTGGATTAATAGCAATATCGTTTTTTGCTTGCCAGAAGAGTTCAGATTTAGTCTCGAGTACAAGCAACACTCCGCCTCCTGCTGGTTCATACATTAAAAGCAGTCACTTAAAAGGCACCTTGAAAGGTAGTCTGAAACAGGATTCAACCTATTACCTGGATGGCGATATGATTGTAAATGCAAAGGATTCTTTTGGAGTTTCGCCAGGTGCAAAAATTCTTGCCACCGGAAATTATAGAATTGAAATTGCCGGAACACTTATAAGTAACGGTACAGAAGCAAAACCGATTACCATTTCTGTAAAAGATCCTGCTACTGCTTATGCCAATCTTGGGCAAAAAGGTTATTGGGGTGGAATTTTGGTTGATTCGACTGCAAAATATGTAAGCATAAAGTTCACTCACATCAACTACACCGGTGGACCTGATGCAACGGGAAGCGCACAGGCAAGTTTTGATGTTGAAGGCAGTCAGAGTTACGATGCCGGAGCAAAAATTATTTTTGAAGACAATTGGATGTTTGGTGGTATCGATGATGGTGTCCATTTAGCCGGAAATATTACCTGCAGTGTAAAAAGAAATGTAATGCAACGTTTAGGTGGCCCGGATGGCGATTTATTCAACATTAAAGCCGGAGCACATGGTGATATCGCATATAATTACATCTGGAGTTCTTCAAATAGTGGTATTAAATTAAATACCGGCAAGAAAGTTTTAACTCCTGAAACCAAATGGAATATTTATAACAATACCATTGTCAATGGCAACTGGAGAAAAGTGGGTGAACTTTCTTCGGCTATCCTGATTGACCAGTTTTCTGCTGCAACAATTTACAACAACGTGATTGTGGGTTGCCGCAATGGGATTAATATTACTACAAAAGCTGATGTGAACAATTGCAAATACGGCAATAACCTCATTTACATGTATGATGCAAAAGTCGATTCATTCACAAACATGCCGTATGTTATCGGTTCTGCCGGTGTACAAAAAGCAACCGATAAAATTGCAACAGGCCTTACTGCTTGCGGATCGGTATTTACTTCATGGGACAAGGATATTACAATTGATCTGGTAGACAATAATATTCCTACCTTAAAATCTGGTTCTCCTGCTATTGGAACCGGAACGACCAGCGCATCTGTGACTTATTATTCAATTGGAACTGCAATGAATTTGAATAGTGACATGGGAGCCTATCCGACTGATGGAAACGGTAATAAACATTTACCAACTAGCAAACCAGTTCAGTAATTTCGATTATTATATAAAACAATCATGAAAAAAATAACCGTTGTATTAATCATTCTGATGACCGCAGGTTTTGTTTATTCACAAAGTAGCGCCAAAGGAGGATATAAAATTGCAAACAAATTTCATCTTGAAGGCGACGAAAAATGGGATTATCTGTTTTCGGACGATGCTTCAGGCCGCGTTTATGTATCACACGGAAGCATGGTTCAGGCAGTTGATGAGACTTCTGGAAAAGAGGTTGGAAAAATTACTAATCTGGATGGAGTTCATGGCATTGCCATTGCTCCGGGGTTAAATAAAGGTTTTATCAGTACCAAAAACGATAATTCGGTTACCATTTTCAACACTAAAACCTTCGAGGTCATAAAAAAGATTGAGGTAACCGGGAAAAGTCCGGATGCTATCTTTTTTGATTCGTTCAGCCAAAAGGTTTTTGTTTTCAATGGCCATTCAAATAACGTCACTGTAATGAATGCTGAAACCAATGAAACAGTGACTACGATAGCATTGGAAGGAAATCCTGAAGCTTCGGCAACCGATGGCAAAGGCAAAATTTATGTGAATCTTGAAGATGCAAGCAAAATTGCAGTTATTAATGCAAGTACCTACAAAGTTGAAAATGTCTGGTCAATTGCCCCCGGATCGGAACCAACAGGTTTGGCTTTGGATAACGAAACCCACCGATTGTTCAGCGTTTGTGCCAATAAACTAATGGTGGTAGTTGACTCTGAAACAGGAAAAGTGATCACAACGTTGCCCATTGGCGAAAAGTGTGATGGCGCTGCATTCGATCCTGCACTGAAATGTGCTTATAGTTCGAATGGTGAAGGTACTGTTACCATTGTGAAAGAAGTTAATAAAGATTCGTTTGTAGTTTCAGAAACCATCAACACTCAAAAAGGAGCAAAAACGATTACTCTGAATAAACAAACTCATCACATTTACCTGTCTTCTGCTGATTTTGAAGCTCAAACAGGCACTACAAAGGCTAAGTTAATTCCAAATACATTTGTAGTTCTTGATATCTCACCTCAATAAAATCGCAACGAAAAATTCAGAATATAAATTTTAGCACGATTAATTTTTAACCCCTGAATGTGAAATAGATGTTCATTCAGGGGTTTTTTGTTGCTTCATTTTCACTGAAGATAGTCCTAATTCTATATTAAAATAGAGTGTCTTTACCGACACTCTATTTTGTTGGATGTAATGTTTTAAAATCTTGTAAAATAGATAATTACTTGGCCAAAAAAAATTACTTTTTTGCTTCTTCGAGTTTTTTGCTTCTGTTCTTAAACTTGTCAAGGGCTTTTTCTAATTTTCCCTTTAAATCTTTAAGTTTACTTTTCTTAACGTCTTTCTTCTTCGCTTTCTTAACTTTCTTCTTCAGCTTATCAGCCTTATCTTCAGCCTTTTTAATTTTCTTTTTAATAACTTTTACTGAATCAGGCTTTTCATTGTCTTCTTTCAAATCAACTGCAACATCGGTTTTAACGATTGGCTTTGTTCCCTTTTTTTCCTTTTTTTGCGATTTCTTTACTTTAGTTTCTGCCTCAGTTTTTTTTCCTTTTTTGCTGGTTTTTTCTTTCGTTTTAGGCTCATCATCACTTTTAGCAGTAATTTCAACTGCAGCCACTGGATCACTTTTGGTTATAATTGATGGCGCTGGTTTGGCCTTTGCCCTAACTCTGATTCTCTTTGCTACCACTTTTGGTGCATTTATCACAATGCTTCCGGCAGCTTCTTTTTTCGAATCATTTTGTTCTACAATAGGCTCTTCTGTTTCTGCATTTTTGTTTAAATCTTCCATGATTAATCGTATTTTATAATTTGAGCTAAATATAGCTTTTAAATAATTAAAATTCAACTTGTTGGCATGATTTTTTTAGAATTGTTCTAATTTAATTAGATATTTCAGTTCGATTTTATTTGTTAACCAATATTAAACGAAGCGTAAGGATTGTATAAGAAATCGTCTTCAGCATTAAGGGCGAAATTTTGGTCGAAAGTTGGGTGTAATAGTTTCAGGTTTGAGGCTATAAGTTTCATATTTTCTTTTCCTTTTTTCTTTTGTTTTCTTCTGAAACCAGTTTATCGAAACATTAAATACAGTAGGCCTTGAAAATCGAAAATTGATCGCACGGATATATTTTTTATATTTGGACTGGATTTATCAAACTTAAAAATATACCCACATG
>Ga0302292_1002354_pt1 | contig 11378 bp, 9 predicted proteins | sample III_Fen_N2_1_FD_194553 | JGI IMG/M metagenome (GOLD analysis project Ga0302292, IMG submission 194553) | Peat permafrost microbial communities from Stordalen Mire near Abisko, Sweden - III_Fen_N2_1 | ecosystem: Environmental > Terrestrial > Soil > Wetlands > Permafrost | place: Sweden: Abisko...
AAGAATTGACACTTTAAAGATTGCAAGTTTGGCAATTGGCACGGCAGAAGTGGTCCCATTTCAGAAAATGCTTAGTAATTATGCACAAATTGACCATTTTAATATATCTAAAACTCCTTCGGATGAAGAAATCACCAGATTGCTACAGCAATTAAAACCTTACAACCTGATTATTACTAGTCTTCATGGAATGGGTATGTATCCAACGAGACGTTTTGGCATTTCTGATCAACAAATAAGTTTGACGGAAAAGCTAAGTGAGATACACACAGTTTTTGCATTTTTTGGTAATCCGTATGCTCTTCAGTATTTTCCTAAGTTAAAAAATTCCCAAAGCCTGATTGTAGCCTACCAAGATGATAAAGATGCTGAGGAATTGACCGCACAACTCATTTTTGGTGCAATTGATGCAAATGGCAAATTGCCTGTAACTTTGAAAGATTTATATCCAGTGCAATCCGGGATCGATATCAAAAATATCAAACGACTCAAATATACACTTCCCGAAGAAGTAAAAATTAGTTCTGCTTACCTGCAACATTTGATTGATTCCATCGCTACTAAAGGCATAGAGAAGAAAGCATTTCCCGGATGCCAGATTTTGATTGCCCAAGAAGGAAAAGTTATCTATAACAAGAGCTACGGCTTTCTGACCTATGACAATATTCATCCAGTGCAAAACGACATACTTTACGATTTGGCTTCAGTCACAAAAATATCGGCTCCTCTTCCGGCAATAATGAAATTGTATGATGAGAAAAAAATAAATCTTGATGCCCCCTACTCCAACTATTTTGCTGAATTTAAGAATTCAAACAAATCAGCATTAATAGTCCGGGATGTATTGACACATCAGGCCAGACTACAACCGTTCATACCCTTCTATATCGAGCCTAAAACCAAATCCACCATCCGAAAAGATGTCTTCAAAAATCAGCCATCGGATCAATTTCAGATACGCATATCGAAAAATATGTATGTTAGAAATGATTTTGAAAAACAAGTAATCGGCGAAATTGTCAAATCACCCCTTCTCGCGAAAAAAGAATACGTTTATTCTGACCTTGGAATGGGACTTTTCCGATTTGTAATTGAGCGCCTAACAAATATGCCTTTCCCGGAATACCTGAACAAAGAATTTTACAAACCTCTTGGAGCTGTTTCAACTGGATTTAAACCTTTCGAACGATACCCTACTTCTTCAATCGCGCCGACTGAAGATGATCAGACTTTCAGAAAAGAACTTCTACAAGGCTATGTGCATGATGAAATGGCTGCTGTTTTAGGCGGTGTTTCGGGTAATGCCGGACTTTTTAGTAATGCCAACGACTTGGCAAAAGTGATGCAAATGTACCTTCAGTTGGGATATTACGGAGGCAAGCAATACATTCAGCCAGCTACAGTCAACGAATTCACGAAAGTTCAATATCCCAATAGCCCAAATCATCGGGCACTGGGATTCGACAAGCCAAATCCGGGCGTTATCGGACAAAAAAACAAGTTTCCGGCCGCCGATGCAAGTCCTGAAAGTTATGGGCATACCGGATTTACGGGCACATTTGTATGGATGGATCCAGAAAATCAGCTTCTGTTTATTTTTCTTTCAAACAGAGTTTATCCTAGCCGAAGTCATTCAGCCATTTCAGATTTGAATATCCGACCTGCCATTCATCAGGCCATTTATTCGGCAATAAAGAAAGGACTCAATTAATTATTAAAAATTGTTAAATCTTTAATTGTTCTTTCATCGTATTGTAACCTATCATTTTTCCTAAATTCCATACAGGACAGCATCTATCACCTTATAAATAAATTGTTCAATAGTATTTTAAACGCTAATTCTTAAATTCCGCAGATAAAACTTAAAGGTTACCTCATTGTTATTTATATATTAATTTTAACTTTAAGCTGTGTTTGAAAAAAAGAGTGTACAACCATAAAAATTAAATGTCATGGATAGAAAAATCACTTTTAACGAGCTACGTCACATCAAAGACAGTTTACCTGCCGGTTCCATCAGTCAAATTGCGCAGGAATTTGGTATTGAAGTCGAAACCGTCAGGAATTATTTTGGAGGCGCAAACTATGTGAAAGGTAAATCTGTTGGATTACACATTGAACCGGGACCAGACGGCGGTGTTGTCTTACTTGACGATACTGCAATTTTGGACAGAGCTCAGCAATTACTTGCAACTCATTCGAATTAAAAAATTAAATTTAGTACTTCAATAGACTGCCCTATCCTTATGGGGCAGTTTTTTTTTGCTTTTTTTTTACCTAAAAAGCTCAAATTCTCTCAAATGACCTGCTAATTAGTCAGTCCTATCAGTGTTTGAAAACATGACGGATTTAAACGAGAATAATCATGCTTTGACGCAACCAAACGAAAGGTCTTTGCATCTTTATATCGCATTAACTTCATAATCATGAAAAATCCTTTCCAAAAAATCAACTTGCTGATATTGTTCGCTGTCCTCTTATTCTCAGCTTGTAAAAAAGATAGTCAGGAAATATCCGATTTTGAGTACATCGGATTTCCAAATGAAAATGAATTAAGCTGGGATTACCCTACAAAACCCGGCTCCGATAAATGGAAGACTTTTCAATCTCACAATGAAATGTTGGAGGCCTGCCAAATACCTTCAACGATACTTACCGACCTTTCTACCGAAGAATTATTTTTAATTTGCCTGAAATATCCCTTACTAATGGATATAAGTGCGTTTAACTTCGTTACCGACGGCTACGCTTCGTACGAAACAAACTTTAACGGCATAAGAGAATTCTACCAACGCAGCAATGCTTCTTCAGTTATTTATAGCTATTACCAACAAGTGAAACTTGAAAAAAATAACGCAACGTTGTATTCGACCATCTCATTCGTTTTCAGGGTTTCAGTCATCGAATATATGATTTCAGTCTCACCGGTCATTTCAAAATATTCTACAACACAGCGAAAAGAAGTCGCTACCGAGCTATTATCGAAATTGAACATTAAAAAATCACAAAAAGGTGACTTTCCCGAAACTTATTTAAATTCAACTTACCGGGCCTTAATCAGGATAATCAGATGCGATGAGGCGGGAACCCTTTCTACAGATGACACCAAACTTGCCAACTATTTTGCTGGTGGCTTTTCAGCTCCTGAAAGTATTATTGCGCAAGTAGACGAAATCATTCGGCAATATTTGAAATAAGAATTGTAGTTCTCCTGAACTTTTTCATTTCGGCGTGTACTGAATGGAAAAGTATCGAAATGAATCAGCAACGATTAAACAATCTCACCGGTTGGGGCGTTTTTGTCGTCTCGCTCATAATTTATGTTTTAACACTTGAGCCCACGCTAAGTCTTTGGGATTGCGGCGAATTTTTAACCTCGGCATACAAACTCGAAATCAACCATTCGCCAGGGGCTCCATTATTTATGCTTTTGGGACGCGTATTTTCCCTTTTCAGCTTCGGAAATCCTGAACATGCTGCCTATGCCATAAACCTGGTTTCGGCAGTATCGAGTGCGACAACCATCCTATTTCTTTTCTGGACCATCGTTTGGCTGGTTTCGAAATTGGAACAAAAACAAGGCAAACAATTTCCATTGTTCCTGAAATTTGGTGCTGCAGCAATTGGCGCCCTCTCGTTTGCCTTTACCGATTCGTTTTGGTTCTCGGCAGTCGAAGCCGAAGTTTACGCTTTGTCTTCACTTTTCAGCGCAGCTGTGCTCTGGGCTGCCACGCGCTGGGAGCGCGAAGCCGATGAGCCTGATTCCTCGCGATGGATTGTACTGATCTTTTTCCTGATCGGACTTTCCATAGGTGTACATTTGCTGAATTTACTGGTCATTCCTTCAGTTGGACTAATCATTTACTTCAGGAAATACAACTATTCGCTGAAAGGGCTAGCCGCCGCCGTTTTAATCAGTGGAATCGGTATTGTTGCTTTGCTTCAGGTTTTCATTCCGGGCTTGCTTGATGTGTCCAAAAACCTCGAACTCCTTTTCGTAAACTACCTTCATTTCCCCATTCATTCCGGATTAATTACCTATGTTATTTTGCTCATTGCTGCCCTTTCAGGAGGGATCATTTACAGCCACCGGAAAAAGTTGCCCAAACTAAATCTGGTCTTATTGTGCCTGACATTCTTATTGGTCGGATATACATCGTATGTGGCAACTATTGTAAGAGCTTCGGCCAATGTTCCGGTCAACCAGGGCGATCCTGAAACAACGTTCAGCCTTTTAAATTACCTCAACCGCGAACAATACGGCACACGCCCCATACTGTATGGCGAAAATTTCGCTTCTGTGGTTACAGGCTACAAAGAGCGCGAAACCTGGATTGCAAAAGATGGAAAATACATCAAAAGTAAACTGAATGCAAAAATTGAATACGATCCAAATACCATCGGATTTTTTCCCCGCATGCACAGTACCGATCCGGAACACATTGAAGCGTACAAAAAGCAGTTCAATTTCAAAGGGCACAGGGTAATGACAACTGATGAAGAAGGAAAGCAAACCGAACTAATCGTACCGACTTTTCAGGAAAATTTATCCTTTTTTCTGAATTATCAGTTGGGTTACATGTATGTCCGATATTTCATGTGGAATTTTGTTGGCCGACAAAACGATATTCAGGGAACTGGCGGATTGCTAAACGGAAACTGGCAATCGGGAATTCCACTAATTGACAAACAGGTCGCCGGGCCACAGGAAAACCTGCCAACGGCGGCAAAGCAAAACAAAGGACGGAATTCGTATTATTTTCTACCCTTTATTCTGGGCATTCTGGGATTAGTTTTTCAATACAAAAACGACAGGCAGAACTTTCTGGTTACAGGCCTGCTCTTTTTCCTGATGAGTTTTGCACTGGTAATTTACCTGAATGAAGTTCCAAACACGCCCCGCGAACGCGACTATGTTTATGTGGGTTCATTCTATGTTTTCTGCATCTGGATTGGATTCGGAGCTTTATTTCTGTTCTGCCAACTTCAGAAATTGATGAAAGATCGATTGGCTATCATCACTACCTTGTCATTGTGCATGCTGGCTTCGCCAATCCTTTTGCTGGCTCAAAATTACGACGACCACAATCGTTCCGGAAGATATTCGGCCCGCGATTTAGCCCGGAATTACCTCGAATCGTGCAAGCCGAATGCCATTCTGTTCACGCATGCCGACAACGATACATATCCGTTATGGTATTGTCAGGAGGTGGAAGGCATTCGCCGCGATGTTCGCGTGGTGGTGATGCCCTATCTATCGGCTGAATGGTACATCGGACAATTGCAGCGAAAAACCTACCAGAACGAACCGTTGAAAATGTCGATTCCGCTTGAAAAATACCAGTCGGGCCAACTCGAATACGTGTACGTGGTTCCCAAAATTGAAACGGAGCAACGGTTGACTGATGTGCTTGAATTTATAGCCAGCGACTCATCGAAAACAAAACTAACTGTTGAAAGCGGAGAGCAGATCAGTTACATTCCGGTAAACAAAGTCAGGCTGCAATTTCCAAATCAGGAACCGATTCATTTTGAGCTCAACAAAAGAGCCATTAACAAAGGAGACCTGGCTTTCTACGATATTATTTCTTCTAACCAGGGGAAGCGACCGATTTGCTTTACGACGTGGGTCGATCCTGATGAGCATGGGTTGAAAAACAACCTGATTTTCGACGGTTTGGTTTACCGGCTAACTGACCAGCAAACTGACAGCAGTTCAATACTCGATATTGGCAAAATTGAAACCGAAAACCTGTATGCCAACCTGATGCAAAAATGCAACTGGAACAACCTGTCCAATCCAAAAGTGAATTTCGACTGGCACCACCGGCGAATGTTTGCCACCATGCAAATCAGAAACGCCTTTTACCGCCTCGCCAATCAATTGACGGAAGAAAAACAGTCTGAAAAAGCGATGAAAGTTTTGAAGAAAGCAGAACAAGTCATGAGTCTGAAAAATTGGCAAGTTGATTATCAAAGTATTCTGTTGGCCAGTTTATATGCCGCGAACGGACAAAGGAAATTGGGAGAAATTCGGTTTCAGGAACTAGCCACATCGCTTGAAGAAGAACTAAAATATTATTCCACTTTTCCGCCCAACCAGAAAGAATCCATATTGGATGAAGCCGGCTATCAATTGTCGCTGTATAACGAACTGATTAAGCAGGCCGTAGATACACTTCCGAAATCCGAATTGAAAAGAATGAACGAGCGACTGAGGGAATTTGCCGGAAAGCTTGGATAATTTATGGCATTCCTTCCTGAAAAGTAAATGCCGCATAGAAAATTCGTTCTATGCGGCATTTATGTATAAAAGAGTGCTCCAGAATCAATTTAAACTATCGACACGAAGGGAATCGACCAACTGAATAAAATGGGCGCTATCGGCAACCAGAAAGCGTCGGCTCGAAATAGAATCGCTTGCACTAATCTTTCCGGAGTCGAAAGTGAATTGACTGTTAAAAATTGAAAAGAAAACGACCATCGACACCATGACTGTTTTTAAAGCAAAGCTTTGTCCTGAAAATAACCATCCGGCAAAACTCGAAAATGAATTCTGCCTCACCCGATCCTTGCTGTTCTTCAACAAAAAAGCATACATCAGGCGATCTTCGATGGCCTTGTCGGGTTCTCCAATACGATCGTTACGAAGCGCTTTTGAAAGCAATTGTTTTGAATTCTTATTCATAGTGTTTGGTCTTAAAATTCAATTTCATCTTTTAAATATTCAAGCTTTTCAGCCAGCAGTTTTTTGGCATAAAACAGCCGCGATTTAACTGTTCCTTCCGGAAGTTCCAAAATCTCGGCTACTTCTTTAATCGAAAATCCCTCGCGGTATCGCAGCAAAAAAGCCGAACGATGTTCTTCGCCCAGCGAATCAAGCGTCGCAAAAATCTTTTCAACAACTTGTTCATGTTTGATGTTCGAATCTGACAAATAATCGATTTGAGGTTCGAATGCTTCGGCCTCCTGATATTCCTGGCGGATGCCACGCTTGCGGTATTCGTTTTTGCACATGTTGTTGGCAACCGAATACAACCAAGTCGAAAACGGATACATCGGATTATAACTTTCAGGCTTTTCAATCAGTTTCATAAAAAGTTCCTGCAAAAAATCGTTGGCTGTATCGGCCGAATTTTCCAGCATCCGATAAAAATAGTAGTACATCCGGCCTTTATACCGAAGGTAAAGTTCGCTGAATGCCGCCTGATCGCCCGAAACGATTTGCTGCATCAGTTGGCTGTCGCTAAAAGTTCTATTTTTTCTCCGGAAAATCAATTCACCGATTTTTTAAGATTAACCAAATAAGTGCCGAATACGAGCCAATAATTACCAGTGGAGCTAAAGTAATTCGACGAAAACTGAATATTTCAGGATTAAAAATATTCGGATCGTTGGAGCCACCTCCACTAATCAACACAAAGCCCAAAATTAATAAACCGAGGATCAGGACCAAAATCAGGTATTTCTTTTTTGTAAAGATCATGCTTTTTTGTTCCTGTACACGCCAAAAGCGAAAGGTTCAGATCAGATCAAAAAAAAATGCCACTAAAAGAATTTTTAGATTCCATTAGTGGCAATTTCTTTCAAGAAATCTCAATAAATTATCGACTCCATGGGATAGCTGCAAGTATAACAGCTAGGGCGATCAGGAAGAAAATGGTGGCTGTTTTAAATTTAGCCGAATCTGTTTTTGCCTTTTTCGATTTGGCACGCCCGATGTGAACCAAAACTACGGCAATTAACATCATCGAAAAATGCTCGACCGCATAAAATCGAATGCCGGAGTCTTTCATGGCAGCTCCAAAGTCTGCCATTGCCAGTTTGGTTACCGGACTTAGGAAAAAATAAAGAACGAGCCCGATTAAAAGCTGCAAGTCCATTAGAGACGTAAAAACGACACCCAAAATATTATCGGTCTTTTTCCAAGTTTGATTACCCAACCATCCGGAAACATATTTAACCAAAGTAATAACCAAGCTAAGCAGAATTAACCAACGCAAGGTATTGTGAAAATGTAAAAAATAAGCGTACATATTTTTTGAAATTGATTTGTTTCGATACTAAACGAATGAAAGCTGTTTTGGTTGAAAAAATTTAATTCTGGAACAGATCAAGCCCTCCAATTGTAGTGATTCCCGGAACTTTCTGCAAAGATAAACTGATCATTTTTGATGCAAGCAAATCGACTGGAGTTGGCTTGTAAACTTTAAGGATAAACCTTGTTACGAAGCGGCTTAATATCAGGCCAACTTTCTCTCCTGCCCTTTTCTCCTGACGGTCTCCATCCAAAATAGATGGACGTATAATAACTAATTTCCGAAATGGTAATTTGGCAACAGCATCTTCCAATTCGCCTTTCATTCGGGAATAAAACACCGAAGATTTTGGGTTGGCTCCCAACGATGAAACCAACAAATAAGCCGAAACACCATTCTCCGAGGCTACTTTGGCAAATTCGTACTGATAGGTAAAATCAACCCGATATTGATTTTCTTTAGTTTTTGCCGTTTTAATGGTGGTGCCCAATGTCGAAAATAACACATCACCCTTTACCAGATGTTTCCAGCTTTCAGGAAAGTCAAAATCAATTATTTGTTCTTCAAGTTTCGGGTGGCTAATTCCAGAAGCTCTCCTGACAAAAATTCGCACTTTCTCAAATTCAGGATGATCAAGTAACTGGATTAGTAACTGATGGCCAACCAGACCAGTGCTGCCGATTATGTTTGCAACTTTTCCCATAACAAGGTTCAAATATTTAATTGAAGGTTGAAAATAACAATTTTAGTGGCGCTTTCCTAGCCAATCAGCTTGTAATTGAAACCAAACCAACAAGTCAACCATTTGTTCGTCAACCAAATTTCGTTTGACTTGTTAACTACTCTAACTATTCCGATACAAGTATCTTTTATAAACCTAATTAATAGAGTAACAATGACCGCAAAAATTCACAGTTTAGGAGGCTACATTCACGAGTATCAGAAAAGCGTTACCAATCCTGAAGATTTCTGGGCTGAAATTGCCGAAGGTTTCTATTGGCACAAACGTTGCGACAAAGTTCTTGAATGGGATTTCGAAAGCCCTTCGATCAAATGGTTTTCAGGTGGAAAATTAAATATTACAGAGAATATTTTCGAACGAAATCTTTACACGATCGGGAACCAACCTGCCATTATCTGGGAACCAAACGATCCTGAGGAACAATCAAGAACATTAACCTATACTGAATTATACAGGGAAGTCAACCGATTCGCCAATACGCTCAAAAATCTGGGAGTTCGGAAAGGTGACCGCGTGGCCATTTATATGCCCATGGTTCCTGAACTGACAATTGCTATGTTAGCCTGTGCGCGGATTGGCGCCATACATTCAGTGGTTTTTGCCGGATTCTCTGCAGCCTCTCTGGCCGACCGGATTAATGATGCAGAGTCAAAAATTGTATTGACTGCCGATGGAGGGTTCCGCGGTGAAAAAATAACTCCACTTAAAAATATTGTAGATGAAGCGCTTGAGAGTTGTCCTGTTGTTCAAACGGTGGTAGTTTACGAACGAACCAAGTCGGATATCCAAATGGTTGAAGGCCGTGATATATGGTGGCACACAGCCATCGAAGGGCAATCGGATGAATGCGAAGCAGAAGAAATGGATGCTGAAGATAACCTGTTCATCCTTTACACTTCAGGATCTACAGGCAAACCTAAAGGAATTGTGCACACTACGGCTGGATATATGGTCTATTCGGCATACACATTTAATAATGTATTTCAGTACAATGCCGGAGATGTCTATTTCTGTACCGCTGATATTGGTTGGATTACGGGCCATTCATACATCGTTTACGGGCCATTACTGAACGGGGCACAAACGCTGATGTTCGAAGGCATTCCAACATGGCCAGATGCCGGACGTTTTTGGGATATCGTTGACAAATACAAAGTCAACCAGTTTTACACAGCTCCAACAGCCATCCGATCGTTATTGGCGATGGGAATGGAATACATTACTAACAAAGATTTGTCGTCGCTAAAAGTATTGGGAACTGTTGGCGAACCCATCAACGAAGAAGCCTGGCACTGGTATCACGACCACATTGGCCGGAATCGCTGCCCGATTGTAGATACATGGTGGCAAACCGAAACCGGAGGTGTAATGATCAGCCCATTGCCTGGAATCATTCCGACCAAACCATCATTTGCGACCTTGCCACTTCCCGGAATTCAACCGATAATTGTAAATGAGGTAGGAAAAGAATTAACCGGAAACAGTGTAAAAGGAAACCTTTGCCTGAAATTTCCATGGCCGGGCATTGCACGTACCATCTGGGGCGACCACGACCGTTTTCGAAAAACTTATTTTAAAACTTTCAAAAATCTTTATTTCACCGGCGACGGCGCACAGCGTGACGAGGACGGATATTACCGCATTCTTGGCCGTGTTGACGATGTGATCAACGTCTCAGGTCATCGGCTTGGAACCGCCGAAATTGAAAATGCCATCAATGCTCACCCTCTAGTCAATGAATCGGCAGTGGTTGGTTATCCACATTCGATCAAAGGTCAGGGAATTTATGCGTTTGTGGTTTGCGGCGAACTTTCAACCGGTGGTGAAGAAGGTATCCGAAAAAGTATTAAAATGGCGGTCACTAACATGATTGGTCCATTTGCCCGACCCGATTTAATTCAGCTGGTTCCGGGATTACCGAAAACCCGTTCAGGTAAAATAATGCGCCGGATACTTCGTAAGGTGGCCGAAGGCGATGCTACCAATTTAGGCGACATTACCACTTTGCTCGACGAAGATGTTGTTGTTAAGATAATTGACGGAGCGCTGGTAGAAGTAAAAAGATAAGAAAGTTTTCAGTCGCAGTGTTCAGTAACCAGAAATGGGAACTGGAAACTGTGACTGAATACTGACCACTTTCTATTCCTCCATCAAACCCATCGACTTGAAAACCATTTCGACAACTCCCCGACGGCTTTCCTTGAATTGGTTAGTATTGTCCAGTCCCGACTCAACATTGCAGATATAAATCCACGTATTTCCATTTTCTTCGAGGTAGCCAACCAGCCAGCCGATATTTTTGCCATCCTGTTCGGTCATTCCTGTTTTTCCGCTAAAGGTAAATTTGTCGGTCTTTTTCAGAATAATAAGTTTTTTGACCAAATCGATGTTTTCCTGAGAAAAAGGTAATTTATTCGTGTAAAAATGAAGGATAAAATTCATCTGTTCCCACGGAGTTATTCGGGATTTACCCCAAAGCCAGAATTTGTCGATAGTTTCTTTTGAAATTTCCATATTGCCGTAATCCGAATCATCAACAAACTCTTTCATTCGGTCAGGTCCAATCCGTCGGGCAACTTCCTGGAAATATGGCACAA
>Ga0302292_1002356_pt1 | contig 11376 bp, 6 predicted proteins | sample III_Fen_N2_1_FD_194553 | JGI IMG/M metagenome (GOLD analysis project Ga0302292, IMG submission 194553) | Peat permafrost microbial communities from Stordalen Mire near Abisko, Sweden - III_Fen_N2_1 | ecosystem: Environmental > Terrestrial > Soil > Wetlands > Permafrost | place: Sweden: Abisko...
GCGAATTATTTTTTCTGTAAACCAACGTAGGATAACCATATCCTAATCCTTGAACTTTACCGTTTTCACTAAAATTTATACTTAAAAAAACTTTTTTAAGAGGATGATTTTCAAATTTCAACTCCACTGTAGCATTGTATTGTGAGCTAAATACTACTGTATCTATCTTCGCCTCTCCAAATTTTTCACTTACCGGAAAAAATTCTTTTCGAAGCATTTTTTTTGTAATGATCAACTTACCTAATGCACCCCATGGTTTTTGCATTAAGTGATAATCATGTTTATTGAATCCCTCAACAATCGTTTTAATTGATTCATTCCGGTTTTTCATTCCTTCTGATTGAGACAGAATACTCCATGAAATGATCATAAAAGAGGTAAGCAAACAGATTTTTCTCATAATTCAACTTTATCAGCACCAAAAATATCACCTTCCCATCTTCCGGAATTGTAAAAATCGAAAGCTAATTTATCATTGTTGAAATATTGTTTGGGTGACAGTCCCATTACATTCTGAAAATCATGAATAAAGTGAGCCTGATCATAGTATCCGTAATAATAACCTAGTTCAGTCAATGAGTTAAAGGAATTTACATCAGATTTTAATATCTTATTTATCCTTAAAATACTGATTAAATCTTTGGGCGATCGTCCAATTCTTTCATTAAATAAATTTCTAATACTAGTGGAGGATAAATTAACTTTTGCACTAATTTCAGAAACAGTTGTTATTCCATCATCATAGATGCATTTCATTGCAGTAAGCAATCTGTCATTAATTTTAGAAGGATTCAATTGTTTTAAAATGAAATTTTCAATTGTAGTTAAAATTTCAAAATCTGTACGTGCGCTACATAGTTGATCATAAAAAAAATCAGTGTTCTTAAAAACATCATTTGCATCAATGTTTTTCGTTTGAATCACCTGGGTCATATTTTCATTTACCAATAATTGCATAAAATATGGCTTAAAACCTATTGCAATTTCTCTGAAATGAGTACTGATCTTAATAATATCCGGTCGCTTAATCAATCCATAGATAGAAAAATTTGGAGCCTTTTCCCACTTGTGGTCAATTAAAACCTCTGACGTACCATTCGTTATTATTGAAATACCAACAATGCCATTCGGAGCGGTACTATATTCTATAGTAGTAGAATTTGTGCGTAACTCATAAATATCATTTACGAATTCTTTTAAAAACTTGAACTCCTTGAAACAAATTGGGCGATAAATCATCATACAATCTAAATACTTGTTTGCTTCTGAATAGTAGAAATTGATTGGTCTCAAATATACAACTAACTAAATTTAGGCGATCTGAAAAATTCGTGTAGTAAACTTCCCTAAAAAAGAGAGAACGCTACATCTTTTATTTAATTAAAAAATAGAATCCACACAATCAAGCACCTAATTTTCAACTATTGAGATTATCAACCGAGCCTATCAAAAAAACGTACAACAGCATACCATTCTTTGAGTTTGATAAAAACCCATCGAAATAAGCAAGTAGCTATTTCCTATGAAAATGTAATGTGAGTTCTTGAGTTGATTTTTCAAAGACATGGGAATCTATCTGATTCACAAAATCAACGTAGCCGGAGTATTATTCGAAAAATGTCATTGTTTTAATTGACTTACTGTGTTCTAAGACTTTCATCATAAACCTTGTTTTTTGTCCAACGTTCATAACCAGAATCAAATGACGCTCTAATTTTAAAATTCACAGGAGTCGTGACATCATTTAAAGCAACTTTAAAAAATCTAAAATAACACGGTACAACTTCCTCATTTCTTCTTCCGTAATGCAATACGGCGGATTTACAAACACCACATTCCCCAACGGACGAATCAAACAACCGTTTTCAAGGAAATAACGGTACGCTTTGTCACGAATGTCAGAGAAATACGTGTTCCCTTCACCTGTTTCGATCTCGAAACGCAGAATGGTACCTAGTACGCTTGCGTTTACGGCATTCGGTTGTTGATCTAATTCGGTTAGAAATTGTGTATGCGATCGTTCGATGCGTTCGATATTGGCCCATGTTTGGTCTTGTTCAAAAATATCTAAACTCGCATTGGCTGCAGCACACACCAGCGGATTTCCTGTATAGGAATGTCCGTGCAACAAGGCTTTTGTTTTTTCGGGATGCAGAAACGCTTCGTAGATTTCTTCCGTAGCAACTGTTAAACCCAAAGGCAACGTGCCGCCTGTCAATCCTTTTGAAAGACACACCAAATCGGGTTTGTATTCGCAATGATCCATGGCAAACAAGCGTCCTGTCCTACCCCAACCTGTCATCACCTCATCAAACACCACCAAAACTTCGTAGCGATGCGCCAACACTATGAGTTGATCCAGCCACTCAGGCGAATACATGCGCATTCCGGCAGAACCTTGAATCAATGGTTCAACAATGATTCCGGCTACTTCACCGGTTTCAAACAATTCTTGTGCTTTGGCTAACGCTTCCGCTTCGTGTGATTTATCCGGAAAAGGCACAAAATCGACATCGAAGAAAAAGTGCTCAAACGGATCATTAAAATATCCCCGCTGACCGATGGCCATGGCTCCGAATGTATCACCGTGATAAGCACCTTCCAACGCTACAATACGTTTCTTTGGTTTGTTTTTGTTGAACCAATACTGAAATACCATTTTCAACGCCACTTCAACTGCCGTGGAACCGTCATCTGAAAAGAATACTTTCGAAAAATGCTTAGGTAAAATGCGCACCACACGTTCTGCCAGTTTTATGGCTTGTTTGTGGGTAGCTCCGGCAAAAATAACATGGTCGACTTGCGTAAACTGCTCTGCAATGGCTTGGAGAATCAACGGATGTCCGTGTCCGTGCACATTCACCCACCACGATGAATTAGCGTCGATGTACGAACTACCATCGGCATCAAACAACAAGGTATCTTTTGCTCGTTCGATCAACAAGGGTTCATCGGCTGTAAGCATTTGCGTAAACGGATGCCAAACGACCTGTTTATCGCGGTTTAACCAAGTTGCTCTCTCCATTGTTGTCCTAGTTTCGAAATAACGTATTGATTGAGTTCTTTTAACTCGGGTAACAAATAGAATTCCAGTTCGGGATAAAGCGCACGGTAGATACGTTCCGAAGGTTCGTGCCGTTCGCCGCTAATGATCAATCCAGCCACTGTAATTCCGCGGTGTTTTAGTTCGGAAAGAGACAGCAACGTATGATTGATGCTTCCCAAGTAATGGCGCGTCACTAGCATTACAGGTAGTTTCCACTCTACTATGACATCAGCAAAAAGCAAACCTTCATCGTTTAACGGAACCAACAATCCGCCGGCCATTTCAACTACCAAACTTTCGTGATCGTGCAGTTGCGGAAGTTTCAAATCGGCTAATGAGATTGTTACGCGGTCTAATTCTGCCGCTAAATGAGGCGAAGCCGGTGTGTTGAGCAAAAATCGCTCTTCCAACACATAACAATCAGGTCCGGCAAGCTGCTGCACTGTTTTCGTATCGGAATGCTCAAGGCCACCTGCTTGAACAGGTTTCCAATAAGTTGCTTGCAAAGCTTCTGTCAGCACTGCACTGGCAACTGTTTTTCCTACATCTGTGCCAATTCCGGCAACTACAAAACGTTTCATTACTTGCGCAATTCGGCTCCCAATTCCGTTTCCAACGAAACACGAATGGTTTCCATGATCCGATCTACCTGTTCGTCTTTCAAGGTTTGTTCCTGATCTTGGAACGTAAACGAAACAGCGTACGATTTTTTACCTTCCGGAAGGTTTTTGCCTTCGTATACATCAAACAGATTTACCTGTTGTAAGAGTTTTTTATCTGCTTTGCGCGCCAATTGTTCAATTGCAGCAAAATTTACCGCTTCATCCAACAACAAAGAATAATCGCGACGTACCTCGAAGGTTTTCGGCAATTCTTTGTATTGAACTTTGGTCAGTTTCAAGGAATTAATGATCGCATCCCAATCTAAATCGGCTACAAACACGTCTTGTTTTACCCCGAAATGCTTGCGAATAGCTGGATTCACCCATCCGATAGAACCGATGCTGTTTTTCAAAATGCGCAGGGTTAATCCGTCGGTAAACAAATCGTGATCGGTTTGACCTTCTTCGCTTGCCAGCGCATCCAACCCGAGGCGTTGCAACAAGGCATTCACCGCACCTTTCAAGGTAAACAAGGAAACCTTGTCATTACCAAGTGCCCATGATTCGTCTGATTTTCGACCGGAAATCACCAACGTCAATCGTTTATTTTCGAAATACTCGCCGTTTTTTTGCTGATATACTTTTCCGAATTCAAACAAACGCACATCTGCTTGCTGACGGTTTTGGTTATGTGCAACGGTTTCCAACGCTTGAAACACCAAACTTTGACGCATCACTGCCAAATCCTGACTCAACGGATTCAACATGGTCACATTTTGAGCAGGAGCCAATTGTTCTTTTCCGAATTTCTCGGTATAAACCGGCGTTGTCAACGAATTATTCATCATTTCGGAAAACCCGAGTCCGGTGAGTACTTCTGCCAAGTTGGTCGTTAAACGCTCCAAATCGGGTTTTTGAGTCAACACCAAAGATGTGTTCAATTTTTCGGGGAAAGGAACTTGGTTGAATCCGTAAATGCGCAGTAATTCTTCAATCACATCAATTTCGCGATCCACATCAGTTCTATAATTCGGAACGGTTAATTCCAATGCTTCTGCCGTTTCAGCATCAATGGTAAAATCGAGTGCCGTAAGAATGGTTTTGATTGCAGCAACCGGAATTTCGTGTCCTAAGACTTGTTTGCAACGCGCAAAACGTAAGTTTACTTTTCGCGGAAGAATTGGGGTCGGATACAGATCAACAACCTCCATTCCGACTTCGCCACCTGCCACTTCTTGGATCAATTCAACTGCACGCGCCAAGGCGTAAGGCACCAAATCAACATCCACACCGCGTTCGAAACGGAAACTTGCATCGGTTGATAACGTATGTCTTTTCGCTGTTTTTCGCACCGAAACCGGTTGAAAATAAGCCGCCTCCAACAACACATCCGTTGTTTGGTCTTGAATTCCGGAATCCAATCCACCAAAAACACCGGCAATGCACAAAGGCGTTGTTCCGTTGGTAATCAATAAATCTTCGGTGTTCAGCGTACGTTCAACACCGTCGAGCATCACCATTTTCTCACCTTCAGTTGCTGTTCTCACAACCAGTTTCGACCCCACTTTCGCGGCATCAAAGGCATGAAGAGGAGTTCCCAATTCGCGCATCACAAAATTGGTGACATCCACCACATTATTAATCGGCGACAAACCTACGGCACGCAAGCGTTTCTGCAACCAAGCCGGAGAAGGTTTTACGGCAACACCTTTTAAGGTAACAGCCATATAGCGCGGACATCTTTCAGCATCCTCAACAGTTATTTCAACCGGAAGATCAGCTGTTTTAGTTATGGTTTTCACCGCAGGAAGCACCAATCGGTCTGTAGCTCCTTTGTGAACCGCAGCGTGTGCCAAAATATCGCGTGCAACACCAATGTGTCCCATTGCGTCAGAACGATTTGGTGTGAGTCCTATTTCTATTTGTACGTCGTTTTCCAATTCGAGGAATTTCGCAGCTGGAGTTCCAACCACCGCATCCGCAGGTAGCACCATAATTCCGGCATGACTTTCACCCAAGCCCAATTCGTCTTCGGCACACAACATACCGAATGACTCAACATCACGGATTTTGGAAACTTTGATTTTTAAAGGCTGATCAGGCGTAGGATAAAGTGTTGAACCGACCGTAGCAAGAATCACTTTTTGTCCGGCAGCTACATTCGGTGCGCCGCAAACCACTTGCACCATTTCTTTTCCGGTATTTACGGTTGTAACCTTTAATTTATCGGCATTCGGATGCTTTTCGCAGGTCAAAACTTCGGCCACAATCACACCTTCCAAACCGCCTTTCACCGCTTCTAGTGTTTCCAGTCCTTCTACTTCGAGCCCTGTATCTGTAAGGATTTCACCCAAGGTTTCGGGTTCGATGACATTCGGTAAAAATTGTTGTAACCAGTTATAGGAAATTTTCATGATGTGCTGTGCTTTGTAAACTGCCGCGAAAATAACAAATTTCTCCCACAGACACATGGATTTGCACAGCAAACAAGACCGTACTGCGCTGACGCTTGTATTTTCAAAAGCGATGCTTTTTCTTATCACGAATCAGCCTAAGGCAGACACGTGAACGAATTTTGGCGTGCATGACGCCCCCTCTTAAATGGGTAATTTCTTATTAACATAGCACCTAGCAGTCTCCCATCCGCCTGAGGCGGAAATGAAAATTATAGCTGAATTTAAATCGAATAACGGAAACCAGTTTCCGTTTTGATTAGTTAGATCAGCCACGGCTGATCATTCGCTATAATTGTTACACAGCACGTTATTCGTTTATTCGTGGGAGAGATCCTTAGTCCGTCAAATACTGCAAGGATTGTGATAATATATAGGAAATCGCCCTCAAATGGGAATAATTAAACGTGACTTTTATAACAATACTGAACGATCGTGTTAGTAGTGCTGTGAATTCAAAGGAGTTATTCTTAACACTCAAAATTTACTTAACTTTAATCTCATTATTAATGTTGAATACCTGAACTTATGAGAATACTACTATCTATACTGTTCCTTTGCGGAACCTATGCGAGCGCGCAGATTTGTAATCAAAACGGAAACATTGTGATTTTCTCGAATTACGACGGAGGAACCTTGAACATTAATGTGGATGTTAACATTCCCAATCTCAAAATCGGGATTGTTTCGTATGAAGCAGTTGAAGTCAATTTAATTGGAGCGTATGTCGGAAACATTACTGCCGTCGAATATGCCGGTTACAACAATTCCCCAAACACACATTGTTCGCCAAACGTAGCAACCACGGCTTTCACAGGACAGCCCGGTGGCGTAACACCTATTATTGCGTTTTTACCACCCGCCACTTTTAACGATCCAAACGGTTACGGTTCCATTGATTGTGCCTATTCGTGCGGTAGCAGTAATCAAGGTGGTTGCAACACAGCTGCACAAGTGTATGCTTATTTCGAGAATTTGTTCTCAGGAACAGTTTACACCCATGAAACGCAATACGGTTGCTGGGGTGGAGCAACAAAAAACCTATCAACCAGTGGCAATTGCTGCGCGGCTCCTGCAGCTGCACCTGTAGCGGGTTTCTCTATTTCCAACAATACCATTTGTGTGGGTGAATGCATCGATTTCACGGATTTGTCTTCCAACACACCTACTTCGTGGAACTGGCAATTGAATGACGGTGTAATCAATACATCTACTACTCAAAATCCTACGAATATTTGCTACACAGCGCCTGGAAACCATCAGGTTACATTAATTGCCACAAATGCCACTGGAAGCGATACCATAACGTTACCGCTTACAGTGATTTCGGTGGACACCGCTACTTCTATGAATGGCATTACGATCAGTTCTTCAGCAACAAACGCAACCTATCAATGGATCAATTGTGCAACGAACCAACCGGTTGCCGGAGCTACTTCTTCTACATTTACTCCTTCAGCGAATGGATCATACGCAGTTGTCGTTACGCAAAACGGTTGCTCCGATACATCTGCTTGCTCAGCTATCACTGCTGTTAGTTTGGATCAACTTTCGGTAACAGATTTGATTACGGTTTATCCAAATCCTTCGAAGGGAATCTTCACGTTGTTCGATACACAATCCGGTTTATCAGATCAGTTGATCATTGTTAGCAACGTTTTAGGCGAAACCGTTTATTCAAACCGAATTACAGGTAGCAAAACCAACATAGATTTGTCTGCGGCAAAAAATGGCATTTACTTCATTACCATTGATAGTCAATTGGGTAAATCGGTAACGAAAATCATCAAGGAATAAAACAAACTAGTACTAAACAACTTAAAGTGTATTCGGTGGTTGATCGGATACACTTTTTTGTTTCCTGAATGGGTGAATGGAAAAGCTTATTCCGGAAGCAACTAATCATCTGCAAATCCACTAGAAAACCATTCTAATTCTACCTAATTTATTCGTATTTTCGTGTCGCAAAAAATTATCCATGCGATCATTCGTCATTCTACTATTATTGAGTTGTTTTGGTAGTGTATTCGGTCAGGAAAACGCGACCCTGAGCGGACACATTTATGACGCTGCTACCGGCGAACCGTTGATTGGAGCTAATGCCTTTGTTCCGGCGTTGAAATTGGGAACAGCTACCAATACCTATGGTTTTTTCTCGTTAACTCTTCCTTTGGGTACACATGAAGTGATTTTCAGATGGGGCGATTTGCAAAATGACACACTAACGATCAATCTCACGGCAGATCAGTCGTTGGAAATCAACCTAAGCGACAAAGCAACCGAAATAGAAACGGTAGAAATCAACGCCAAACGTGGTGAAAACACCAATTCAACCAAGATCGGACAAATTGAACTGGACATGGATCAGATCAAAAAACTTCCGGCCTTTTTGGGCGAAGTAGATCCGTTGAAAATCATTCAATTATTGCCGGGTGTATCGTCGGTTAGCGAAGGCGGACAAGGATTTTACGTGCGCGGTGGCGGTCCTGACCAGAATTTGGTTTTGCTCGATGAAGCCATGGTTTACAACGCCTCTCACCTCTTTGGTTTCTTCTCGGTGTTCAATTCTGATGCTATCAAAAATGTCAACCTCATCAAAGGTGGTATGCCGGCCAATTTCGGTGGTCGATTGTCATCGGTGTTGGAGGTCAATATGAAAGAAGGAAACAACAAGAAATTCAAAGTAACCGGCGGTTTAGGATTGATTTCTTCGCGCATCACACTGGAAGGTCCGTTGAAAAAAGACCGCGGTTCGTTTATCGTTTCGGCACGTAGAACCTACCTCGATGTGTTGATGAAAGCGTTCATTAAAGATTCTAGTCCGTTTGCCGGAACCAGCTATTTTTTCTACGATTTTAATGCGAAATTGAATTACAAATTCGGAAAAAACGACAAAGTTTACCTCAGCGCTTATTACGGAAAAGACAAGTTCAAATTCGGGAATAAAGAAGATGATTTCACGGTGAATATGCCTTGGGGGAACGGAATTGTGTCCTTGCGTTGGAATCACTTATTCAGCAGTAAATTGTTCATGAACGTATCTGCCACGCTTACCGATTATTTATTCAGCTTCGGATCGTCGCAAAACGATTTTTTATTTGAGTTGAAATCGGGCATTCGTGACCTTGGCGGAAAAGTCGATTTCTCGTATTTCCCAAGCACACGTCACCGCATCAAATGGGGAGCCGATTATGTCTATCACACCTTCACGCCTGTGAGTGTTTCAGCGAAACAAGGAGAAACAGTGTTTGATACCGGATTGGCGCAAAAACTATACAGTCACGAATCGGCAATCTATGCGTTGGATGAATTCGACATCAATGAATACATTCGTGTAAATGTAGGTTTGCGCTATAGTATGTATCAATTCGCAGGACCGTTCACCCGTTTTATAAAAGAAATCGGGAGCGCTTCAGACAGTACGATCCAATACTCAAAAGGTGATGTGATTCAGTTTTACAACGGTTTGGAACCGCGTGTTACCGGGCGTATTTTGTTGAAAGACAAAAGTTCGATCAAATTCGGGTACATGTACAACAACCAATATGTGCACCTTACCAGTTTGAGTGCCGTTTCGCTCCCGACAGATATTTGGTATCCGAGTACCGACATTGCCAAACCGCAAAAAGGATGGCAAGCCAGTTTGGGATATTTCCGCGATTTTAGTGAAGGACGCTGGGAAACGTCGGTTGAAGTGTATTACAAACACATGAACAACCTCATTGAGTACAAACAAGGTGCATTGCCGGGCGATAACGTGAGTGATAATACCGACAACCTACTCACCTTTGGGAAAGGTTGGAGCTACGGAGCGGAATTTTTCATCAAACGTGTTTTCGGAAAACTCACCGGATGGATCGGTTATACTTGGGCCAAAACAGAACGTTATTTCCCCGATTTGCAACCCGAAGTGTTTCCCGCCAAATACGACCGTCGGCATGATTTAACGGTTGTAGGAACCTATGAACTCAATCCGCACTGGACTTTCGGAATGTCGTTCATTTACGCAACCGGAAATACGTTAACCCTTCCTACTAGCTGGTACACTCAAAACCAAGATTTGCTCTTCAATTACGGAAACCGCAATTCTACGCGAATGGCGCCGTATCACCGTTTGGACCTTTCGGCTACATGGTATGACAGTCCTACCAAAACAGTGACCGACAAAACAACAGGCAAAACAACCGAAGTCAAAAGACGTTTCCGCCAAAACGTGAATATTTCGGTTTACAATGTTTACAACCGAGCCAATCCTTATTTCTTGTATATTGACAACAAAGGAAGCTTGTTGAGCGGTAATTTTAAAATCTCGGTCAAACAAGTATCGTTGTTCCCCATTATACCAAGTGTAACCTGGAACTTTGAATTTTAAGTTATGAAACAGATTCTTTTTTTCGCATGTGTGTTGATAGCTCTTGCTTCTTGTACCAAGGAAGTGAAGATTGATATTCCGGGATATGAAGAGCAATTGGTGATTGACGGACGTATAGAAACCGATCAGCCACCGTTGGTTATTTTATCGAAAACCAAGGATATTTACGCACCAACCGACCTCGATGCCTACCTCAACGGCTTTGTTTCGGGAGCTGTTGTTACAGTCAGTAATGGAGATACATCTGTTGTGTTGGATGAAATCTGTTCAGACAATCTTCCTCCGGGAACAGAAGATTTAGCCGCAGCCCTTTTCGGAATTCCGGTAAGCGAATTGCCCAATTACCACATTTGTGCTTACACAACGTTCAACACGGCCATTTGGGGTGAAGTAGGAAAAACGTATTCGCTGACAGTTCAGTTTGAAGGCAAAACTTATACTTCTACCACGCAAATTCTTCAACCGACAGCACTTAACAGTGTTTATTGGCAACAGGATGAAGATGCACCAGCCGGATTTGGGTTTTCATGGGCAGAATTGTCCGATCCTCCGGGTCAATACGACGCTTATTTGTGGGAAGTAAAACGTTTGGATATCGGAGAAAGCGGTCAACCAAAAGACAATGCGTTTAAAACCACATTTGCGCCGGTTTGGGACGACGAGTTCATTGATGGAAAAACCTTCGACTTTGCATTTGAAAACCCGTTGAATTATCCGGAAGATATTCCCGACGATCAGCGCGGATACTACGGAATTGGCGACACAGTAGTGATCAAACTCTCAAAGCTGGATTCGGACGTGTTTGAGTTCTTAGAGAAAAAATACCTGCAATTACAAACAACTGGTAATCCGTTTGCGTCCCCAACGATGATTCCTACCAATATTATTGGAGGTGCGCAAGGC
>Ga0302292_1002364_pt1 | contig 11350 bp, 9 predicted proteins | sample III_Fen_N2_1_FD_194553 | JGI IMG/M metagenome (GOLD analysis project Ga0302292, IMG submission 194553) | Peat permafrost microbial communities from Stordalen Mire near Abisko, Sweden - III_Fen_N2_1 | ecosystem: Environmental > Terrestrial > Soil > Wetlands > Permafrost | place: Sweden: Abisko...
TAGATGGACATCCTTATTTGTTATTCCAACTCGTAACGCACTTATTGATTGTCTAAATATTTTTTCTCAAAAAGTCTGTTGTTACTACAGTTGCAAATTCACCATTCAAACTTGCCAGGGCAGTTTCGTGCATTAATTCTGCTGAAAAATTTTGACCATCAAGCCCCTTTTTATTAAATGTTGCAGTTGCGTCAGAAACAATAAAAGTGTCGAACCCGAAATTTCCTGCCATTCTGGTTGTCGTTGAAACGCAATGGTCAGTTGTCAAACCCACAATTACCAACTTGGTTATTTTGTTGTTGTCAAGCTGCTCTTTTAAGTTTGTTCCAATAAATGCGCTATTCACATTTTTCTTGATAATCGTTTCTCCAGTAATTGGTTTCACAATCTCTTTAAATTCGTTTCCTTCATTCGACTCGTTTAGTAAAGAGGTAGGTGATGAAGAACAATGTTTAATATGAAAGATTGGAAGTTGATTTTTTCTCCAAATTTCTAAAAGTTCTCCTGCATTATTCTCTGCATCAGAATTGTTTCTTTCTTCACCCCAATATTCTAAATTTTCAAACCCTTTTTGAATGTCGATTAGAATTAGTGCCGGTCTGTCCGATTTTGAAATACTCATACTCTTTTTTTGTCTTATTATTTTTTCCGATAGCGCAGGTCTTTGACCTTTGCTTTTTTTCGTTTTGTTTGTCATGGGTCACAGACCCGCAGTAGCATATGATAGTTGTTCGATGCAGATATAGATTGCAAATATACTTGTTTATTTTGATTTTATTAAGAAAAAGTTTGAAACAATGCATGACTTGTCGCTTCATATATAATAAAACAATGCAATTACCGAATACATCGATAATTGCATTGTTTTGTTGTTAGTTACTCCGCTAGCATGGGATCTTTTCTCTTTTGTCTTTTCGTCTTCTAAACTATCATGGCAGTTTGTAACTCGCTCCATGGACCGGATAGTTCAGGGTGTCTGGTATTGTACCAACGGAAGTAAATATAAAGATATTTACCTTTGCTATCGGGATTTAATGCCAGATTGAAGGTTGCTTTTGTAGAAAGACCTGATTTCAAAGAATCTTCATTTACCGATGCAGGTGGAGTTCCGGTCTGAAAGAGATATTGTACGCTGTCTGCCTCTGAATAAATAGCAGCACGAGCACCGGTAGTACTGTAGCATTTAATAGCCATAATAGCACCGCCCAGTACCTGAAATGTAACCGACACAGGTTCTCTGATGGCTGTAGTGGGTACAGTGCGGGTTGCTTTTGGTAATACGCCACCATTAATATTAAATACACCTAAGTCGTACAAAGTAGCATTGGGAGAAGCTGCTATACGATCCAGGATATGATTTGCCTGATCATAGGCCACTACTTTGTCTACAATTAATAACAGATTGTTACGAATGGCACGTGTACGACTATTCATTACATCTTTATACATTGGGAATAATGGAGTCCACTCTGCTTCAAATGCTTTCCATTGCGTAATCTCCGCTGGCAAAAGTCCAAGTCTTTCACCATTAGTAGCAAAGGTTGCACCGTCTGTAACCGGAAGAGGGGTGCTTAAATAGCTGCTTGTACTTACCAGATAATTATCTAACTCATTAATACTTCGGGGGATTCTTGCTCCTACTGCCATAGCTTTTCTTTTTTTAGTTGTAAAATTGAAAATCATTTATCGTCTTTCGACGGTTCAAAGATACAATCCTAACTTTCAGATATCCAATAGACAAAGGACAGTTCCCGTCTTTTCAGGCTACTTTCCGGCAGATAGGTTTAGATTCCTGTGTTGAGAGCGGTAAGTAGTGATCAGTAAGTAGTAGGAGTAAGAGCTAAGTAAAACCTTTGGTGATGCTGTGTGTACTTAGTGACTTAGTGGTTATTCTTTTTCGTAGGGGGATTTAAAGTTTCGGTAACTGTAGTTGTTCCATTAGTTTTTTAAAACAGGGGGTGTAGGTTTCTGACACCGGAACGGTATGCGCACTGTCTTTCAAGCGGAGTATCATTTTCTCCATCGTTCCGCTCCACGACTCTATTTGATTCACATTCACCATATACGACATATGGCAGCGTTTCATATAGGTGTAACCGGCTACAAGTTGGTTAAATTCTGTCATACTGACGTACTTTGTCAACCTTTGTTCGTTGCCATTGTAGCGGCTGATAATTAGTAACTTGTTGTGCCCGCATTCGGCAAATAGTATCTTGCTTACATCCACCCGGTCTTTTTTTACAGTTAGCATACTATCATTAGGTGCATTTATCTGCTCACTTACGGCCGGTAGTTGTTCTACAGGCCTTAGTTTGGCCGATACTAAAAGACCAAAGAAAAGTACGATGCTGAAGTTCAGCACAGCATTGCACCATTGTAGGTTTAAAAAGGAGTAGAGGCTAAGCTCCAATTCCTCCATATACAATAGTGCATATATCCAACTATCGATAGCAGTAAGAGGGATGTAAATGCTAAGTATACGCAGTTCTTTGCCTATGGTCCAGGTGCTGGAATTGAAATAAGCAGGATGAAGTTGGGAATAGACAAGATAGATAAGGGTATATGTTCCGGTAAGGAGAACGCCATAACCACTCAGGAAGAGACTTTTGTGCTGAGCGTGCCAATTGACGAGACCAAAGGGCTGAAGCACGTTTAATAGTAAGGCAAGTGTGGGTATTAATAACACGAAATAAATTCTTCCCCGTCGGTACTGAAGAAATAGGGGGAAGGGCTGATGGAGGTAATTTTGTAATCTTTTTTGCATAGTTCGGTGGCTCTATGTCTTCGTAAACTTCTGACGGGTTATGTATTAGGGTTAATAATGCCTCAAATTTAAATATCAAAATAATTACTTCCAAAAATTTACAGAAAAAAAAACTGGACATCGCACTTTTTTATCTTTCTGTTTTTCAGACAAATAAAAAATGATATTGATGCTTTTTTTGGACATCTTATTTTTGGGAAAATATTTTGTATAAATATGTAGGGTTCTGAGCCCCCAAAAGGAAGAAAAACGCAATAAATACATCAGCAACCAGCAGCTTTTATTGAACCGAATATGTAGTAAAAAAACAAAAGCGAATAATTCAAGTTAATTGAATTATTCGCTTTATAATGTATAATACAGTTCTCTGTGCTTCTTTTTATTTTGTTTATCACGGGTCACAGACCCGCGGCAGCATGGGTGGCTCTTATTTTATTTTAGTATTGTTTATTTGTTCTAAGAACATTGAATACATACTACTTAGAATAATTACAAAAACAATTAGAAATCTTATCAAAAGAATGTATAAGATAAAATATAATAGCTTCGGTATTATTAGTTTTGATAGAGCTAATCCATTTTGAAAATAATTAGGAAATCTAATCAAGTCGCTTGACAACTCTATTTTGGTTAGAAATGCAAGTAGAATTATCATTAATGCAATTAAAATTGAATATGAAATTTGTGCAATTAGCTGTTTCGAAAAATTAAGATATCTTATTTTGAAGTTGATTAGTTCATCATCAGTTGATTCTGTATATTCTTTCCTAATTTCTTTTGCTTTTTCAGTTACAACAAAGATTAAACTAAAAAAGAGACCAGAAAATATTGAAAGTCCTGTAATCAGAATATTAGTCAACGATTCATTTAATATACCATTGCTCGTTACTATAAGAATTGAAATAATTATAGGTAATAGATCAAAAATATAAAGTTTAATAGCTTTATCTTTTTTTTCGATGACACCATCAATTGATGTAAACAATGACTTGTTGGCATCCTTAATAATCAGGAAGAGATTTGTTTCAGATAACATTTGGAGAATAGTTTATTTCTATTTGAATTTCCTTTAATAAGCCAGAACAGAATTCGTGTATTTTTTCAAAATCAGGATAATCTTCATTTTCAATCTTAAGTGAGTTGTCTAGAAAGATTGTTGGATAAATGCCAACACTTTTATTAAGTTTGATGTGTGCTTTTCTTTTCTTACTGTCTTCATAGAAAACAGTTGTGTCGTAAGCATTGTTTTCGTTCATTTCTAAATCAGATAAATCAGCACCAATATATTTACCATTTTTCATTTTGTAATTATCAAAAAATGACAACGGAGATAATGATAGTTTAGATAGTTTAAGCTCAAAAGACATATCCTCAGTATCATAGAAAATTGGATTGAATCTACTTCGAGTACTAGAATTTAACTTCCCTTTTTTATATACAATTTGAGTTATTTTACTATTTTCATAAAATTCATCCTGATATTTTTGGGGAACAAATGCTTTGTAAGAAAAATTTATATTTAAACTCTCAAAAAAATCAATTATATGTTGCTTAAAAACGCCAAGAATAGTTTCATCAGTATAACTTTGAATCATCAATATACCGTTATTACTATCAAATGGCATCCACAACAAAAAATAAAAAGGAAGAGTTGCAACATCATCTCTTGAAAGTTTAGTTTTTCTTGTAGCCTTAGGCTTTTTTGACGCTTTAATAGATCGATCTATACCAGTTATTCCACCTTCAACCATTCCATAAACAAGGTTTCGAGGAGAGGCTTTTTTTATTTCCAAAGGCAAAAATGCTCTTGTTCCAGTCTCATTCTTTTTAAAATCACCGTTAAATGATTGATTATACTTTAGTGCAAAAGAAGAAAATAATTCATCTTTATTTATTGATTCACTATTTATAGTTGGTTTGAAATTTTCATTAAAAAATTCTTCAAATAGGATTTCATTACTATAAGTATTTTTCTTTTTTTTCTTTCCCCCAATAGGTTCATCTATTACAATTTTGTTTGTGCGTCTAATATGAAAGTCATAAATACTTAATTTTAATTCAATTTGTCCCATAACTTTAATTTTATTTTTTTTTATTTCCTATATTCTATGTTTATAATCTCTACACACTGCTTAGTTCAAGTCTGATTGGACTCATAATCTGGAAGTTTTCAACTTCTGCTATCAGTTTATAAACTGATTTATTTCCAGCACAAGTTACGCTTTGCTAAACTTGCGCTATCCACCGATTTTTATAATTACCGCTAACGAGGAAGCGTTGTTAGCGTGCGTTGATTTTCATTACCATTCTAAGACAATGCGAATTTTCATTGTCAATTGCGAGTCCTTTTTCAGCATATTCAAGTGCTTGTGTTGGGTTGTTATTATTCAACAGAAGCCATGCTAACCTTGAATAATCTGTTGGTATAGCTTCTCTAATACGTTTTATCATAATATCAATAATTTTTTGTAGTAGTAATTGCTTGTACTCAACTTGTTTCTGTTCAGGGTGATAATAAAAATAATTATTTATTCTGTTTGCACAGTCGCTTATTAGTTCATAAGTAATTCCTGAAATTGTTGCAAGTTCAGATAATGCATGACTTTCACCTTCCCAATCTTCTGTAAGCTTGCAAATATCTGCGAGTTTTAGCCAAAACCTAGCTTTTTCTTCATTTGGAAGAGGTGTTTTAAGAAGTTCTCTAAGAGCATATTTTGCACCTTCAAAATCATCATATTCTTGGTAGATAGCACAAATATAAGTCCATGCTTTAGGAAATCTTGAAGCAAGATATTCAAGTGAGGGGAGTTCGGTTATAAATTCATCTAATGAATTTATTCGTTTTGCAACTTCTGAAAATTTCCTTTCAATTCGAGGTGCCAGTCCATTACTGATATTTTTTTGATTACTTGCTCCAAATTCTAAAAGTAGACTTCTGTCATCAAGAATTTTGAGCTTTTCGGGATATACTTCAAGCTCTGTTTTGCCAAAAATGGCAGCAGCTAATGGAACCACAACAAAAGTTTCTTCATCGTCGTTAAAAAGTTCAATAAATGAACTTTTTTGTAGTTCATCAATTGCACCTTGAACATCTATTTTCTCATTTTGTGGTCTCCAAAGTACAGCTTCAATTGCAATTTGTGGAATGGCAGAACTCCAACTACAAAGAGTCAGGAAAACTCGTTTTGCAGCTGGAGATAATGTATTGAATGTTCTTTTGAAAAGGGCTGAAAGAACTTTATCATTTTCAGCTACAATTCTTTGAATATTTCTTATTTTCTTTGTTTTAGCAACTTCGCCAAGTAAAATTTTAATAATATATGGATGGCCATCTGACTCTGTGATTAATTCTTCAATAAAGTTTTCAGTCACAATGTCAAGAATCTTGAACTTTACAGATAAGACATTTATCAGTTCTCTACATTCATTATCACTCATACCACCAACCTCAATTGGATAATCAGCTTTAAAGTTTCTACTAATCCTAGAGGTAATTAGTACCTTATTTGGATTTCGTACTTGTGTATTTATCCATTCAAAAACTTCAATAGGGTTGGTTATTGTTTCAAAATTGTCGAATACGTACAATGCTTTCCCAAAAGAGTTTTTTGTGAGTTCTTTTGAAAAAAAATCAACTTTATCATTTATAACTTTCTCTGGATAAAGTAGCTTACAATAGTCATTTGCAATATCTTTTTGATTTAATACCTTGGTCTGGACTTGTTTTGGACCCTCAAGGTGTAAGTCGATATCTCTTGCACTAAACCAAATAATTAAATCATATCTTTTTGTTAATGCAATTTCTCTAATTACATGAATAGCTAAAGACGTTTTTCCTATACCTCCACGACCTTTCAAAGTTACTATGGGAAAACGGTCTTCAATTGAAATTACCGATTTAAGTTCTGTTTCTAATTTATCTCTTTTAATGTAGCTTTCTGATGAAATTGGTAAATTCGTGAAACTATTACCTAAAACATCTAGTTGTGAAAGACCTTCAGTTTCAGAGCTTGGTAAACTTGTTACTGGATTCAGATATGCTTTAGCACATCTTTCAGCTCTATCATCGCTTATGTAGGAGATTGTTTCAAATTTATTGTTTTTGAGATTCCCATTTGGATAATAAAAGTCAGCTAACTCTGAATTAGAGTAAAGTAGATTTACTTTTCTCGGATTGTCAACTAAACAATAAACTCCATTTTCCAAGTTTTCTTGATTATCTCTCTTTAAATAGTCAAATTCACTACAATCATCTGAGAAATAAGATATTCTATATTTTCCCGAAAGATTTCTATGAAAATATGCCCATGGTCGTTTAAAGAGCGTGAGATTATCTAGTATAATATTGATTGATTGAAAAAGTAATGGGCAAACAACAGAACAAGGTTCTTGTTTTGTCGCTCCATGACCTTTTGTTTTGTTTCTAAGGAGTGTAAATGTATGAAACCACATTCTCAAAGGAGCTTTTACTCCGATATTGTCATGCTGAATTTTAAATAAATCTAAACAGGTTTCCATCAAATTTAAAGCCTCAAATTGCCAGTTTCCACTACCGACTCTTTGTGTTAATTCTTTAAATTCGTAATCTCTAATATTTGAGGATAAAATTTGTGAAGCAGGACCAACTAGTATATCGTCAATTGTTTTCGAAAAGTCACCAATTGCATTGGCTCTTACAAGAAAATGTTCATGCCGATATTTTGTTCTATCGTTATCTTCATTTATGCATGCAACAAGAAAAAGAGTAATTGTTTTTGTTACCTGTTCTCCAAGAAGTAATAGATCATAAAAGTAAGCTAAATCAGAATCTACTTTTGTTGATTCTAATCTTTCAATCATTCTTTTTATTGGTGTAATTCTTTTCATTGTATTTTTTTGAGTTATGATAACTGTCTTTTTCTTTTTTGTTAATGCATACTAACGCGTAAATATACCCATCTGGGCATATTTTACTAATATCAAAGTTGCCTTTATCCTCACTTTATAAAATAAAATCTGTTGCAACTATCTCAATATCTAGACTAGATTCTATTTCACAGTCCAAAAATAACAAATACTTTTAAAATAACCAACTATAGTCAATGATTTTTTTAAACAACTTTAATATTGGCTGTAAAACGTTTATCCGGAGCATAACTACTTTGTTGTCGTGGATATATAAAGCAGGATTGTGGGTAGTAGGAATGTGCAAGGGTAGGGGTGAGTTGACAGATAGAAGTAAAGGGTTGATAACATACAAAAGTGCGCAAACATAGAACATTTTCAAAACGTCAATGCATAACGAAGTTTTGTCGTTACACAACGACAAAGTTATAAAGTATAACGATGATTTGTCGTTACACAATGACAAAGCTATAATGTATAATGTCAAAGCTATAATCCATAACGATGACTCTATAATGTATAACGACAAAGCTATAATCCATAACGATGATTCTATAATGTATAACGACAAAGCTATAATGTATAAGGAAGAAATGAAAATGTACAAGGAAATAGTGTTTTAGCTATCAGAGTTTAGTGTTGAATATGCTTATTATCAGTATTGTACGTCTTAGGCAGAAGGGAGGTTGCGTTATAGATTGGCTTTAGGGTTATTTATTTTGAAGGGCGAAGTTGAAAAAGATATAGGTTAATTTGGCGATAATAGCCTAAGGTGGGTGAGGGCGGGGTGCTGTTGGAGGGTTTTATAGCAAAAAAGGAATATCGCTATAAATCGCTCACTATGAAGTGTAATCCCTTTTCTGAGCAGAACGGACTTAAAGTCTATTGAAACTGCATTCAATTGTTATGCTTTAGGTAAAAAATGAAATTATAACTGATTTCCATTCACTTTCAGCGCAATTATGTGTTATATTTATATATATTTTAGATAAAATGATTTCAATTAGATTTTAAATTGTATATTTGACTGAATTTTATTTCTGTTTGTCAGCGTTTTAGAGTTCTGAGAGGAGATTTTGTAGAGTAACTATCAATAAAAATCAGTATTCACCTTATTGATTTGCATGAAATGGATAAGTCCAAATCTATTTTGGGCTTTGTTATCCATAATGGTAGCTACAATGTATGTTATTGAGCTTGACAATTACCTAAAAACTCAAATAAAATGAAAACACAATTACTCGCCAATGATTTCAATCTTCGACAGAAGGCGGAACAAAAATTGAAGGAAAATAAATTACAATTGAGTATGGATCTTACTGAAGCAGATCTATTCTCGCTCAATCATGAATTACTGATTCATCAGGTTGAACTGGAGATGCAAAACGAAGAATTGGTAAATGCGAACGAAAGAGCTGAACAAATCTCTGAGAAGTATATTGATTTGTACAATCTTGCTCCCACGGGTTATTTTACACTAACAAAAGACGGTAAAATTGTAGAGTGTAACCTTGCTGCTTCCAACTTGCTGTGTACGTCTCAAACTCATTTGGTAGGTGCACAATTAGGATTCTTTGTAACAGAAGTTAGTAAACCGGTCTTTAATCAATTTTTAGAGGATGTGCCAGTCACAAAAAAAACAGAAACCTGTGTTATCAGTTTAAAAATCTATGACGATATATACACGCATGTTCTCCTTACAGGACATACCACCAGAGATGATGTGCATTGCCTTATTGCAGTAATCGACATTAGTGAGCTTGTGGCGGATGAGAAAAAAATTAAGCAACTAGAATACTTTAATGGTATATTTGTGGATAGAGAATTAAAGATGATTGAACTCAAGAAAGAAATCAATCATCTGCTTGAAAAAGCAGGTCTTGAGAAAAAATATTGAAAACTTATATTATCCTGATATATTCCCATAAACAAAGCGCATTGTTCATCTATTGATGGTCAATGCGCTTACTGTTATAATGAAATGAAGATGTTTTTTCTGTTATTGAATCTCGCAACAGCCCGCTTTGGCGGAACTATCTACTCTCATTATTTTTTTCAATTTGGGTAATTAACGGTGTTCATTTGCAAGGTTACCGCAGTTTGTGCCAACAAACGTCCGTTGATGCTAGCTCCGGTTTGCAAGTTGATACCTGTTTTCCCTAACACGTTTCCTTCGAAATGACTGGTAGTGCCAATAGTAACAGCACCTGCCGTTTGCCAGAAAATATTTTTGGCCTGTGCTCCTCCGGCTAATGTAATTTTTACGGCTGAGCTCATAATAAGTGTACCCGATATTTGGAATATCCAGATATCAGTCGGTCCACCTTTAATGGTTATGTCGGTAGGAATAACTACTGCGCTTGTAAATTTATAAAGTCCCGGAGTTAATGTTTTACCTCCGATATTACCGGCACCCAGGTTTAAAAAGTCGGGGTTAGCACGTCCTGCTGCATCTACATACGCAGTTTGCATATCGCTTACAGCTGTAGTTAATCGGCTTGCGTTGGTGATTCGGCAAGGTAGTGGTCCTGCTGCATCAACGGTATAAATGGCTCCTGCCACTTCGGCGCAGGTAAGTTTAATAGCAGCACCTGTAATGGGACTTGTTCCTATATCTCCTGTAACGGAAGATTTATAAACATCGGTGATTCCTGTTTTGGATAGAATACTGAAATTGCCGGACATACCAAGATTCACGGTTTTAAGTGCACTTACTTTAGAAGCGTCTAATGATTCGACCGCTACTGCTTTTTTGGGAGCTACGCTGGCGCTGGCATCCATTTCACTTGTGCAACTACTCATAACTGCAAGAAACATTAGTGCTGTAACCGGGATTAAACTTTTAAATTTCATTTTTAGATTTTTATTTGGTGACTTAATTATCACGAACCAAAGATAGGTGTAGCTAAATGCTTAAAAGTTACACAACTATTTCTATGTCTTACATAAATCACACTTAAAGCAGTTGATAATTGACAGTTGACAGTTGTTAGTTGATAGTTGATAGTTGATAGTTGACAGTTGATAGTTGTCCGGGTACAACGTTTTTTTTCTTAATGTAACGTGATGTCGAGATAAGATTTGAATGTAAATTACATGTAAATTACATATAAATGGTTGTATAGGAATTAGAACCATTCGACAGATTGGCTTTAGGGTCGGTGCTCTGCACCTTTGTAACTTTCATTGACAATAACGCTACAAATAGTACGGTGCGCTGCACCTAAGCTGGAGGTGCAGCGCACCGTACTATTTGTAGTATTCAAACCTATCCATACCCAAAAGGTGCAGCGCACCGAACCATTTATTCTATTTTAATAAAGAAAGTCAGTTAGATATATCGAACTCACGTTAAAGTAATGGGAGAGGTAAGGTCAGAAGAAGTATAATTAACCCAATACTCTATAAACCAAAAGCGCATTGCCCATCAACCGATGAACAATGCGCTTTTTATATTGCATTGAAATAAGAAATATTGAACTGTCAACTATAAACTGCTCACTGTTCACTGATGACTGCTCACTGTTCACTGATGACTGCTGACTGCTGACTGTTCACTGATGACTGATTACATCCTATCCATATACCAACTGAGTTCTTTTTCCATTTTTTTGAAACGGAATATCGAGGTAATGATTTTTTGCAGACGCATAAAAGCTGTTTCGCTCTTCACCACATAATCGAAGGCCTGATGGTGCATGC
>Ga0302292_1002371_pt1 | contig 11328 bp, 10 predicted proteins | sample III_Fen_N2_1_FD_194553 | JGI IMG/M metagenome (GOLD analysis project Ga0302292, IMG submission 194553) | Peat permafrost microbial communities from Stordalen Mire near Abisko, Sweden - III_Fen_N2_1 | ecosystem: Environmental > Terrestrial > Soil > Wetlands > Permafrost | place: Sweden: Abisko...
TTGCTGCCACCGAACTTAAAAATAGTATCAAGAAATTCTGGAATCCAAAGAAAGATAAGCCTAGATTCTCTGAATAAGATAAAATCACTGTCAAAAGCAATCTCATTGATGCGCTGATTAGATCAGCTGACAACTCGAAGCTATGCAAGATGTATTGCAAGATTATCTTGGACGTGTGTGCTTATGATTTCCCCAAACAATGGCCTAATTTAGTTGATGAAGTTGTTGGAAAATTAGCAGGTTCTGAGAATCCAAATGTTATCTTTGGATGCCTCCTTGCTCTTCAGCAGGTGTTCGATAATCTTCAATTCGAAATGGAAGACCGCTCGAAGCTTGAAACCATCATTCCAGTCGTTTTACCAGCATTTTAAAAACTCATTTCTTAGCTCATGGGGATCTATAACGCTGATAATGCCTACATCCTTAAACCCATTCTGAAATGCTTCTACATGGCCATCAATCTTGAATTGCCCGCTTGTTTGCAAAACTATGAGACCTTATCACAGTGGATCAATTTCTTCAAACTACTTTTAGACTCCAAAATGGTAAAAAATTGAGATTATTCAAATGAAAAAGAAAGAGAAAGAGAGAAAGAAGATCAAAGTGTTACAATTATATTACGATCTATAGAAAAGAAAGGAAAGTATGTCTTGAACAAGGAATTTAAGCTTTATCTAGCTGAATTTATTAACTTAAAACAACAAGGTTAATTCTTTTGGCGGACTCACTTTTCAAATCAGTTTTTTAATTTCTTTGCGTTAAGCAATCCCATACAAACAGATTTGTTAATTTATATTATTTTTTCCTTTTCTTAAAGCCTGACAACTTAACAACACCCACAACAAATGAAGACATAATCACCTAGAGAGATAAGCACCCTTTGTGGAAGAATAAAAAATGGGCAGGCAGAATTTTAACTAAATTCATCATGAGATATGCAAATAAGCAAATCACTACAGATGAGAATTTGAAGAACCTTGCTTAGTGGCTCATTGATAATCACATGGCACCGATAATGCACAGTTTTGCTTAGTAATTGTAGCTGAGTTAGACTGTTTTTGTGGGTAACGCTTGTGTTCACTTTGGAGTAAAATTCTTAATCAAAACGCTCCGGACTCAAAGCTTATTCGATGAATTGAAACCTTATTTGGAAACCCTCCTATTTGATTCTCTCTTCCCGATGTTGTTCTTAACCCCTCGCGATAGTGAGCTGTGGAATTCAGATCCTGCGGAATTCATAAGATAAGTAAATTAAAAAAATAAATATTGAGAAATGTACTTACTTTTCTTATTTTCATAGGAAGATGACTTCATCAATGGCGGTATCAGAAACAATAAGAACCTCGTTATGGATCTGATCAGAGGTATCTGCTCAAATACTTTCAGTAATAACACATATCTTCATCAGTTTGTGTAGTTCTGTGCAGCATTTTTAGATGCAAATGCAAATCCTAGAAATAATTAGGCACTCACTCTTGCAATCAAGGATGGTATCTTCTTTGCGTTTGGATAACTCAAAGAGCTTATCCTTAAGGACAACATTCTCAAGGGACAAATCGAAGCACTTTTAGAGAAATACATCCTCCCTGAATTCTAAAATCCAAATCCATTTATTCGCTCGAGAACTTGCTGGGTCTTCGGAAGATATGGGTTTGTTGAATTCCGCAATAATCAGAATGTTATCACTGCAGTCTAGGGAATCACTGCTTGCATGAAAGATGAGAATCTACCTGTAAAGTTCAAGGCTGCGTTAGCTCTACACAGTATTATCTCTCACAAACAAGCTCAAGATATGGTCAGAAGTTATCTCTCAGAGATTCTCAGAATCTATCTCAAACTCATGGATGAGATCGACAGTGAGGAACTCGTTGCTTCTTTAGAAGGAATTGTCGAAGAATTTCAACATGACATCGGTCCTTATGCTTACGATCTCTGTGTCCATCTTTCTTCAGCGTTTTATAAACTCCGCCAAAAAGACAACGACGCTGATGTCGATGATGACGGTGAATGCTCACTTGCTGCAGGTGGTTGCCTTCAAGCAATCGGAAAAATTTTAACTTCTCCTATCAGCCCAGAAGTCTTAGCTAAGCTTGAAGCAGTAAAAATTATTCTTATTTCATTAATATTTTTGATTCTAAACAACTTAAAACTCTTTCCCCTAGGTTATCGTGCCTATTCTGAATACTTGTTTAGTCGATGACTAATGCGATTTCATGGATGAGACCTTGCATCTTCTCTAGCAACTTGTCTTCAAAGCTACCTAACTTGCACCTTCATCTTAGTTATGGTTCTACTACCCAGTACTCGTCTACATCATAGCTGGTAAAGATAATGCTGATCTCAATCTTGCCAAGAATCTTAACGAAGAATCGCGCTTACTACTTGAGAGTGCTATTAATGGCTGGGGTCCAGAATATATCAACGAAATCGTGATTATTTTAAAAAATTTCATCTAAAAAGGAGGTGAATTTTTCTTGAGTGCTACTGATATTTTCGGTGTGAACTTCGTCGATCTGCTGTTTACTTGTGTCAGCAGAGTTTACGAGAAAACATCAGAGGGTGTATTCGATGATGAGGAGAGCTCCATGAAGAACGTTCTTTCCGTGTTCTATTGCTTGATTGAAAATCATTTGACAGACTAAAAAATCAGCGGTGCTATTCTCCGAGGGATTATTTAGCTTTCCTTGGCAAATTTAAACCTGCCCAAAATGAAAAAAGATGTGCTCGTTGCAAATATTGAGACGTTGTGCATGTGCTTTTACTACAACTCCACGGAGACCTTCTAATAATTATACAGTCTATGTGGAGCTCCGATTGTCTAGGCGATTTTCGAGAGGTGGTTCTTGATTCTTGGCAATTTCAAATCCGATTTTACCAAACAACGTCTGCTCCTTGCATTTACATCGATTATCGCATGCCCAAATATTCCAGATGAAATTAGACCTATTCTACCAATTATTGTCAAGCATTGTGTGTAGATCACCACCGATATCGTTAAACTTCGTGAAGAAGAGGATTTCTAAGATGTTGATGAGGATGAAGACTAAACAGCTGATAACGCCCATGCTACATAGAATCTCCACGCTCACGTTAAGAAACTCCAAGAAAATGTTCAGGGAACTGAAGGAGAACATGTTGAAGAAGATGACTTAGACGATGATGATCTTGATGATGATTTCGATCCTTTAGATAAATATCTTTATAATTACAGGTAAATATAAAATAAACAAAACACCAAATATTTCTCAAAACTCAATGGCAAACCATTCAAAGAGAACATACTTTTAATTTATCCTATTTTTTCTTTAGTTACAACTGCCCTCTGGAGAACATGGATGAGATCATCTTCCTTGAGCAAAAGCTTCTCTAAATCGGTTATGGCAACCCATAATTCTACAATATTCTTACTAAGTAGCTAACGAATGAAGAAAGACAAGTTCTCCAGTCAAATATTGCTACTTCGAAGAAGTAATATGAGGAGTATCTCAAAAGCAAACAAGAAGGTGATAATTGATTCCGAAGGTGTCTCAAATCTACCTGTTTGGCATATTACCTTGTTTCATTCTCTCCCTTATTTCATAAATTATTGTATATTTTAGTTTGTTTTACCTCTTTTCATCCCATAGACATTTCACAGTGTTCAAAACTTATCAATGAATGGCACTTTTTTTATTCGTTTATTGAATGAAAATATAATGAAAATCAATTCAAACTTGAAATTGATTTTTAATTGGTAATTGCAAGCATTTGTTATACTTGTTGCTCACTGTAGAGCAGGGATATAGTATTAGTGAATATCTGCATCTGTGAATCGTAAATGATCTCCATTGATCTCAACAAATTCAACTTTTCCAGCATCATAAAGGGTTTTCAGTCCGAAGAGATCGTTCGTGAACACCTCTTGATTCTCCATTGAGACAATTGTCTTCCCATCGGAGTCATAGAAACCAAACCAAGCTGTCTCTTTTGGGTCAATTACGCTGTCTTTGCTGAACATAGTGAGTTAGACTTTTTCTAGAGACTCAAATCTAGCTTTAGCGAGTTCATTGTCTTTTTTTTCGTTGTTCACTAAAGGCAAGAAAGTACTTCTTCTGATGTATTGGTTGATTCTGTGAGGATTTCTGAAATAACCAGCTGGTCCAATAGTGTCTTAGACTAGGGTAGTATATACGAAATCATCCACAAGACTGTTTAAGATATTGCAAATGAACCCTTTGTGACATTTTGGTATGGTAGCTACACCCATTTATGGGCCACCGATGGAGATTAGTCTAGCTACTCGACCACCAAAGTCACATAATTCAACGATTCCTCTAGCGATTAGACCACCTTGACTGAGACCAAGGACATTGATAGTTTGATTCTGGAAGTTTGGATCGTTATTGATGCTTTTGCATGCGTGTTCTACTTGTTTCTCGAATTTCATCAAAATACTTGAATCAGCTCCGTTTCCGATCTCCACGCATTTCACGTATGCACCATTTAATCCACTGGCAATAGTTGCAGTAAATTTCTAATATGAAAAAATGCATTGTATTTTAAAATAAACTTATCGTAGAGCTTCGAATATCATACCTTCATTCCGCTGTTGGAGCATTGGTCACCGAATCCATGGAAGATAGCCACAGGATTAGCTGCAAGAACTGAGCAAACTGTGATAGCAACTAAGAATACTTTTGTAGAAAAGTTCTTCATTTGTTCTTTAAATTATCTCTTTTTTTCTGTTTTAAATTTTTTTTGTTGGATGGTGAAACAAACACTTTCTTATCTGGAATTTTTGAAGGGAATAAATTGAGAAAGGATTAGTTTATTATTTGAAAACAAGTGGCTCCTATTTTGCTGTGCAATTTGCAACCTATTTCTCGATTACTATTTTAAATCCACTCCAATGGGAAATAAAACAGTCAGAGTTACTCAGTGCATTCATTAAAAAAAACAAAAATACTTTTTTCACTATTTTTTTTCGGAATAAAAATCCATCAACATTTTCAAAAATCACACAACCTTTATTCACAAAATTTTTGGCGCTTTAAATTGATTTTTATTCAACGAGCAAATTTCTTTCCTCATCAACACACATTGATAACCCAACGAAAAAATCTTTAAAACTTAATTGAAAAGTTGAGATGCGGGAAGAAAAAAAATTGTAATTATTTTGAAAGCAAACAAAAAGATTGAATTTTGTTTTTAGAATTCTCTTGCTTCATCAGACAAGAGAGATAATCTTTCAGCTCATGGATCATTTTAGCTGTTCAATAGTTGGATCTATTGGGAATGAATATGAAGAGATACAATATGTTATCACATAGAAAAAGAGAATTTAGCGCCTTGAAATAAGAAAGAAAAGGCTTTAAAATGAGTTTAATAAGATCAGGAAATAGAAGGAAAACAATTGTTTCTTAGATAACCTCGAAAAGAATGTGACAATTAATATGAATTATTCACAGAATAACGACATGTGTTAGAAATACTAAGGCTAAATAAATGAAATCAAAACCTTAGAGTGCTTAACTACCAAACTTAATCAATTGTTGAAGGATTTAACTGAAAAAAACGCAAAGGAATTGGATGATGTATTAGATGTTGTGTTTTAGTAGTTCTGCAAAGAAGAACAATCAGATTAAGTTTAAGAGTAATTTTCCTAATTTTCCCTCCATTTGAGCTTCTTATAAATCGTCAGTAACACTAAAACAAACATGGAGTCTAAAAACACAGCATTATTATGTCTTATAAACATGAGCTGTAGTTAAATGTATGGATCTACAATAATTGGCAGCCTAGTTGAAAATAACATAATTAATATCCTCAAGACGATTCTCGAAGACAATTCATATGTTTCACTCTACGAAAACGTACAAACAAATCAAAGATTTATTTTTCATAATTCTGATTTTCCTAGGCCATGTTCTTAGCGACAAACATTTCAATCGACAAAAATGCCTACAAACAGATGTTCCTAGATGAAGGGTTTCTCTTTGTTAAACAGGATTATTTGTTTTCAGTCATCGAGAGGTATGGAAATTACTTGGCTTTAAGACTAATGCAAAAAATAGTCTATTTTAGATAAAGAGCTGCTAAAATTACATAATTCTTCTTCTTTTTGTAGGATAAAAATCCATCCAGAAGGGATAAGTTTTCCACTGCTCAAGAGCATTCTCAGTTTCTGCACTTCTTTGCTAGTGATTCACCACAAAATTGATAATCAGTAATTCATGGTTATCTTTAGGATAATCGAATTATGTCTGAAGTAGAATATCCCTGGATCGTTTGTGGCATGCTTGAATGGAATTGTTGAGCTATTTTTACCTGAAAATCCACTTAACGAATGGAAGTTCAATTTACTGCTCTCCTCTAATTTCTTAGCTCATTTCTTCATGATGTGTACATAGCCCAACGATGAAGGCATTAGAGTTTCTGAACTTATTAAGAGACTATCTAGCATGGATAATACCATAACCAAAGTAAATTATGCATTAAAATAATATAATTTCAACTATTTTATGAATCTTTCAAAGACAATAATGAACACAGTTTACCTATATTTTTTGTTTGTTTGTATAGAGGTTAATATCATAAGAGCTATGTTTGGTGGCATCCTCACTTCTTGATCATTTTTCGATGAAAGTTTAAAAGAATATACTTTTCAGTTTGTCTAATTTCTTCTAAACCGGTTAAGAGTTCGTTGATATTTCCAGCAAACTGAAACTAGATATTAAAATCTTATCTATCCTTGAAACAAAGCCTCTAGATGTTACAAAAGAAGCAATATTTGCATTATCTAGTTTATTATCAGCTTAATCACTCGAACAAAAAGAAAGATTCTTCAGGAATAACAAAATAATAAATATCCTGTGTAGATTTCTTAACTCTCACTACGATGACATAGAAGATGAATTAACTGATAAATTGTTAGATTACTTAACACACGTACTTGAATTCAGTGAAGCAAAAACAGACTCAGATGGTGACGATACTAATTCGTCTTTGTCGGTCATGGGATCATTTCAATTCGTGAATGTCCTTGAAAAAATTATGGAAAATGGAAGTAACAATAATTCTCTGAAAGCAGCAGGAATAATAGAAAATTACAGTCGGTCAAAGGGATCTTATAAAGATATATTTCTATATTCAGGAGGAGCGCTATGAAAAATGAATTCAAGGGGAATTATCAATGGGGTTTCAATTGGGAAACTTAGAAGAAATGTGAAAAATAAGTGGAAATATAATACTACTCAAGAAAAACAAAAAAAATACTTAAACTTAAAAGGACTCAATACAATACTCATCAAGGGTTTTAGCCATCTTCACAGCAATTACGAATAATATATATAGATTGCTTGATTGATTCTCTCCTCCAGTTCTTTAACTGCTTCTGGCGGCAAATGATAGATTCTCGAAAAATCACTCGCAACCTTTTTACTCTCATCTCCTTAGTAAAGAGCAATCCTTCCTTTCCTACCAGCTGATACATTCACGTCAAGATACATGATTGGCTCTTTCTTGAGAGGATCCTTGCGACTTACAAAACTAAACGCTTCAACTTTAGTTGGTTCTTATTTTGGCATTTAATTTCTGTAGGTGTCTTCTTGTTTGTTCCAGAATTATTCTTTTTCTTCTTTAATCTTTCTAGCCTTACTGAGTCGATCTAAGACATTCTTAGCACCAGGTACGCAAGAAGAAACATATTTTTGTTTATTAGTGTAGCTTCCGTGTTTATTGATTGTTGGGTGAAATGAGAATTGTTGATATTCCTCTTCAAGTTTGAGTTCCTTTTTGTTGTGTTCCATAGCTAATTTTGCTTTCACATCGAAGGCATTTCCATAGAGTCGAGAGTAGACTTCTTAGTCCTGGTATTCTTTGAGCTTCGTGGAGACAGGAAGATTTGATGAGATTGATGTTTTGAGGATAGGATGGAAAGTACATTTATCTAATTCTTCTTTTTCTTTGAGAACTGCAAATGTGTCTCTTTTTTTATTTAACAGCTGTGCATGCTGGAAAAGCAACTCATATCGACGAGTAGTTTAAGAATTAGCAGGGGAATCGATATTATTCGTTTATTGTTGTTGCTTGTAGGTTAATTAGCTTTATTGTTCCTATTTATATTGTAATTCCTATTGATGTTCTTGTTGGTGCCTTAAAGGGCTGCTACTTTAGCTAAAATCCTCTTTTCTAAGGTTGTTTTGAGTGTTGCTGCTATTTTGGTTATTAATAATACAATGTGATTTATCAAAAATGTACGAAAACAGCTTGTAGACAGTTGTTTCTAAATGCATGTTAAGCTCATCCAGAATGTTTGAGAAATCAAATTGCTCATTGTACTGCTTTAAATGACTTGTGTTTTCATCGAATGCTTGCTGGAAGATAAAATAAGCCTTTTTTTACACTTCGCTGACAGACAGTGATGGATCGCTTAATAGCAGCATGACATTGGATAACAGACCTGGAGTTACTTTCTCTTATTCTAATGCTTGATCGTCAGCATGATCATGTTGAGTTGTAGAACACAACATGAGAATTGCCCAAAGTTCTTGCCATGATTAAGTAATATCGTCTTCTAATAACCCAGCATGCGTTAATAGGTTCTGAAAATCTTCTGTTGTAATTAACCCAATCTGCTCTAATGCTGACTTTGTGAAGATTTCATTTAGATGATATATAAAAGCCTCATCGATTTGCTCCCTAGAGTCCTGGCTGAATTAGGATACTTTGAAACCAGTGTCCTGCTAGTTAGAATGAGATATTTATCGAGATGCATTTGAATTATTATTTCCTAGAGTTTATCGATATGCCTATGATGCTATTCGCTTCATGGTCGCTTCTTTTTTATCAGAGAGAAACACCTCTTGACGTATCGAGGAAGGAGACATCATCGTCTTCATATGTTTACTCGCTGAAGAAGCAGCATATTTGTTACTGTTAATCTAGTGAAGAGTATTACGACTCTTATCAGCTGAAAGCAGCTTCCTGTCGTTAATCGAATCCAACGAAATGTGCATTTAAGCTAATTTAGAAGGAAATAATAAGAATACTTATCCTCTTTTTAGATTACGTCTGATAATAATCAAGCAGTGTGGGGATAGTTTTATGTGTGTTATTAGAAGTAATAAGGACTGCTATTAATCTGAGCAGGTTTATCGGATATCAGCTGGAAACAAAATTAGTATTAATAAAAATATTATAAAAATAGAGGAATTCAAACACAACACACAACATATTTTCTAAAGATAGCAAATCTTAAAAAGTTCATCTTTTTTTCTAAGATAGGAGAATCAGTTATTCATTGAAGGCAGAGTAGAGAGCATCGACTTGATCATCGAATGCTTGCTACATAACGAGTAATTGCTCCTCCATGTCCTTTTTCTCTTATCTTAACTTGTTTACTTCTTCTTAGATACTACCTCCTTCTTTTATTTTTTCTAAACCCTTCTTCACGTTTTCTACTTCCTTGCGATTTTCAGGAGATGATTTATCTAGAATTATCTCATTTAACTTCTCTTAGCTTGTCGGTGCAGTTGAAGCATTTCTGTTTTCTTATTAATTTTTCATTAATTCTTCAATTTATCGCTGTTATGCCTCATTCCTTTCAGCTAATTCCTGTAATTTCTATTCTGTTGTTGATTTCTAGGAAGACAAACTAACAATTTAATTTTTCAATTCCAAATTAATTCCTTCTTAGATACTATTCCCTAATCCTGCGCCTGCACCAGCTGATGGATCTGGGATTTCAGAAAATCTAGGTTTTTCAGAGAAATGACTGCCAGAAGTCCTTGATTCCATATCCATTTCAATCTGTTGCCTGAGCTCGAAAACTTCTTTTTCTAAATTAGCATTCTATGCAGTCATGTTCATAGACGATGTTCGGAGATCACCAACTGATTTTCGCAGGATAACAATCTCACTTTCTTTTTCTACGATTTCTTTCTCTTTCCCCTCCAATTCGCTGATTCGTAATTTCTGCTTAGCATTTTCATTCTTGAGTTTTGCGATATCACTCTTCAGCTTCGAGTTGTCCTTCAGGACCTTCATCATATCGCCAGCCATCTCACTCATTTTATATGGTTTATTGTCACTTTCCTCCTGTTAATCCTTCTCTCTCTAATTCTAATAGTTTGCGCAAATTTTATTAATAACTTTTACCAATAGCGTTTTTATGATATTATTAGAATTCAATTATCTCTTCGTTTGTTTCTTTAGCTACTACATAATATCATGATTGAAGATGGAATCTCCGTATTGTATAATGACGCAACATTGTTGATCTTCTGCACTCCAATCATTTTAGCAAATACAACAGCAGCAGTAACACACAATAATAACATAAAATACCTCATAAATCTTAAAAAATATCTTGATTTTAATCGGTTTTAGAAGTTAAGCAAAATATGAAATAACTCCCTTGAGATTCAAATTTCTCAATTAGAAAATAACGATCTTAAAATGTAGGCGAGATACAATTAAAGAAAGCCTCTCTGAAGAGAATACAACGTTTTTTAAAGAGCTAATCCCAAAAGACGTTTCTCAGCTGAGTATGTTTCAGAGAATTGGATCGAATTATTTGAATGTCTTCTAAATGGATTTTCTGAAAAAGTAAGAAAAATTTAAATAAAATAAAGATATTAATTTTAGAGTTTAACAAATGAACAAACCATCCAACACAAACAAATATTGATTTTTCTTATGCAAATACTGTTAATCATTCACAAAAGACCAATATGTAAGGTTCATAAACATATTTGAAAGTGACTTTCAAACTTTTGAACCCTACTCTACTCACGACTAAGCAGCATTCTCTCCCGAGAAAAGATTATTCGCTGAGCCATTGATTTAACTTGAAATCTCCTGTGGAGCTTACATAGATTACGATTATTGCTAGCTCTATTATGATAATTATACTTATGACGGCAATTATGCTACTTGCTGATATGCTTAAGCTAGCATCTACTGCTATTATTATTATAACTACTGCTATTACAAGTTAGAAACAATATTCATCTACGGATTTTATTTATTTTTGTGATTGTAGAGAATATCTTGTATGGCATCATTGATTTCGAAGAGTTTTTCTGAGTTTTCATCGTAGATGCTGGAAGCGAGGTTATTGAGGAAGGCATTCTAAGTCACATTGATTTCCCCTTGATTTTTCAGCGTCTACAATATCCCAATGCAATTGAAGACAATGTGCATCAGATTCCCATAACCAGCTTGGTAATAATTTGTTTCTACATGCTTCTTGTAATCCTCCCCACGTTCACGCAATAGACGTTGCTCCCCTTTGGTTATCATAGAATTTACACTCTGCTGGATCTTCTCCTTTTTTTTTTGGATGTA
>Ga0302292_1002375_pt1 | contig 11314 bp, 9 predicted proteins | sample III_Fen_N2_1_FD_194553 | JGI IMG/M metagenome (GOLD analysis project Ga0302292, IMG submission 194553) | Peat permafrost microbial communities from Stordalen Mire near Abisko, Sweden - III_Fen_N2_1 | ecosystem: Environmental > Terrestrial > Soil > Wetlands > Permafrost | place: Sweden: Abisko...
AAGCCAGTCAGGCAACCTATTATATTTCGTTTGTTCCCGATGAAAATATTTTAATCAATGGAACCAATCCGCTTTATTTGATTGACGAACTGAATGCTTTGGGCGAATGTAACATTCAGGTTTCATTCGATAGGCTTCCGCCATTGGCTGAAATCGATCCATTCAAATGCTATACATCGTGGTATCTGTTTATTTCAACATCAGAAAGTGTTGAAACATTGCAGGATGTATTTATTTTCGTTGCCAATAGTGCCCTGATTACAATTCAAAAAGTAGCCAACGAAAATGTGATTCATCAGGAAGCTGTTTTAGCTGCTTTCCTGAATGCTCAAATCAATCAGGAACCCTGGACATTGGTTGAACCAGGCCCTCAGAAACCCGAAGAAAATTTTGAAATTACCCAGCCGGAAGAAAAGGAAATTGCTGGTGTCTTGTTAAAGTCATCCATTGAAGTCAGCAAAAATACCGGTTTTACACAAACAACAGTTGATTCAATACGGGTTGATTCAGGCAAAATTGATCTTTACATGAACCTGGTAAGTGAATTTATTACCGCACAATCGCGGTTGGAGCAAATCTCTTCGAATCTGAAAAATCCAGAATTGGAATTAGTTACTGAAACTTTTGGAAAATTAAACCGGCAGCTGCGCGACAATGCTTTTGATATGAGTTTAATACCAATTGAAAGTCTGATTGTCAGACTGAAACGACTTATTCATGATTTATCGAAATCAATCGATAAAGAAGTTGTTTTGGTGACCGAAGGAATGGAAACGGAGTTGGATAAAAACATCATCGAGAAACTAATCGAACCAATGCTGCATATCGTTCGCAATTCATTGGATCATGGAATTGAAAGCAAGAATGAAAGGCAGGCTAAACAGAAAGATCCGAATGGCACTATCTCGATAAAAGCTTCAACAATTGGTAGTTATGTGCAAATTGAAATTGAGGATGACGGAAAAGGTCTGAACGTAAATCAGATTCGTGAAAAGGCTATTGCTGGCGGGCTTATTTCAAGCCAAAAGAAAATAACTGATGAAGAAGCTTACCAGTTTATTTTTATGCCTGGGTTTTCGACTTCCGAATCGGTTAGCGGTTTATCGGGAAGAGGAATTGGGATGGATGTGGTTAGAAGCAGCGTGCAAGCCATGCGTGGCTCCATTGAACTGGTTTCTGAAAAGGATAAGTTTACACGGTTTATCATCAAACTACCACTTTCGTTATCAATTATTGATGGGTTATTAATCTCTATCGGTGATAGTTCCTATATTATTCCATCAGCGGTAATTAGTAAAATATACCTGGTTCAGTCTGAATTGCTTAAGAAAGAATTATATCCGGTTGTTGAGCTCGATGGTCTTCAATTGCCGTATTTGAATTTGCATGAAGAGTTTGGTGATGCCGGAGAAACTCCGGAAGAGCAGTTTGTAGTAGTTGTTTTTTATGGCAATCATTTCTTCGGTTTAGCGATCGATGAAGTAATTCGTGAATATCAGATGGCAATTAAACCTTTGGGTCGGATGCCGCAAGGTCAGGATCTGTTTTCAGGAGCAAGCATTCTGGGATCGGGCCAGCTAGCCCTTGTGATAGATACCAATAAGTTGATACAAAAATATTCGTAAAAAAATGGCTGCAAAGATTATTGGCGGACTTAATTCATATTTTACTTTTCGACTGGGAAGTGAGCTTTTTGCTGTAAATGTAGGCCAGGTAACCAAGATTCTGGAATTACCCGAAATTACAAAAGTTCCCAATTCGCCCAGGTATTTTAAGGGCATTATTAATGTCTTTGGAGATATTATACCTGTATTTGATGGCAGATTAAAATTTGGATTCATTGAAACTGAAAATACCCGTGAGACCTGCATCCTGATTCTTGCTTTTGAATCCGATGAACATGCCTATAGTTCCGGGATTGTTGTTGATTCGGTTGATAAAGTTTTGATTTTTGAACCGGAACAAATTAAACCGGCACCTATCATTGATAAAGTGTTTAGTTCTGAATTCATTAATGGAATGGCGACTTATAATAATGAACCTGTCATTTTCCTGAATATTGAAAAGATATTTTCAGAAGAAGAAATTAAACTGATCACAACTGTTGAATAACCCAATAAATTATAAACTATGAGATTTGTTGATTATAAAATTAGGACAAAACTGATGGGGGCATTTGGAGTTCTTATTCTGGTTGCTTTCATCCTTTCGGTCAACACCGTAGTGACGTTATTATTCTTTAAAAAAGATATCAATTCCTTTACCGGCGAGTTTCTTCCTCAATTAGAACTGTCAAATCAGATTAATTCTGAAACGCAAATGCTTGCATTTAATATGGAAGGTTATTATTTGACGGGTAAACCCTATTATTTTACTAAAGCAAAGATCGAACTCGAATTGTTAAAGAAAGCTCTAGATGAAGGGGTGGAGCTTCTTGAAAATTCAAAAGGCCTGAGCAACCTTGAAGAGAATTTAAGCGAAGCCAAAATATTGATTCCCCAGTATGAACAGAACATGATGATGGCTTTTAAGATTATTCAGGATATCAATATTTTGCAGATTAAAGGGAAACAGACTCTGGAGACGAAGGCTCCCACTGATAATATCGTATCGAAAAAGAGAAAAAAAGGTACTATTCTAAATTCAAAACCATTAACTACTTCTCCTGACCTTAGTGCTGACCTAGCTGAAAAGAACGCCCAACTTCTAAAATTGAAAGTAAAAGATACTGCAATTCTTGCCGACCTGAAAACAAGCTCTGAAAACCTCCGAAGTTCTGTCATAGCTTACACTTCTGAGGTTGCCACCAATTTTGATAATTCAATCTTCTCCTCAGTTATTGTCACTATTGTCATTGTTTTAATTTCGTTGGGTTTTGCCCTTTTTACAGTCATTTTCATTTCACGTATAATTACCCAGCCACTTTTAAAAGGAATCGAATTTGCTCAAAATATGGCCAAAGGCGATTTAACTGCTGAAATTGAAATCAACCAAAAAGATGAAATTGGAGTTCTGGCTCAAAATCTGCAAATGATGAGCGTTCGTTTTAGGGAAGTAATTACCTATGTTTCTTCCACCTCCGAAAATCTGTCGGCTGCAAGTATGGAGCTAAGTTCAACTTCACAAATTGTTTCTCAGGGAGCTTCTGAACAGGCTTCTTCGGCTGAAGAAGTCTCGACGGCAATTGAAGAAATGGCAGCCAACATTCAGCAAAATAAAGAAAATGCCAGGCAAACCGAGAAAATTGCTGTTAAAGCAGAAAAAGACATTGATTTTGGCAGTGAAAAGGTGATCGAAACGGTTGACGCCATGCGCGAAATCGTCAATAAAATTTCAGTTATTGGCGACATCGCCTTTCAAACCAACATTTTGGCTCTGAATGCTGCTGTTGAAGCAGCCCGGGCTGGCGAACACGGACGTGGTTTTGGTGTTGTAGCCGCAGAAGTCGGGAAACTGGCAGAACGAAGCAAACTGGCGGCATCAGAAATCGATCAGCTGACCAAATCGAGTGTTCTTAATGCCGAAGAGGCCGGAAAGCTAATGAGCGAAATTGTCCCTGAAATTCAACGAACTTCGCAGCTTATCCAGGAAATATCAGCTGCCAATAAAGAACAAAGTTCAGGAGCAGATCAAATCAATTTGGCAATCCAGCAACTAAACATGATAACTCAGCAAAATGCGGCAACTTCGGAGGAGTTAGCAACCAATGCGGTTGAATTATCAGCTCAGGCTGAGCATCTTCAGGAGATTATTTCTTTTTTCAAAATAGGCAATGAAGATCACGATTTCAGGCAGAAAAGGACAATATACCAAGCTCCTGATCCCCTTGAAGTAATGCCGGAGGATGTTAAACGTGGCGTAGTTATTGAACTGGATGAACCAGATGATATTTCAGACGATGAGTTTGAACGGTTTTAGAACTATAAAACAGGCGAAAATAAAATTAAAGCAGTGAAGTCGGAATTTATCGAAATATCAGATGAGCTTTTTCTTAGGTTTGGAAAGATGATCACCGGAAGGTATGGAATTAAAATGCCACCGGAGAAGAAGATCATGTTTCAGGCACGCCTTCAGCGTCGTTTGCGCGAGCTTAACATCGATTCGTTTGATGAATATGCAGCAATGCTTTTTTCTGATAGCAACGAATCTACCGAAATCAATTTGCTGGCCGATTTCATTTCGACCAATAAAACGGAGTTCTTTCGCGAGAAAGAGCATTTTCGATTTTTGACCGAAAATATTTTGACCGAATACTTTATAAATAATACATCCAGTTTATTTCCAACAGTGAACCTTTGGAGCGCAGGCTGTTCCAGTGGTCAGGAAGCTTATTCTGCCGGAATTCAATTCGAAGAATTTATGCGGTACCATGGAATCCGGTTCGATTATTCGATTCTTGCGACTGACATATCCGGAAGAATGTTAAGATTAGCCAAAGAGGCGGTTTATCCAATGTCGCAGGTTGATGAAATCTCACTTGAGCTTAAACATCGCTATTTTTTGAAGAGCAAAAACGTCAAAGACCCGAAAGTCAAAGTAATAAAAGCGATTAGGGAAAAAGTAAAGGTGGGCCATCTGAATCTGATGGACGGATTGTATTCGTTTGACGCGCCGTTTGATGTTATTTTTCTCCGGAATACACTTATATACTTTGATCCAGGGGTTCAACTAAAAGTCTTGACAAAGGTGTTGGATAGTCTAAAAACAGGAGGTTATCTTTTCATTGGCCATTCCGAGTCGCTGATCAATTTACATCTTCCAATACGATCAATTGCCCCGAGTGTTTATGTTAAAATTAATACCAAAGAGTTATGAATTTCAGGAATGAATCTGAGTTGGAAAATTGCAGACAACATATTTCACAGCTCGAAAAGGAAAATGAAGAATTGATCAGAAACCTAGCCGAAGTCAATGAAAAACTGCGCGATTCGGAGCGGTTAAAAGGCCATTTTATCAGTAATATAACCAACGAAATTGTGAATCCGTTCACCAGTGTGCTTGCATTGGCCGAAAATATTAAGCAATTGAAAGACGGCGATATTTCGAAGGCTCACCACATGGCTGAACTCATTTTTGAAGAGGCATTTCATCTCGATTTTCAATTCAAAAATATATTTGCTGCTGCTCTTATTGAAGCCGGTAAGGAACAAGTCAAAAGTTCTGTAATCAACCTGGATGAATTAAACAATCAAATCAAACATTATTTTAGGCCACTGCTCGATAAAAAAGGCATTCAACTTACAATTTGTTTTTCGAACGAATCAATTGGCAAAGAGCCCATTTCGTTTACAACTGATCGGGAAAAACTAGATTTAATTCTTAAGAATTTGATTAGTAATTCGATAAAATACAGTCCTGAAAATTCGATGGTTGAAGTAAAGTATTTTTTAAGTGCAAAAGAACTTCATTTGGAAGTCTCCGATCGGGGGAAGGGGATTAATCCGGAAGACAGAAAGATTATTTTCGATCGGTTTAAACAACTCGATGAGAAGATAAATTCAATTAATACCGGTCATGGTCTGGGACTGTCAATTGTTCAGGCCTATGCTGAAATGCTTGGTGGTCAAGTCCGGCTGAACGACAATTTTGATCGTGGAATCAATGTGATGGTTTTCATTCCGGAAAGTGCTGAAACAAGTGATTGGGACGATCTGGAAGATTTTTTACTTGATTCAGAAGCCAGTTACTGATGAACAAGGTCAGGCAAAATCCATATTTTCTGCATCCGTCAACGATTTATGTCAGCCATGATGCGCAATGGGTAGTAACGGTCCTTGGATCGTGCGTGTCTGTTTGCTTCATTGATACAAAAAGAAATATCGGAGGAATCAACCACTATATGACGCCCTATTGGAATGGTGATGGATTGGAATCTCCCAAATATGGGAATGTATCAATTTTGCAATTATTTCAGAAAATGCTTGACTTTGGTGCAAAAAAAGAAGATATTGTATGTAAAATATTTGGAGGCGCTGAAGTATTAAGTGAACAACATTCGGTATTTAATGTAGGGCAAAGAAATATTGAATTAGCGTATAAAATGGTCGCTGAATTGGGCATTTCTGTGGTTAGTTCAAGTACAGGTGGAAAACAGGGTCGAAAAATTTATTTTAACACTAGTACAGGCGAAGTTCTGCAAAAATATCTGGTTAAATTAATTCAAAATGAAGCAAAATGATCAGAAAAATAAAAGTATTGATTGTTGATGATTCTGTTTCGGTACAAAATGTGCTTCAGAATATATTGGCAAGTGATCCGGAAATAGAGGTCATTGGTACTGCTTCCAATCCGTACGAAGCGGTTGCAAAAATTGCGGAGAATCTTCCGAATGTAATTACGCTTGATATTGAAATGCCACGGATGGACGGGCTTACCTTTTTGAGAAAATTGATGAAGCAGCATCCAATTCCGGTTGTTGTTATTTCGTCGGTTGTCGGCGAAGGTTCTGACAATGGAATTCGGGCTCTAAAACTGGGCGCCAGAGAAATTATCACGAAACCCAAATTATCTGATCCAAAAGAATTTGAAGAATACGGTATCCGCATTACTGACGCCATAAAAGCTGCAGCAATGACTGAGCAAGTGTATGTGAATGGTAAGATGCAACCAAAATTTGATGATACTTCATTAATTCAACAGGAATTATCGTCATCCGAACGTCCGAATCCATCTCAGCTTTCCGAACAAATAATCTTGATTGGAGCTTCAACCGGTGGTACAGAGGTTATTTCCAAAATACTGAAAGGTCTTCGGAATGATTTACCCGGAATACTAATTGTTCAGCATATGCCGGGCGAATTTACCAAAGCTTTTGCGAACAGGCTTAATTTGGAAAGCAATCTGTTTGTAAAGGAAGCAGAGCAAGGTGATGCAATTAAGCGTGGATATGCGTATATTGCAAATGGATTCAAACACCTTTCCCTGGTTAGAGAAAATGGACATTATAAATGCAAACTTGAAATGAGTGAGTTGGTTAACCGACATCGGCCATCTGTTGATGTGTTGTTTAATTCAGCAAGTAAATTTCAAGGTGAAAATATAACAGCTATTTTGCTGACTGGAATGGGTTCTGATGGCGCAAAGGGATTACTTGAATTGTGCAAAATTGGGGCTCAAACGTTTGCTCAGGATGAAAAATCATCGGTCATATTCGGTATGCCTAAGGAAGCTATTAAGCTAAATGCAGCGAAAATGATCGGAAATCCGGATGAATTAATTAATTGGATAAACACAACATTTCAGTAAATGAAGGATAAGGATCAAGCATCGAAAATTCTTATTGTAGATGATGTTCAATTAAATCTCGATCTGATGAAAGAAATATTATCAGAAAAAGGTTATATGATTGCCACCGCGATTAATGGAAAATCGGCTATTGCCAAAGCAAAAGCTCATAAATTTGACCTTATCTTACTTGACGTAATTTTGCCTGATATCAATGGATTTGAGGTATGCTCTCACTTAAAATCAAATTCGCTGACCCAGGATATTCCGATTATTTTTCTCACCGCCAAAAAAGAAAAAGACAGCATTACACAAGGTTTTAATCTTGGTGCAGTTGATTATATTCCCAAACCATTCAGTAAAGAAGAACTTTTAGCCAGGGTAAATCTTCACCTGACTTTGCGCAAGTTTCAGGAAGAGCTTATTCGTTCAAAAGAGATGGCCGAAGCATCAGCTCAAGCCAAAGCAATTTTTCTGGCCAACATTTCGCATGAAATCAGGACGCCAATGAACGGAATTATCGGGATGATTGATATTCTTAAACGTACTCCATTAACAGCCGAACAGCTCGAATATATTGAGATTATTGGCATTTCAGGTGAAAATCTGTTGGCGATTATCAATGATGTTCTCGATTTTTCAAAGATTGAAGCCGGACAGATTACCTTCGAGCACATCAGGTTTAACTTATGGGATGAAATTAACGAGGTTATTAAAATCCTTCGTTACAAAGCGATACAGAAGAAACTTGACCTTAAGTTTGAAATTGCTCCCGATGTGCCACAACTACTTATAGGCGACCCGTTAAGGTTGAAGCAGGTGCTGATTAATCTTTGCAACAATTCCATTAAATTTACAACTGAAGGATTTGTACATGTATATGTAAAGCTTGCCGACAAAAATGAATGTGCTGTTCGTTTACACTTTGACGTAAAAGATACTGGTATTGGTATTTCACCTGAAAATCAATTAAAATTGTTCAAATCCTTTTCTCAAGCCGATGTATCAACCACGCGAAAATTTGGAGGTACAGGTCTTGGGTTGGCGATTTCCAAAAATCTGGTGCATTTAATGGGTGGCGAAATAGGTATAATCAGTGAGGAAGGGAAAGGAGCTATTTTCCATTTTGAAGGTGAGTTCGGAATTGCCGGGCAGGATATTTCAGAAGCCGAGTCCCAGGAATTGGAAGATTCAGTTCATCGCGATCGACAATTGAAAATATTATTGGCTGAAGACAACGTAATTAACCAAAAAGTTGCTATATTAAATCTGCAAAAACTTGGTCATTCAGTAATTGTTGTAACCGATGGTATTCAGGCAGTTGAGCAGTTTAAGAAAGAAATACCTGATGTGATTTTTATGGATGTATTCATGCCTAATATGGATGGAGTAGAAGCAACGGGAAAAATACGTGAGTGGGAAACGATGAATAACAGGGCTACTCGTGTTCCTATAGTTGCGATGACAGCCAATACAAATAAAAGTGATAAAGATTTATTTATAGCTGCCGGAATGGATGATTATTTAAGTAAACCTTTTAATGTTAGTGATTTAGTCAGGCTTTGCAACAGAATTTACAAGCAGTTGGAGCGTAAAAACATATAATTTAATATCAAGGATATGGAATTTTCTGATACAACTTATTCCTGGTCGGGGAAGACGATATTAATCGTTGAAGACAACGAAACCAGTAATATCTATTTTGAAGCTGCATTGAGAAAGACGAAGGCAGTTCTGATTTGGGCAAAGAATGGGTTGGACGCAGTTGAAATGGTTAAAAACAACAAGCGGGTTGATTTGATTTTGATGGATATCAATATGCCCAAACTTGATGGCATTGAAGCAACCCGTATTATCAAAAGCCTGAATCCAGAAATTGTAATTGTTGTGCAAACCGCGTTTATCCTCTCCGGAGAAGAACGCATGTGCCAGGAAGCCGGTTGTGATGAGTTCATAACCAAGCCAATTCGTCTTAAATATCTGCTCGATACCATTAACCGCTATTTGGCAACACCTAAAGAGATATAAGCTCCAAACTTGTTTTGCATACTTGATTCAATAAGCGCTAAAAATCCGGAACAGATTCTACCTTCCTTTAATTCCGGCAGATTTAATTGTGATTGCTTTTCGACAAAATCATGATATTTATTTTCCGGACCGTAAAAAAGTTCAAACTTGCCGGTCGATTCCGGGTGAATTATTTTTTCAAGAAACATCGTTAAAATCCCCATGTTCATCCGACTGTTTATTTCGATACACGGCTGCATCATCATGGTTTTCTGATGTTTAAATATCATGGCGTCGACACCCAAAAATCCCCGATGCCAGGTAGCGTAAATTGATTTTTTCAACGTATTGCTGATTGCGTTTGCCGTTTGGCTGATCATATCCTCCAATTCCGAAACATTTTCATCAGGCACAATCGTTCTCAAATCCGGATGGATTAAGGTTCCCCGATACTGTCCATTTGAATTGGTTTCGAAGATTGAAAAGCCCAAATAATCAATTTTGGAACCGGACGATACCCGAAACTGAAACGACAAATCAATCAACTTTTCGAGGTAAGGCTCAGCAATCAGGTAATTTTGTTGTTTTAATACTCCTGAAATCCATTGCTTATTGGATGTATTCAATTTGGCATTCCGGATGATTTGGATTCCGCGTCCGGAAGAACTCATGGGAGCTTTCAAAACCAGCTGTGAATGTGTATTCAGAAGCAACTCAATTTCTTCGCAATTGGTTACTTTTCTGCCAATCATTTCATTTTTGATAAACCAATCAGGTGGTTCTTTCTCAAGTACTCCAGTCAAAAAATCAAGTGATGTCGATCGCTCAAAAAGCAATTTATGTCCGTCTTTCCAATCAAATACAGTACTTTCCCTGAATTTATCAGAGCATTTTTCCTTCAGGTACTTTAGTTTAAAATGAGCAGCAGGACTCCAACCCCAGGGGTAAATGGCATCAAATGAGCCATCCGGAAGTGATTCCAGTTCAGCTAAACTGCAAAAATGAGGCAAATCAAATCCAACTGTTTTCAAACTTTGTAAAAACTCGGCAGATGGCGGGTTTTCAGTTAGTACAAAATCATTTTCAGTACAAAAAGCGAAAGGGAGTGCCGATAAGTCACGTTCCATTTCCTGAAGCAAAAGTGGAGGCTGGTAACTGAATGATCCATTGGCAACCGCCAGTTCGCAGGTTGGATTAAAATAATAAATATTTGCTTCTGCCATAGAATTTTGCTGAAATCGGAAGACAAATATAGAACCCAATTTGGTGCATCTTCAGGAATTAACAAAAAATATACATGAATTTGTTTTGATTTGTGAAATTAGAATCTACATTTGCACTATTAAATAATTACAGATCATAAAGTCTTTATCTCATGAATCAATATTCTTTTGAAATAACAAAAATGAATTCTTCACTAAACATGTCCGAAACAATGGGTATGTGTATGTGTTATAGTTCAACTTTTCAGAAGGTGGTCAGTTTATAGGTAAGTTAAAACCAAGATATTTATAAGCCCTTCTGGAAATCAGTTGGGCTTTTTTTTTGACAACAAATAGCATCAGCATGAGTGAGAAATCATACCGGAGTATTGTAAAATCAATTTCATGGAGAACCATTGGAACCATTGATACCATTGTTATTTCGTACCTGATAACAGGAAAAGCAACACTTGCCCTATCAATTGGCGGGATAGAAGTATTCACCAAAATGACGTTGTATTATTTCCACGAACGAACCTGGAACCGGATCAATTTCGGTAGGATTAAGAAAGCAGATCTTGATTATCAAATATAAGCCCAAGCATGGAAAGGAAATTTTTACCCATATCAATTGATATTTCAAACAGTAAAATACTGATAATCGGTGGCGGACAAAGCGCCCTGAAGAAAATCAGGATTCTTCAGCGCTCTGGAGCAAATCTCGAAGTAGTGGCCGAAAATATCATCGACGAAGTTTATGCTTCCGGAGTAATTTGTCACCTGAAAAAGTATGAAAAAAGCGATTTAAAGGGCTATCTGATGCTTTATTCCTGCACCAATAACGAAACGCTTGACAAACAGATCGCGCAGGATGGGAGAGA
>Ga0302292_1002376_pt1 | contig 11314 bp, 8 predicted proteins | sample III_Fen_N2_1_FD_194553 | JGI IMG/M metagenome (GOLD analysis project Ga0302292, IMG submission 194553) | Peat permafrost microbial communities from Stordalen Mire near Abisko, Sweden - III_Fen_N2_1 | ecosystem: Environmental > Terrestrial > Soil > Wetlands > Permafrost | place: Sweden: Abisko...
GAAAAATTGGAGTGCGTTTTTATCCAAATCACCATATCCATATTGTATTACCGGGTTTTTAGCCGATTCAGGAACACAAAAATACTGTTGGATGAAACGCTGACAATTGCGTCGTCCGAGCATAAAATCGTGAACCCGGAAGTCGCGGTTGAAAAAGCCGCCAAAACCACCCAGTGCGCCACATGCGATGCTCTCTTTTTGAGTTACACCACCGCTTGTCCGAATGGGTGCGATCATAAATCGGGAATAGTCGAAATCGTCGTAAGCCTTTTCAAGCAAGTCTGATTTTACCATTAATTGTTGGCGCATGGCTCCCAAAAGTTGAGTTGTGGCAAATTTTATAGCCTGAAGGTTGAAATAATCGCCAGGTGGTTCATCATAGTTTGGAAAAGGGTCGATCATTAAGATCGTTGTATCAAAGTCTGATGCATTTGTTGGAGGTTCATAGGCTTTTGCCGCTGCCGAATCTTTTTCTTTTTCTATTTCGGCTTTTCTCCGGTTCATTAAAAGTGTCTCAGTTAAATCGTATGGTTCATTGTTTATTACCCCGCCGTCGACACAAACCGTATTGTAATCTTTTGTGGGGTCAACCAGAGTGTTTTTGCTGTGTGTAATTTTAAGCAGTGGATTATCGTTGATGTATTTGGCTTCTCGAACAAGCACCCGGGGCGATAAACCTACCGGAAATGCACCGGTTGAAATGGCTGCGTCGATGAGCAATTGTCTGTTTAGTCCTTCCGGAGTTGAAAAATGAACAGGGATTTTGCCGTCGTTATTGTATGTTCCGATTGGGTTTAGCTGAAAATGAACCAGGTCTTTATGCATGGTCATGCGGTCTTGGCGTGGCCCAAGTGCAGTAATAAACTGTAGTTCGTAATTGAATCCCCGAAGATTAGTGATGGTGGTAAACAACTCCAGATTGTCAGCAATGTACCTTCTTTTCGTTTTTGGGTCTTTTACAATACTGTCCAAGGTGCGTTGGGCAATTTTTTCGATAAACAACGAATTGAAGATTGAACGAACTTCTTTTCCCGGATTAATAGATTCAGAATTAATGATATCGTCATTGCTGAGCATTTGACTCATCATGTCGTTCTTTTCATCCTCAGTTAAATTAACCCACGAATCGAAAAGCGGATTTTCTTTATTCACTCCGGATACATAGTTCTGCTGATTTACATGCGGAAAGTCTTTTTGAACTGCGGCTGTGGTTATAACGGCTGTCATTCCTCCGGCAGATGCTCCGCTTAGAACTTCAATGAGCACATCCTGTTTGGGAACACCAGTTAGGTTCAGGTCTTTTGCTTTTTGCCAGTTTTCGAGTGCTTCGAGCAAATAATCCATTACACCGGCAGTATAGGCTCCAGCCGACACCGCACCTGCCATGGAAAGGCCAATTCTGAAAGTTTTTTGATCAGTCATAATTATAGAATTTATTTAAAGTATTCATCAGCTAAAGGATAGTCGTGGTCTAAAATAAATCCGGACGAATAATTATTCTGTCAGTTGACATGAATTATTCCCGATGACTATGGAGAGTTCATTTCTGGTTTATCTAAAGTTAAAGAAAAAGTTTTAATAAATAAAACTAATTTTTCTGCGGACGAAAATGGATTAAATAAATTCAGCCCAAGAGTCTAATCGTGGGCTGAATTTTAGGAGGATTTATTGGTTACTTCCAGAAAATATTGAAATACAATATGTGCGATTTTATATGATCTGTCGAAATGGTTAGTCTAGTTTATAGCAAACCAACTGCTGCATATAGCGCAGGTACAACTTCCCATTGGCTACAACCGGAACCGTCCATGCCGGATTTTTTACACCTTCAATGGCTGACTTAATCTCACCCACTTTTTTAAACCCTGATGGATAAGGCTTTACAAGGAATAAGTTCCCTTTAATGTCCAGACAAATCAAATGACCATCGACAAAGGTTGTTGTTCCTTGGCCAATCTCGCTGGTGCTCCATATTTCTTTTCCGGTTGACAACTCAATACACTTAAACTGTCCATTGTTTCTGGAGCTTTCGCCTGAATATCCATAAATGAACCCATCAATCAAAATCGGATCGGAATGCTGAGCCTCCATGACATTGCTTTTCCATAAGACAGTATATCCATCTTTGGTAACCTTCAGCGCTTCACAACCCATTTTATAGCCAGAAGTATGATAGACAATATCGTTGGAAGCGATTGGCGTGGTTGCATTTATATTGTATTCTGTTGCCCATGGAGCGGTCCATAACGGTTTTCCATCGGAAGGATTCAAACAGGAGATTCCGGTTCCGTGGTAGATTAGAAGTTTTACCTCATTTCCCATATTCATGGTGATTGCAGCAGCATAACCAGCTTCTCCTTCCATCGATTTCCAGAGCAGATCGCCTGTTGTTTTGTCGTAAGCTATAACCAATGCTTTCCCGCCTCCCTGAACAATGACTTTATTTTCAAAAACAAGTGGTGTAGTTGAAAACCCCCATTGAGGTTCCGATCCACCGGCATCCTTTACATTTTTACGCCAAAGCAATTTTCCGTCCTCCAACTGCCAGCATACCAAATCGCCGCTTCGACCAAATGTATAAACCCGATTCTCGTTAATGAATGGTGTAGCTCGAGAACCTGGCCCATGACTGGTGCCAGCCTCTGCCTCGTATGATCCTTTCCATATCAGTTCGCCGGTATCTGCATTGATGCAAAACACTAAATCATTCTTTTCGTCGCGGCCTGGAATAATCAATCGGTTTCCCTGAATAACAGCAGCAGCCCACGAGGCTGTGCCCTGATCCTGACAGAGGTAATTTACCTGCCATATTTTTTTCAGGCCTTTCGACCAATCAGTCTGTATTCCTGTGGTTGCACTTTTCCCTTCAAAGTTTTCGCCTCTCCAGTTTGTCCAATCTGCATCTCCTTTTGAAATTGGAGGCATTGTCGCCACTGCTGCTGGAATTTTATCCCGGTTTCCGGATAATGGTTCACTTCCCATGACGGATTGATAGATTTGATACCCAAAATACGCTCCGGATACCAATACGATGGCAATGATTATAAGAATGATTTTTACAGATCGTTTCATTGTGAAAGCTTTAAGGTGTTGAAATGCAAATGTAATTAATTAAGCTGAGTTCGATATAAAATTGAATAGATGACAACTAATAAAAAACAGCAAGTTAATAAGGTTTAATAGACTTGTGCATTTAATTTCTACTGAGGTTTGGTTTTAAAATAAGGTTTTAAAACCTTATCGTGCAGTTTTGAACCTTAGTAGAGATCCATTTACCCAAGACATAGACCTTATTGCCTTATTTACAAAGTATTATCATTTAGCTTATGTCGAACTCAGGTTAATTATGATGAATTTTATTCATTGAAGTAAATAAGTCAATAATTTTAAAGTCTGATTTTCACCTGTCGAAATCATTTAAAATTCAATACTTTTAAAGCAAAAATGGATATTGTTTTCGCGGGACTTATTCTTCTGGGAGGAATTCTATCGATTATTCTCCTGACTTCAGTTTTTAAATTCAATACTTTTCTTTCGTTATTATTGGTGAGCCTTTTGATGGCTTTAATGACGCTACCAACAGCAACCATCGTTCCGGTATTAAAAAAAGGATTTGGCGGAACACTCGAGTCCATTGGGCTGATCATTATTCTGGGAACCATTATCGGAATTGTGCTCGATCAAAGTGGTGCAGCGCTGAGTATTGCCCGTTTTTTTCTAAAGAGAACCGGCGATAAAAAGGCGCCTACAGCCATGGCGATTACCGGTTTTATAACCGGTCTGCCTATTTTTTGCGATTCAGGGTTTATTGTTTTAAGTGGTATTTGCAAGTCGTTAGCCCAGAGTTCGAAGACCGCAATCACGGTAATGGCGCCAGTTTTGGCCATTTCGCTTTACGCTGTTCATTGCCTGGTTCCGCCTCATCCCGGAGCAACTGCCGCGACCAGCATTATTGGTGCGCCTATCGGTACTGTGATTTTGCTGGGTACTTTAGTTGCAATTCCCGGAATTGTGGTTTCATATTGGTTTATCCGATTTCGTTCAAGAAATGTTAGTGCCGAAACTGAACCTGTTCAGGTGGTTGAACAGCCAATCCAAATCCTGCCCGCAGCATTGTCTGCTTTCTTGCCGATTCTTGTTCCACTTGCTCTGATCACTCTGAAATCGGTGTTTTTTATGGTTTCAAGTTTGCCTGAAAACTCCTTATTGAAATTGGTGATTGGATTCGTTGGCGATCCGGTGATCGCTCTATTGGCTGGATGTATTACTGCGATTCCGTTGCTCAGGAATTTTACAATTGGCCAATGGAATAAATTGCTGGACACGGCCATTGAAAAAGCAGGACCAATCCTGATTGTAACCGCAGCAGGAGGAACCTTTGGTGCCGTAATTAAAGAATCTGGGATTGTAAATAGCCTGGGGCAGCAAGTGGCTGCGCTCGGATTGGGATTGTTTATTCCATACATTATTGCGGTAATTCTAAAAACCTCGCAGGGATCGTCAACCATTGCTATTATCACAGCAGCCTCCATTGTTGCGCCACTACTGAATAGTCTGGGACTTTCAGGCGATTGGGGCAAAACACTGGCTATTCTGGCGATGGGAGCAGGCTCCATGATGCTTTCGCATGCCAACGACAGCTTCTTTTGGGTGATCAGTAGATTCTCAGGAATGTCGTCGGCAGAAACCATGCGTTACTATTCGGTTCCAACGGTTATTCTAAGTCTGGTTTCATTTGCTGTAATTGGGCTGATCTCACTGGTGTTGATTTGATTTTTCCAGCTGAGATATTTGCTTTTCATTTTCGATTTTCCTTTCAACGAAGCGAAAGCATTCTTTACAAGTTAACGGGATTATAAATCCCATGCTAAAAAATGCTGATACAAATCAGCACTAGTGCCGGTAAAAAGGTCGATGAATACCAACTGTAGAGATTCCAATTTCCTGGTTAATTCTTCATTTTCGGCAGTAATAATGGGTAGTCTGTCAATCATTGTTTGTTGTTTTAGTTGTTTTCTACTCAACCCCATAGGGAGTTGCTGAATCTTTCGCCCTTTCAGGGCTTATCGTTCATTATTACTCTTTTTTATAGGGCGTTGCCCTATGTTGAATCTGACGCCCCTTTGGGGCTGGTATTTCTATAGGGCAACGGCCTCTGAGATTCAGCACAGGGCATCGCCCTGTGTAAGAATATATCGGAGTAAAAAGAGCCCTGAAAGGGCGCAAGATCAATCCCAAACATATCGTTCGTCAAACTCTACGTTGTATTTTTTTAGAAATGCCCGAAATTCATCTTGAAAAGATCTGGTTTTATGATGTTCTTCTTGATTTTTGATGTATTCAATTACAACATCTTTTTCTGCAGGGTTAACAGAAAAAATCCCATATCCATCTTGCCAATAAAAATTGGCAAATCGATTGTCGATTGATTTTATCCATTTGGATGATTCTTTCTTAACCTCTTCAACCAATTTCATTTGGGCAATTTTGCGAGATAACAAACAAAGGATGTGCACGTGATTTTTGTGACCCCCGATTTGAATTGGTGTACATTCTAATCCGGTACATATTCCGCCAAGATACTGGAATAGTCTGTTCTGAACCTCTTTTGTGATGAGAGGTTCTCGGTTTCTGGTGCTAAATGTGAGATGCACATAAACCTTTGATAACGATTGTGGCATAACTCAAATTTGTTATTTTAGGTTATATTCACATAGGGAGTTGCCCCATTCTCATAGGGAGTTGCCCCATTTTCATAGGGCGTTGCCCTATGCTGAATCTGACGCCCCTTTGGGGCTGGTCTTCATACAAAGATTTGCTTTTCATTTTAGATTTTCCTCTCAACGAAGCGAAAGCATTCTTTACAAGTTAACGGTATTATAAATCCCATGCTAAAAATTGCTGATTATAAATCAGCACTAGCGGATTGTCCCGATGTATCGGGATCATGCCGAAAAACTGCCTGAGCGGAAAGATGCACACCGAAAACCACTGCTGCCGAAAGGCCGGGTAGCTGATGTTAGCACCAGTTTTTCTTTCTGTCGTCAATGTTAAGTCCAAAGTAATGCTGGGTTTTTAATTTTTAAATCTTTGAAGTCAGGTTTATACCAGTCTACATTTGATTTACCTGACAATTCATTTCCTTGTCGAGTTATTTCAATGAAATATAAGTTGTCGTCTGTTTGTGGCTTGCCATAGGAAAACCATCCCCAATAAATCTTGTCTGCCGAACCAATTGTCAGTTTGTTTTCATATTCATAAATGTCTTGTGGATTACAAATTGTTAGTGTTTCTTTTTCATTAAAAGCCAAAGTCATTGTGTTTGTTGGAATGTCAAAATTTGCTACTTCTAATAGGTGGTAATTGTCGTATGGTTTGCCAAACCAATGTCCAAAAAAGCATAACGAGCCACCTTTAACAAGTCCCTGCTTTTTGTTGTATTTGTCAACAAAGTCTTGAGGTGTCAGTGTTATTTTCAATATTTCATCTTGCTTATTGTTCACGGTCTTTTTATTTATAAATCTGTACAACAGTAGTCCTGTTATAATTGCTCCTATGATGATTGCTGTAGTCATAAAATTGATGCTAACGTAGGAAGCTACACGCAGGTGCGGACTGCGGGCGATTCCCTGTCAAGCTGAAAAGCAGCCCGAGCGGAAAGATGCCCACCGAAAACCACTGCTACCGCACTTGTAGCTGATGTTATGGCCGAAGTGTTTTTTTTCATTTTGTCTGGTCTGAATATTTCCACCATAGAATTGTGCTAAAATATCCAATAATACTTGTCATTACTATAATCAAGTAACTGAATATATTCAAACCAGCTTTCAAGTCAGCACCACCACTTCCACTATAAATTCCAGGAACTGCCCAAGGAAAATAATTCCCAAATCCCAAAGCTCCAATAATTTGCGCCAACACTAATAAAATAGCAACAATACCAAGGGGCGTCATAAATCCTTTACCATATATAGCAAAGAAAGCTATCGGAGTGTTTAATAAAATAATCATAATAGTTGTTAAGGAATAGACTTGAATATTATTTAAAAACATTACAGAATCCCAACCCGGTAATTGTAATATGAATCCAATGAGCAAGCCTAATAATAAATTTGATAATACAAGTGCAATGCACCAGATGATATAATAGATAAATTTAGCATTTAAAATTTTTGCTCGTGAAATTGGCAAAGACAATAAATCTTTTACTGTGCCATCAGAATATTCCCGACCAAATAACCAACTGGCAACAAAACCAAATATTAAAACACCACCAACTCCTACGGCTTGCGACAATAAACCCAAATACGAGTTCCAATTTGCCTCAAACGACATTAATACTGCTTTTGATTTAAAAGCGCCAGAAAGACCTTCTGAACCATTATCTTTCATTAAAAACATAAACACTCCACCAAATAAAGGTGCAAGAGAAAAAGCTATAAAAGTAACCCAAGTAATTCGGGAATGTCTGTTTTTAAGAATTTCGGCAATAAATGCCTTCCACTGTTGTTTCATAATTCTATAAATTTAATTCCCAATCATTCTAAGAAAATATGCCTCCAAATCCTCTTCAATAACATTAAGCATTTTAGGGGGCAATCCCGAATTGACTAATAAACTTGAAATGGTTTCAGGTTCTGTAATAGCTTTATTATCTAATGATTCAATTAAACCCAATTCATTAATTGCAGCAGTAAAATCCTTGCCGTTCAATATCTGCAATGCTTTATGATTATCAGAAGTATTAACACATAGTTTTTTAATTATTTGATGTTCTAATCCATTTGTATTGATTTCCTTAATTAATTTCCCATTATGAACAATCCCAATTCTAGTAGCAACTTTTGAAATTTCCGAAAGAATATGACTCGATAGGAATATAGTCGTATTATGATTTTTAACTAAATCTTTTAAAAACTCTCGAACTTCAACAATTCCTGCTGGGTCTAATCCATTTATTGGCTCGTCAAGTAGTAATAATTTGGGATTATGAAGCAGTGCTTTCGCCAGTCCTAAACGCTGACCATTCCCTAGTGATAAAAATTTAGCTTTCTTGTTCTCATACTGTCCAAGTTGAAGAACACTGATAATTTTATCGATTTGTTTTTTGTCTTTAAGTCCACGAAGCTGATAGCATACTTCTAAGTTTTCTTTTACAGTTAAATTTGGATATGAATAAGGCGTCTCCACTAAATACCCAACATCATTCCAAATCCGAGAAGCTTGTTTTGCATTTTGTCCGAATAATGAAATTGAACCCGAATCAGGTTTAATCATTCCAAGAAGAAGTCTGATTGTAGTGGTTTTCCCTGCTCCATTTAGTCCAAGGAATCCATATATTTCACCTTCTCTCACATTGATTGAAACATCATCCACCGCAATAGTGTCTCCAAATTTTTTTGTTAGTTTTTCAGTCTGTATTACATTCATAAGCTACTATTTTATTGTCGTGATGCGGTCTCTTAGCATGACCGCTAACGTAGGAAGCTACACAGGGGCGGATTGTCCCGATGTATCGGGATCAAACCGATAAGCAGCCCGAGCGGAAAGATACACACCGAAAACCACTGCTGCCGAACTTGCCGGGTAGCTGAAGTTATGTGCCGTTTTTTATTATCTTACTGTCAATACCCGCTTTAATTATATTTGAAATGTCATTTTTTCTTTTTAACAAAGTCAGTGTCGTGTTTTTATATTCAAGCTTATTTCTAATACCAGTCATTTCACAAACCTGAGAATTTGGAATTAAGGCATTCTTTAAATTAAATACTCTCAAAATAGAGTCATAATCCTGACTTACAAGTATGTCTCTGAAACTAGTGTCAATTTTACTGTAAATTATTTGTTTGTCTATATTTGTAAATGTGGTATCTATTTCTGTCAATGCACTCGCAATATTGTTTGATGCAAAGTTTGACAGTACTAAATATTCTCGTCTCAGTATTTCTTTATAATGAAGTAAGATTTGATTGTCTATTTGATTTGAAAAGAAGTTGATAATATTTTGACGTACTTGATTAAAAACATCACTATCATTTTTACCCATATGATTTGCTACTGACCTAACAATTGGTTCAATTAAAAGCAAGTTTTCAGCTTCGGCAACATCAAGAACCCAAATTCCGTTTCTGTTTAAAGCAACAATATCAGAGGCTTGTCTTCTGTCTCTGTCGATTATTCCAAAAGATTCTATATGATGAAATCCATGCTGATCTCTAAAAGCTTTAACAACTTGAATAACCTTGTCACAACTACCAACAGGTTTTAAGGTTTTGTCATTATATACTTGCTCATAAAGTTCGTAATCTATGCTACTATTGTCCCCTTCTAAAAATACAATTGGTTTTCTACTGCCTAAAACATCTAAATATAGTTGTTCAGGTATTGGTAAAGTCTCATCTAAAATTTCATAGTCCCAAATATTGTTTTCAAATGATTTAGCCCAAATTTTCTTTGCGTTGTGTCTTGTAAATGCAAAATCAATATTATGTGTTAAATAAATGAAACAACAGTCTGGTCTTTCCGCTTCTAATAAGTCAAAGAATATTTTAATTAGTGAAGAGTGAATGTGCATTTCAGGCTCATCAATTATTATAATTGAATCTTGTGGTGCACATATAATTTCACCTGCTAAATAAAAGATTACTCTTTCTCCATCACTCATTTCAGAGGCATTGTAAGCAAGGACTTGATTTCCCGTTGGATACGTTTCAATTACTCCTGCCTTTTTTAAAATATTTCTGTGTGGCAAAACAGTTTCAAAAATGGCTTGAATTTTATCAAGTTTTGTGTTTGGTTTTGCTCCACCAGTTTCTTTATATAATAATGATTTTTCATATTCCTCTGTATGTAGAAGCACCATTAGTTTATCGAAATCATTTAATAAAGAAGTATTTAAATTGCTGTTCCATCTTTGAGTTTTCCAACCATGTCTTTCATTCCAACTTGGGTCATTAGAATTCCATCCTCCAAATCTGAATTCAGAATAAGCAATTTCTCGAGATTTAGTGCTTACATAATTAGGCATTGAAAGAGATTTTTGTGCAGAAATTCTATGTGTCTGAGTATTGTATCTTTCTTCAACATTTGAACCAAATCTTGTCTTTCCTGAACCGTTTGCCCCTACTACAACAAGTTGGTCAAACTCTATGTCAGGGTTTGCATTTGGCTGTCCTTTTTTTGTCGGTAATTGTATTTTCATATTTTCTGGATGTCTTTGTTAAAATGGCACATAACGTAGGAAGCTACACGCAGGCCGGGGTTTCCCGATAAATTGTCTACGATAAGCTGCCTTTAAAAATACTAATTTTCTTTCAACGAGCCACCAAAACCCGGCTTGCGGGTAGCTGAAGTTATGGGCTGGGCTTTTGTCTCATTTAATTTAACTCTAATGCCATTTTTATAAAATCGCCAATACTTTTTCCTAAAATTGCCATACCTGCGTCATGTGGGTTTTCGAGTTTGTACTTTCCTTTTGCTGCTCCATTTAAAGCATAGTCATAACCTTCTATTGTCACTATGCACCAATGCTTTTGTCTACATTCAATGATTATCTCGTCAACGTAAAAGGGCCAATCTCCATCAAACTCACTTCTAGAAATCTTTTTTGATTTATAATCCGGATTATACTTGCGATTAAGCTTATCACTTAATGTCCGTTTATGAATTGATTTAGGAGTTTCTTTGTATTTAGCTGTAATCTTTCGATAATCAGTCTTACCAAAATCACCTTCGTATAAAAGTCCATAATCAAAAAATGAGCTTATGGTAATTTGCTTTCCCATATGACCAAGAGTGTTAAAAATTATTTGTCTTGAAAGGCTCGCAATAAACTTTTCAAAGATTATTATGATATAATTGGTTGTTTCTTGATATATCTCTCGGTCTACATCACGATTCAATAATTTCTTCAATACCTTTCCATCTATTGGATTAATCTTATTTTCAAATTTTTGCCAATAAGCTATCGGATTTATTCCAATTTTTGAATTACCTGTTATGAAATCAAAATTGTAGTATCGAGCAATTTTCCCAAATTCAGATAGAATAAAAAGCAACTCTTTCAAATTTTCATCCTTATCTAAAAATTCCCAATCTAAATTGAATTGAACAGGCGGATAGTCAGTGCTATAGTAATTCTCTTTAATATCTGTCAATAACTTTTCCAAATCATGTCCGAGTCTTTTTAGGTATTGAAAATCAGGTAATTCTTTATGTTTTTCAAAGTGACCTACACAAATATATGCTTTCATAAATCTCTCAAATCCTTGAGAAAGAAGTTGAAATGGCAAAAAGTAAAAGTCATTGTCAAGGT
>Ga0302292_1002383_pt1 | contig 11295 bp, 9 predicted proteins | sample III_Fen_N2_1_FD_194553 | JGI IMG/M metagenome (GOLD analysis project Ga0302292, IMG submission 194553) | Peat permafrost microbial communities from Stordalen Mire near Abisko, Sweden - III_Fen_N2_1 | ecosystem: Environmental > Terrestrial > Soil > Wetlands > Permafrost | place: Sweden: Abisko...
GAAATTAACGAACATACTCTGAGCTTCTTCTGGACGTAAGAATGTATGAACTGCAGTCTCTTCGACTGCCCCCATCTTTGTCTCAAGCATAAGGTTAAACTTACGGACATCAGAATATTTATTTCCATCTGGACTCTTGAGCCCTAGTTCTTTTATTTTCTGATCCATCTCATCCACTGTAAGCTTTTCTGCATTTACTCCAGCGTCTTCAAGTAGATGATCAGCTCTATATCTTTTCTTTGTTACCAAATCATCAACAAGAGGATCGATGAATTCACTAGTATGCCCGGAAGCATCCCAAACTTTTGGATGCATTAAAATAGGTGTATCGATAAGATAAATATTTTCTCTATTCCTTACAAAGTATTCAATCCATGAGTCTTCTATATTCTTCTTTAGAAGAGAGCCCAATGGACCATAATCAAAAGTTCCAGCCAAACCTCCATAAATCTCACTTCCTGGATATACAAATCCCCTTCTTTTACAAAGTGATATTATCTTTTCCATCAATTTTTCATCTTTTTCCTGCATGTGATTTTAATTCTTAATTATTAATTGTTCTATATTATTGTATAACACGTTCTTGTCCTGATTGGAAGCTTGAATCTCCAGATAGTATTGTGTTGATTGAACCACGAGTTCTTCTTATCTCTGTTCCAGTAAATATATCAGTTCCAGATAAAGATAATTCTTTCATGAGTTGAGGAACACTTCCAACTTGAGACATAGAAGGATTTAAAGCTATAGTAAAGCTTGCTTCACGATTATAACTTCCTCCAGTATTTGCACGAACTGAACCTATGTTCCATATAACTTCTCTTGTCACTTCATTGTAAGTTATATTTTCTCTTGGAGAATTACTTCCAACCCATTTTACATAAATAGGCAAAGAAGATCTGGCCATCGCTCCTGATATAGCATTTGTAGAATTTGATAATGTCCAAGTTACATTGTATTTTGTTTCTGATTCGGCTTTAGGAGGAAGAGGTCCAGTATTATACGAAGCAGAAGATGCAATCTGGAAATCTGACATAATTTTAATTATTTTCTTTGAGAAATTATTTACATCTGTAAATGTTGAGCCAAGAGACGGCTGACGTCCTTTAATACTTACATCAATCGCAATCTGTGGATCTTTAATAGAACTTCCACTTCCCAATAGTGAGATTGATTTAATACTAAAGCTAACTTCACCTTTTTCGCCTGGTTCAATATCACCCAAGTCACCAACAGAATTTTTATCCCAAACAATACGGCTATTTGCAGAGTCAAAGAATCCAGCAAAAGGTGTAATGGAACTTCTATCAACAACATTTCCTCCGATATTAGCAATAATTTCTCCATCTGTGATTCTATTTGGTAAATTATTTTTCCAAGCAATTTTAACATTTATATTTTCACCAGAAGAAGCAGTATCATTTACTAAAATATTTGCTTCTAAAAATGGTTTAACTAAAGTCACTGTGTGAAGTAATGAATTATAAATCACATCAATTGTTGATTTATCTGACTGTTTAGCAGTTCCTGCATATACATGAAAAACTTGCTGATCTTGATCTTCACCAACCATTCTACCCTTGATAACGATAGACATGGGATTTGTCAGACTTAAATCTTTTAAACTCCAAATTGAATTACTATATGAAGGCGTTGGAATAGAACTTTCATATATAAAATTATTTGGATATGTAACTTGAAGAACTGTGTCACCACTAGGTAATGTTGTATTTAGCGCTGCATTAACAGTAAATGAAATAGGTTGATCAGAAGTTGTTGTGAGAGGAGCATCAACCATCAAAGAAAGAGGGGCTGAACTTATATTTACGGTATACTCAGTTTCCTTTGTATAAATTGCATTTGAACTTTCTGGGTGATAATCTAAATTAATTTTTACATTACGATTTGATTTTTCTTCTCCAAAAAGAACAACTTTGACACTTTTAACTACAGTCTCTCCTGGTTTAATAGTGCCTATTGATATTCTAGGTAATCTCACGTATTCAGTTGTATTATCAGCTGCACCGTTTGGATAAGATATTTGAAGATTGGCAAGTTCTATGTTTGCTTTATTGCGGTTTACTATTTCTATTTGTAGAGGTAATTCTTCCCCACCCTTTGTAAAAGCATTACCAACAACAGTAACATCAATATTATCACTTGAGATAGAAGGCCCTCCTGTATATAATTTATAAGAAGCATAGCCAACAGCTACAATGAAAAATAAAATTGCAAAAATAAAAAACTTTTTAAAAATAGATGTCTTCGGTTTTTTCATATTATTAATAGGGTCTTCGTGTTTCCACTCATGCTCTACATTGTGATTCACAGGATGAATAACTCCCTCTTTACTACGGTGGGTTACACTATCCACCGGTTCATAAAGACGACGTTTGATACCTTCAATTTTATTTTCATTTTCCATAGTAATTATTATACTCCCGATTTTCTTGTTTTCAAAGAAAACACTTAATAAATATCGACTTTATAATCACAATAATTATAATTGACTCTCATTTAAGGCCTTGTTTATATGAGATATTATTGATCTTTTTTCTTTCAAAAGTATTTCTGTTTTTTCTAAATCTATTTTTCCGCCAAGATATTCAATTAAAGAATCAGATTCACCTATATATCCAAGCGAGTCCATTATCCTAAGGACAAGATGCAGCTCAAGTGCCTCACGTGATGGTTTAGATAATGAAACATCATCAAGTAAATACAAAGCTTGAATAAAATCATCAAATATTTTTTCATTTGACTCTTCACCGTCACACAATCTTTCTAAAAGTTTGCTTATACGGGCAATAATAAGAAGTGATTCTCTCGACGCACGAGCAAAAGGAAAAGTAGAAATATTTGAGGCTGTTGTTATTCTCCATATATCTTTCCCTCTTACAAAATCTACATTCGCATATGAAAAATCTTGTAAAGCAAAACGTAATTTTGATTTATTAAGTCTTATTCCCTGAACCATAGCACGAACAAGGCCCATTTCACGAGTATAAACAGTGAGCATTTTATTGGCCTCCCCTTTATTACGAGAACTCAATATAAATCCGTGTGTATGATAAATATGATGCATTATATTTCTTCTTCCTTACCTATTTCTAATTTTTTAAATAAAATATTATCTTCTCCCAAAATAGTTTCGGGAATTTTCCAAACAAAAGTCGCAAAGTCCTGCATGATAGCATCATGTACTGGGAAGCAAATTCTTGGATGAATATTTTTAGCATAATCTATAGCATTTGATATTTTCATCCAAGGTCCAGCTACAGGAAGAGCCAGTATATCAACATCTGCATCTGGATAATTAAAAGAATCTCCAGCATAGCATAAATCATCTATCATATAACCAGTATTTTGAACTTTACCAAAATCTTCATATATTTCTGCGTGTACATTTCCAAAACCAGAGATTGTAACTCCTTTGATTTCATATCTTTCTCCTTCTTCAACTTTCAAATATTTAATACCATTTTTATCAAGAATATTTCCAACAGAAGTATTTGTTATCACCATCGCTTCAGGATTATTTTTTAAAACATCTTTTAGTAAATCAACATGTAAATGATCTTGATGTTCATGAGTAATAAGCACGACATCAATATTTTTCTCTGCTATTTGAAGAATAGAAAAAGCACCAGGATCAGTCATAATACGGACCCCTTCTTTTGGTTCAGCCACAAAACAGCAATGTCCAAGCTTCTTTATCTTCATCCTTCTATTTTAACATATTATCTAAATGTTTTTTAGCTTCTCTCAAAACCTGTTTCCTCCTTTCATGCTCAAATGAATCTAGTGCATCATCAAAACTTACCCATTTGTAAGACTGAATTTCTTCTTTTTCTATATTTACAATATTTTTTTCTACAAAACCAACAAAATAATCATTGATTTTTAATCTGAGCTCTCCATTTTTAACAATTTCGTATTCTTCATGAATAAGAGGAAAATCAAGTATCTCTATTTCTTTTATCCCTGTTTCTTCTTTTAACTCTCTTAAGGCAGTTTCTTCTGGAGTCTCACCATCTTCTGTATGACCTTTTGGAAAAGTCCAATCACCCTTCCGCTCCATACGCTCCAAAATTAAGAACATATCATGCTCTCTTTTTAGAATAACTATAAATCCATAGCACTGTTCAATTGGCAACATATTAGACAATACTAATTGTAAATACTAAATTATCAATTTTGATTTCTATTCCTGAATTTTCTTTAATCTGTATCTCTTTAGATCCTACCGCTTTAATTAATTCTGTTTTAAACTTATTTATTATTTCTTGACCTTCTACTCCTGTTCCAATTTCAAGAGTTATAATATCATTCGGATTTAATCCTGCCTTCTTCCTCATATCCTGAATTGAGCGGACAAGTTCTCGATAGTTTCCCTCTTGTTTAAGTTCTTCTGTTATGTAAGTATCGAGTTCAACTTTCTTTTCTTCTCCTTTTATATACTTAAGAGTTTTTACATTAAGTTCATCTTTTATTATTTCTTCGTATTCAACTCCTAATTCATAATTCGTAATTATTAATTCATTGAGTGGTTGTCTAACTGGTATCCCCACTTTCTGTCTTGATTGCAATCCAAGTGTAACAACCTCACGAACTTCTTTCATTTCTTTTATTATACTTTCTACTTTCTGCTTACTACTTGCTACACTTGTTGGCCAATCAATCAAATGTATACTCTCTTTATCTCCTTCATTTTTCAACTTCTGCCAAATATCCTCAGACGCAAAAGGGGTAAAAGGAGCCATTAATTTTACTAATGTTTTAAGAACATAATACAAAGTTTTCTTTGCTTCAACATCTCCATCTTTAAGTCTCTCTCTCGAACGACGAACATACCATGTAGATAAATCATCCATGAAATCTCGAATCGCTCTGACTGGTTCTAGTAATTTGTATTCATCTAAATTCTTTGTTGTTATTTCTCCTAGTTCGTTTAATCTAGCGATAATCCACTGATCTAATATATTTTTACTTTCTACTTTATCCATACTACTTTCTACTTCTTTATCTCTATAGAGTTCGTAAAAAGCTAAAACATTATAAAGTAAATTAAAAACTTTACTATTAAATTCACTTACAGTTTTTTCATCAAAACTCTTTGCCTCTCCTGGCTGATTGACTCCATACATCCAAAGACGAAGAGTATCTACTCCGTACTTGTCCATCATTGCCCAAGGATCAACAATATTTCCAAGACTTTTGCTCATCTTCTTTCCATTTGCATCCAAAAGTAACCCTAGGCAGATAACATTCTTGTAAGCCTTACCTTTACCCATCAATACTCCTACGGCATGAAGTGTATAAAACCATCCACGAGTCTGATCTATCGCTTCACTTATAAAGTCTGCTGGATATCCAGGTCCATCAACAAGTTCTTTATTTTCAAATGGATAATGATCTTGAGAAAACGGCATAGTGCCTGAATCGAGCCAAACATCCATAACCTCTTTTGAACGTTCCAATTTTCCACCACAACTACAGACAAGATTTATTTCATCAATATAAGGTTTATGTAAATCAAGTTCATAATTTTCATCATGTGGAATCGGAGTAAAATCGAGTTCTCTAAATTCTGCATTTTTTAAATAATTAAAATCTACAATCATATCCAGAGATTCCTTTGCATTTAATCCCCTAGTACCAGCAACAGCTAGCCAAGACGGACCTCCATGTGTAACTATCAAAATATTTTTACCTTCATACTTACTTTCCATATCATAAAGAAAATTCATAGTTCTCTTCTTCATATCGTTGTATGATTCATTACCATCTTCTGAATTATAAAAACTTTTAATGGTATTTGGATAATCTATATGATACTCGGTCCAAGTTTTATCTTCATACATAGGCAAAGACATTTCATGAAGACGATCGTCTATGATAATAGAATCTTTACTCATTCCAATATTTTCTAAAACAATTTCGGCTGTTTCTTTTGTCCTTAAGAATGGTGAAGAAAAGACCATGTCGATCTTTTTATCTTTCAACTCTAAAGCTGAAACTTTTGCTTGTTCTCTGCCCTTAGGAGTAAGATGACTTTCGTCGTTATATGAAGTACTCACAACATCAGTAAGATTATTTTCTGATTGACCATGCCTCATAACAAAATATTTATTACCAGATTTTTTTGTTTTAGATTTTATATCTGCGATACTTCCGATAACTTCTCTTTTATTACACTTCTCACAAGTCCAAATAGGAAGAGGTGTACCCCAGTATCTTTCACGAGAGATAGCCCAGTCTTTAATATCTTTTAGCCATTCTCCAAAACGACCTTCTTTAATATAAGATGGCTCCCAATTTATACTTTTATTTTCTTCTATCAACTGACTTTTTATTTTTGGATCGGACATCTTGATATACCAAGAATCACGAGCGTAATAAATAAGCGCCGTCTTACAACGCCAACAATGCGGATATGAGTGCTCGTACTTTTCTTTTTTAAATAGAAGTCCTCTATGAGCTAAATCTTTGATTATATCTATGGCTACTTCTTCGTCTCGCACAAATCTTCCAGTCAAAAAGCCAGAACCTTCAAAAAACTTTCCATCAAGTCCCACTGTGTGCTGTTTTGGTAATCCTGTTTCATTACCAAGATTAAAGTCGTCCACTCCATACATAACAGCAGTATGAACAACTCCAGTACCATCTTCTGTCGTTACGAAGTCTGCCGCATAAACCTTAAATGCTTTCTCCATCTTAGGTTTCTCAATATCAGAAATTGTATTTGATAGATATGGATAAAGTGGCTCATACTCTAAGCCAACTAAATCTGAACCTTTTAATTCTTCTATTATTTTATATTCACCCTCTACAACAGATAATCGAGATTTAGCTAAAATAAATATTTCTGATTCTTTTTGTATTTTTACATAATCTATTTTTTCGCCCACAGCCAAAGCCACATTTCCTGGTAAAGTCCAAGGCGTTGTCGTCCAAGCTAATATATAAGTATCAGTCTGTCCTTTAACCTTAAACTTTGCAGTTACAGATAAATCTTTCACATCTTGATACCCCTGTGCAAGTTCATGAGAAGAAAGAGTTGTCCCACAACGAGGACACCAAGGCACAACCTTATAATCTTTATAAAGCAGACCTTTATCATTTACAGTTTTTATTACATTCCAGACAGACTCTATATAATCATTATGATAAGTAACATAAGCATTTTTCTGGTCTACCCAGTAGCCGATACGTTCTGTAAATTTCTCCCAGAGATCTGTATACTCCCAAACACTTTCTTTGCATTCCTTGTTGAATTGCGCGATTCCATATTCTTCAATTGCTTTCTTGGATGTAAGTCCTAGCTTTTTTTCAACCTGAAGTTCAACAGGAAGGCCATGAGTATCCCAGCCGCCCTTACGACGAACATGAAAACCTTGCATCGTCTTGTAACGAGGAATAACATCCTTAAAAGCTCTTGCTTCTAGATGATGTATTCCAGGTTTACCATTGGCAGTTGGTGGCCCTTCATAGAAAACATACTCGCCTTTTGGAGATGGCTTCTCTAGACTCTTTTCAAAAATTTTATTTTCTTTCCAGAATTTTAAAACTTCTTCTTCGCGAAGCGCACTGTTTGATTTTTTGTTTTTGTCCTCCATAATTTTACTAAACGAAACAAATTATTTTATGAAAAAATGTCTGGCCCCTTGTCCTCCCTCGTCCGAGGACTTTTTTCAGAATATAATTTGTGAAGTTTTTTTGATTAATCTTATTAATTTATAATTAAAAAACTCGTCCACGTACAACAACATAATTGTTATACAAGGACGAGCTTCTATGCTTTCACATATAAATCGTGGTACCACCTCGTTTACTTCTCATTTGATGGGTTCTACTTGCAGTAAAGCTTTCTTCCCAATGCCTGCCCGTCTTTGATTAGGGCGAAGAGTGATAGTCTTCATCGCATATATTTAAATAATAACATTAAAACCAAAATTTGCAAGAAAATATTTTTGGGTATAATATCTAATCGAATTGCACTTTAAGGTACCTAAAGGAGATCGTCTTATGGGTCAACGCTAATCGGACTCTTCCTTTAAATTGGAAATAAGATTTAGGGGTCTAATGGCGTGCCAGCAGACGCGATAATACGCCTCCCTATTAAGATTTCAGCAATCCAACCGTCTGAAGAATACTCAAAGTAACTGCAAATGAAATGAGCAAACGGACCATCGTAATTTCTTCAGACACCCAGAATGAACCGATTTTCGAAAGGAAGTCGGTTTTTTATTTTAAAAAACTTCCTGTTGATAAAAATTTTAAAGCAAAATTACTTATTTTTAATCCAATATTTTTTTATTATGGGAATTGACTGAGTAGAAAGTATAAAACCTAGCACAGGAATAAAAGCATTTAAATATGGCTTTGATGCTCCTATACTATATAGAGCAAAAAATGCAGCAATATATGTAATAAGACTAACAAAAATAATTCTAATAAAACTAATTTCCCAAGCCTTATCAAGCTCTACTCTTTTATTTCTTTCTTCTATTTTATTTAATCTTTCTTCAATTGTTTCCATAGTTTTTAATCCGTAATTATTTTAATTACATTCTCTCTGGAGTTTCAATTCCCAAAAGCCACAAACCATTTTTCATAGTTTCGGTGAATGCTTTTGTTACGGCTATATTGTATAGTATATCAGGATTCTCTTCATCTATGAGTTTTGTATTTCCATACCAACTATTAAACATGCGAGCAAGATCTAATAAATATCCAACCAAGTGATGAGGTGCCCATTCTTCTATGGAACGGTTTACAAAATAAGGAAATCTACAAATCATTTTTTCAAAATCGGTCGATTCTAGAGCAGATGTTGCTTTCAAGTGGAGTTTATATCCAAGTCCTTCTGCTTTATCTAAGACAGAATTTGCACGGACAATACTATACTGTAAGTAAGGACCTGAATCCCCCTCAAAAGATAGTGATGTTTCTGGATCAAAGTTTATATTTTTCCCTGCCATTGCACGAAGAATTGAAAACTTAAGAGCAGACACAGCGACAATACTGCAATCTTTTTCACTTAAGTCTTTTGATTTCTCTTTCACATCTTCAATTACCAAATCAAGAAAATCTTTTGCAAGTGGTACTCCACCTAGACGTGAAGACATCTTCTGCCCTTTGAAAGTCATACGCCCGTGAGTACGGTGAATACTCTTCTCTGACCAATCTTTATGTATTTTTTCTGCGGCATCTAAAACAACATCAAAGTGTGATATCTGCTGATGGTCTGTAATAAAGATAGAGAGGTCTGGATTATATTTTTCAAATTTAATATCTAGAAGTCCCAAATCTTTTGCTTCATAAGTAGGATTACCTTGGCTATTTATAAAAACTGCTGTATTGATATACTTTTTTGATTCTTCTGGAATATAAACAATAGCACCCTCGCTCTCTGTAAAAATCTTTGGTGTATACTTCAGTACAATTTCCTTGCCAACAACACCTGCCTCACTCTCAAAAATATAATTATCAAATTTTGAACCAAGGACACCTACAATGTTTTCAAAATAATCCATATTGAATTTCTTGCATGCATTGTAAACATCTAGCTCAATAGATGTTTTATTCATATAAATATTATCTGCAATTTCTTTTACGCGAGCTTGAATACTTTCATCTTCTTCGTATCTTTTTGTTCCCTCTACATAAGCATCACCGAGTAAGACAATATCTTGTGGTTTAAAAATCTGCCCATCTGTAGTATATTTTTCTAATATTATAAAAACAGCTTTTGCTATACCCAAGGAAATATCCGAGGGAAAAGAAATCACCTCTACATCTGCACCAGAATACTTGGCAAGCCTACTTATAGACTCGCCAATAGTATTGTTCATCACATGACCAATATGAAAAGGCTTGAAAAGATTTGGACTTGAATGCTCTACAAGAATTTTTTTACCAGAATGTATCTCCGACTTCCCCCAATTTTCTTTCTCGTCTAAAATTTTATTTATGTTTTCTGTAAAAAATTCTCTAGATAGATAAAAGTTTATAAAACCAGGGCCCGCAACTTGAATATCTACAATATTATTCTTTTCTTTTGATTCTTGAAGAATATTAGCTATTTTAACTGCTAATTCTTTTGGATTAATATTCTGTTTTTTAGCACAAACCATTGCTACATTCGTAGAATAATCTCCATTCTTAAAATCTTCTGGATGTTCAATAACAAAAGAAACTTCTTCTGTAGTTCCAAGATTCTTCAAAGCTTCTTTTATTAAATTTTCTATTTTTTGTTTCATTACTTTTTCCCTGTACTCCCAAATGCTCCCATTCCACGATCTGACTCACTTAATGTATCAGTTTCTTCTATTTCTGCAATAGCAACAGGCACTATTACTAATTGTGAGACCTTATCACCCTCTTCTACAGTATATGGTTCACTTCCAAGATTTACAAGGTGAGTATTGTATTCCCCTCTATATCCAGCATCGAAAACTCCACCCATATGTATAAGCCCTGCTTTTGATATACTTGATTTATCCATTATGATTCCAGCATTCCCCACTGGGAATTCCATTGCAAATCCATGGAAGAATCTATAGTGCTCCATCGGCTTTATCGTTACAGTTTCCATCGCATACATATCCATCCCCACATCTCCAGGATGAGCGTATCTAGGCAACTTTGCATTCTCTTTTAATTTTTTAATTTTGATTTTCATAGAACTTTAAACTTCTTTCTTTAGTAAAATATTTATTTTAGTAATATGTTTTTTGTTTGGCTTAATTTTTTCTGGATTTGTAATAATTCCACCTTTATCGTTCATTACTGGTTCAACACACACAAAATCTTTTCCTGTCTGTGACCAACCCCAAATTCTTTTATATTCTTTTGAGACTGTAATTACTAGAGTCCCCATCTTTGGAATATATACTTCTATTGGTACATTAGGGTTTGCCACAGATATAGCTTTCCCATTTGCCCATGTTTCAATTTGTTCTTCAAATGATTTTCCTCCTTCAAAATTAAATTTAATATTTTTCTTTTCCTCAGATGAGACCTTAAAATAAGGATGGAATCCACTTGAAATAGGCATCTCTTTATTCTTTCTCCAAATTTTCAACCGTTTGAGTAAGGGTAAATGAACCATCAGCTTCAAAAATCCCCTCCAATTCAAAATTAAAATCATAAGGATAAACTTTTTTTGTTTCTTCATCTGAAACTAAAGTTTCCCTAAAACCATTCAACATTTTTTCTGCAGTAAATTTTGAATCCCTCGCAAAGCCATGCTGTTTAAGATTTTTAAGTTCTTCTGTTTTTATTTCATCAGGA
>Ga0302292_1002387_pt1 | contig 11286 bp, 15 predicted proteins | sample III_Fen_N2_1_FD_194553 | JGI IMG/M metagenome (GOLD analysis project Ga0302292, IMG submission 194553) | Peat permafrost microbial communities from Stordalen Mire near Abisko, Sweden - III_Fen_N2_1 | ecosystem: Environmental > Terrestrial > Soil > Wetlands > Permafrost | place: Sweden: Abisko...
TGTATATCTGTAATTGTAGATATTTATTAATCTACAAAGGCTTATATTTCAATACGCTGGCAATTATTAATTATCAATTATTAATTATTAATTAATTTTCTGTCCTGTGATTTACATCAACTAAATTAAATCATTTGTTGTGAAAGGAAATTTCGATACAATTATCAATGAGGACCGTCCGGTCATTGTTGATTTTCATGCACTTTGGTGTGGACCATGCAAGGTTCAGTCCCCAATTTTAAAACAGGTTGCGGATGAATTGGGTGACAGGGTTAAAGTAATAAAGATAGATATCGACCAGAACCAGGCAATTGCAGGCAGATTCAATATTAAAAGCGTACCTACATTAATGGTTTTTAAAAATGGAGAGGTAAAATATCAACAAGCCGGTGTACATACGAAACCACAACTGATGAATATACTATTGAACGATTTATAAACCGGTTGTTATGTCTTTCAAAATCAATCCGATCATATGTCCTCAAAACCATCGCTGTCCGATCCTTACTGAATGTCCCGAAGGCGCAATAACTCAAATCATGTATGATGGGTTACCTGTCATTGATGAAACGACATGTACCGAATGTGGTGAATGCGTCAATAAATGCGCGTTGGGTGCCATCGAAAAAGAATAATCTGACTTCTACAGTTCCATTAGATTAACGGATACTGGTTTCTTCCGGTGGTTACTTTTTCAGGATATTTAATCAGAACAAAAAGTCTTCTTATTTCTGTACAGGGAAATTATTTTCCACCCAGCCGGGGAATCCATCCATCATTTGGTACACTTTTCTAAACCCGCTTTTCATCATATGCTCCACAGCCATTCCACTCCTGTGATTAGTCCGGCAGTATACAATGTAGGGAACATTTCGATTGAGCTTATCAATACTGACGAATGCATCTTCCCTACGAATATCTATATTTATTGCTCCTTTGATATGCCCCTCCTTAAATTCATCCGCGGTCCGTACATCAAGTACCACCAGGCCGGGGTCTTTTTGAAGCATGACACTGACTACTTTAGAATTCACTTCCTTTTTAGTCTGAGCCTCAAGGAAAGCTGTCATTGAAACCAACAAAATAAGCACCGGTAAAATTTTATTTACTTTTTTCATTATATGTACATTTAAAAGATTCATTTAAAATAGTTTTTTCTTGCTTACCAAAAATTATAACGAACTCGAATAATCCTCTTATTTTAAAATTGTAAATCAATGTTGTTTAGTTAAGGATTTTGATGATAGACGTCCTTTGTGTCCGCCAGCTGACGAATTGTAACTTAGAAACTCCCGACATTCGGGATGTTCCATTTGTGGCAAGACAGGCAAGATAATATTAGCCACGAAGGCACAAAAACACTAAGTTGCACATCATAGATTCCGATTTATCGGAAAAGGAAACACGAACTTAACGACATTGCATTGTAAATAGTAAATAGTAAATTGCAAATTATAAATCTTTTTATCCTAATTTTCTATCCAGACTATGCCACGCTCCTCCATTATGCACGGTCGTGAAACCATTTGAAGTCAGTATTCCTTTTGCAGAAGCACTTCGCATGCCCGAAGCGCAGCAGGTAATGATCACCCTTTTTTTATCTTTCAGCTTGCCCAAATTGTTACTAAGCTGTTCCACTGGAATGTTTACCGAACCCTGGATATGCCCGGTACTGTATTCGTTTTTGGTACGGACATCCACTATCAGGGCTCCTTGTTTCACCAGTTCTGCAAAGTCGGTCTTTGGGCCAATGCCCAGCAGTTTTTTTATCGTTGCTATCATTTTTATTTTATTTTTGATATTGATGTACATTCATCCACGACCCACCATTGATACATGCAATGCCTTGTGCCGACAGAAAATCGGTTGCTATGGCACTTCTGCCTCCACTGGCACAACAAAGCACCAGGGGCGTTTTCAATTCCTTTATTTCTTCCAGACGCTGTTGTATTTCCTGCAAGGGGATATTAATTGAACCTGCGGCACTGCCACCTCTGAATTCGAGCGTTGATCGCACATCAACAATAGTCCCTGATTTTTCTTTGATTATTTTTTCTAATTCCATTTGTTTGATTTTTATAAGTTCTGATATTCAATTTTTCTTTCTTTGACCGGTGTTTCAAGCATGCAGGGTTTCCACAACTGATAACCGCCCGAAAGATTGAGCGTATCGCTATATCCTTCCTGCATCAGGATCCGTTGAGCCAGGTATCCGCGCAGACCACCAAGGCAATAAATATAAACGGTTTTTCCCGCAGGAAGTTCATCAAGCCTGCTTCGTAATTCATCCAGAGGTATATTGATGGCGTCCATTATTCTACCGGCATTGTATTCGTTTTTGGTTCTAACATCCAACAACACATCCTGCGGTGTAATTTTATCAAACTCATTCCAGTAAAATAAAACAGATCTTTTCTGCAATATGTTTTCTGCCGCAAAACCCGCCATATTCACCGGGTCCTTCGCTGATGAAAAAGGAGGTGCATATGCATGTTCAAATTCGGTCAGCTCGGCAATAGTTCCATCGTGTTGTATGATCGAGGACAATATATCCAATCGTTTATCCACCCCATCGTATCCCACCACCTGGGCACTCAACAACCTGCCGGTGCCGGGAGTAAATGCCAGTTGAATCGTCATTTGTTTTGACCCGGGATAATATCCTGCATGTGAACCGCTGGTTATCGTCGACACCTGATGGCTGATATTTGCCAGTTGCAATTGCCTGGAAGAGGTTCCGGCAGTTCCTACTGTCATGTCAAAGACCTTGACAATGGCGGTATTGATGGATCCCTTATACGAATGGTGATTCCCGAACACCAGATTATCGGCACAGATCCGGCCCTGTTTGTTTGCCGGTCCTGCCAGATAGGTGATCATCGGTTTACCGGTAATGGGATTTGTAAACTCAATGGCATCTCCCACTGCATATATATCCGGGTCGGAAGTTTGCAGGTATTCATTGACATAGATTCCTTTTGCAGCCCCTATTTTCAGATCAGCCTGTGTAGCCAGCCTGGTATCGGGTTTTACGCCGATGGAAAGAATCACAATATCCGAATCGAGGACATGACCTGTACTCAATACAACCTGAATGCCGGTTTCTGTTTGTTCAAATCCGGTGACGGAGGTATTCAATTCGAGATGCACTCCTTTCGAACGGATATGTTGTTGCAGGATCGCAGCTATTGGAAAATCAACCGGTGTCAGTACCTGAGGTGCCATTTCGATCACGGTAACATCCAGACCAAGTGAATGTAGATTCTCGGCCATTTCAAGTCCGATAAACCCGGCTCCAATGACGACAGCCTTTTTTGTCTCTTCTTTTAGTACATAAGATTTTATAAAATCGGTGTCAGCAACATTTCTCAGCGTGAATATCCCCTTGCCCGAGATACCCGGCAGTGGTGGACGAACAGGTTCAGCCCCCGGCGACAATACCAGTTTATCATACTGTTCCTCATATACTTCTCCGGTAGTCTGATTTCTAGCCGTGACTGTTTTGGAAGATCGGTTTATTTCCGTGACTTCGGTTAATGTCCGCACATCGATATTGAATCGCTTATTGAAAGAAGCCGCTGTCTGAACAAACAGGGCGTTCCTGTTGGTAATCACATTTCCGATATAATAGGGTAGCCCGCAATTGGCATACGATATATATTCGCCTTTTTCAAAAATCACTATTTCGGCGTGCTCATCATTCCTTCGAAGTCTGGCAGCCGTACTTGCACCTCCGGCCACTGCACCAATAATTACATATTTCATAGTTGGAATTGTTTTATTCGATTGTACGATGCAAAGATACAGGTTTATTTTGAATTACAATAGTATCACTACTTAAATTATATTAATATCACTAATTAAATCACATTCATATCACCAATTGAATTTTTTTTATTACTTTTGCATCTTAATAGTTGTCTGAAAATTAGCCACCCATGTTATTAAAGAAACAAATAAAACGAGAGTTAGCCGAGGAATTGTTCCTGGATAGCGATAAAGCATTGAATTTTATAGCCGGTGTAAAATGGGAGGATGGATATATCTGCCGGAAATGCGGGCACGATAATTACTGCGAAGGTAAATCGACCGGCTCACGACGCTGTACGCGCTGCAAGACAGAAGAGTCGGCTACTGCGCATACTTTGTTCCATAACTGCAAGTTCCCGATAAATAAAGCGTTCTATATCGCCTATACGGTATGTGTGGAAGGGAAGGATATATCGTCGTACGAATATTCCGACCAGCTGGGTTTAAACCAAATGACCTGCTGGAAATTCCGCAAACGGATAAAGGACTGTGTGCTCAAACATGGTGCCAACAAAAGCAACATCGCCATACAAACCCTCCTGTTATCGGAATATTGAAACGGGTGAACCACAACACCAAAGAGAAATAAAATACGGGAACCACAATAGACAAAAAAAGCTAAGACATAAAAGAACACAAAATCAAACCAAGTAAAAGACAACAAATAAAGTCGTATAATTTTGATTTAAATAAGGAAATAAGGGTTAGTTTTTTTACTTAATATTTCTACTAAAGGTTAAAATAAAAGACAAGGTATAATTATTAATTCCCTTATATTTAATATATTAAACCTTAGTAGTCCCTCAATATGAACGCAAAAAGCCCCAATAAAATAACTCTTTTAAAATGCAGAAATTCAAGTATTTATGAATGAGTTACATAAGAGAAAACTAAATACCCCCGGATTAAAAACCTTACTCCTTTATTTGGAGTATCTGGAGAGTCCAATTTTTCAAGTAAAATATAGAACAATTTATTTGTCCAATTACTTATATAGCTGTTTTTCCGGATTTTCAATTCAACAATTAAAGTAAGTATTATTTTAGTAATATACTATCGAAGATTCCAAGTTATCGAAGTAGAAATCAATTATTTTTTAGTATTTTATGTGCTCTACTGTGGTTAAAAAATTTCTTTTGTTTTCTATTGAGTCTAATTGAGCCCTATCCTTATTCTCTTAAAACAGAAAGGTAGTTACCAGAGTGCCGCGAACGCCCGATACATCAGTTGGATGTATCACTTTTCCCCTGTTGTTATAATCAACCGTACCGTACCCGGCGACATTGTATTCCACTTCAGCAGCCAGCACCAATCTTCCGATAGAATATTTCAATGATGGACCCACGCGATATATGTGATCCACATTTTGCCAACGACCTAAAAACGCCCCTCCGTTTGTGACTGAAAGAATGTTATCATTAAACCCAAGATTTTTTTGATATCCGCCAAATAGTCCGGCCATTAATTTAGTTCCATACGTTATATTCAACCAGGATGTCACAGAATTTGAAGCACTGTATGTCTTCTCTCCGGTTACTGCATTCAGTGTTTTTACGGCATACCCGCCCTGTTGAAATAACTCGCTCAGGTTTTCACCATACATTTCCCCGACTTTTACATTGAATAGATTCTTTTTGTAATCGGCAAAAGCTCCTACTGCATACGAAGAGATGGTTGTATTTGCATTATAGACTCCGCCTGTACCGGTGGTTTGTGTTGCAGGTTTTACAACCTTGTATTCGGATACTATCCCGGCAAATAAGGCAGGTGTTTTAAAATGGATCTGTACGTGTAAATCAGGAATCGGGTTACTACGGGTATCGGCACAATTGGATATTCCGGCCGTTGTGTTTGCAGCATCACTAAATATGAAAGATTTATGTTCCGACTGATACAATGCAGCCGCCAACACATTGATCGTACTACTTGGTTTCCAGGTAAACCGAAGCTGATCACCCCGTCCAAAAGGACGAAAAGGAATCCCTGTATTTAATCCTATCACCGATGGGAATGAGATCTCTGACAATGGATTCCATGTTTTGCCTACCAACAGGTCACTTTTAACCCAGCTTAATTTTATCCAGGCATGACGTAACCGCAAACCCACGGCATTCGTTATTCCGGTTGATGTACCTGCCCCTGAAGTTCCTACACCTGCTCCCCCGCCGGTAAAATCGAACTCAAAGAACGAAGATGATTTTGCATTCCAGACATCAGGGCCTGTAAATAATGCATTAAAACGAGTAGCCTGTGAGGATAGATTATTCCGGGAAACCGCATTCAGGTCGTCACCTGAATTTGCATCTTTCTTTACATTTTCAGGAAAGAAACTAAAAAGGTCATCCACAGCACCCACCGTCTCCCGTGAATCAAAATAATACTCGGCACGAACAAATCCCCCGAATTTAACCTGTACATTCTCACCTAATTTCACGATCGGGATCAGTGGAGTGGGTTCGTCAGTCTTCTGTGTCTGTTGTGAAAAAATACTTGTCGCCTGTAAAACGAATAAAAACGCACTACTTATTTTTAAATACTTAATTCCCATATTTCAATAATCTAAATTTGTTTGATGTTGATGATGTCATCGCTTTAATGTCTATCCGGCAGAAGCAATAAAATGAATATGCAATTTTGCAATTATATAGAATTGCTCTTTTTGCACAGACAAGTTGAATATCCGAATCATTCAGGGGGATGTGAAACCAACGGGATATAGATGAAGCGATTTTCTTTAAAATCTATCCCTGATAGAGTTGATTTCACCAATTAGATTGGCAACCGCAACAAGAAAGCTGCCCGGAAGAGACAGTTGTATGAGATCGATTTTTTGAATAGGGGGATCAACAGGTGTTGGATTGATTTCGTGTCACAGAAAACAGCAAACAACATTCGCAATACCGAAGAATGGAAACTTTGCACTGTCATCCCATTCTTTCGATTGGGAGTAAACGATGCTTTGTCTGATAGTAAAGTCTTATTTTTGAATGCAATTCCCATACCCGGATGTTGATTTTTTACAGGGTGCAAATTTCAGAATTTATTTTGAATTATGAAATAGCTTATGCATACATATTTTTCATCCTCTTTACAGTATAAAAAGAGACAGTACAAATCATGATTATAACTGAATATCAAACAGATTCCCGATTATCGAAATGGATTCGTATTCTCTCAATTATTTTTTTTACTTAAAAGTTGGAAGTTATATTTTTAAAAATTGCAATCAAAAGTGCACTATATTGCACTTTTCTGTACTTTTTGAGTTCCATAATACATTTGTACACGAAATAGTGCATTATATGGCACTATTGCATGCACAAATCCGGACTTTGATCGTTTTATTATATAGACAGCAACAACAGGATAGACCCAATTAAAATTGACAGAAATCGTATTTATTAACCACACTTGCCTTACTTTTCCGGGGTTATCAGTTACACCCCTTGGGTATAAGGTCAAATCTTCAAATAAGTTTAATGGCTGCCATCTCACGGGCTATTTTATGTATCGCCTCTTCTATTTTGGATAGTTGATTTTCTGAAATATACTGGTTGCCGGATTTGTACTGCCGCATCAGAGAAGCATTCATCCCTGCCATGTGGGCAAATTTACTCACATTTATAAAGTCATACTGATTAAATAAGGAGGCCAGGTCATATTTATATTCGAATTGTACTTTTTTTAACTCGGCGGGTATTTCTTTTGCCAGTTCGGTATACGAAGCAACCATCTCTTTCAACGAGTTATCAAAATCTGTTTTGGCTTCTGCAACGGTATTTCCTTCACCAACAATGGTATGTTGCAGGTCGGGTGTAAAAATGCCGAATGTTCCATCTTTCCCCTTTTCAATTAAAGCTATTGTTTTCATGACTTAAATTAAATGAATGCATGATTGTAGTTCTTTGATAATGTTTTAAAAACCAATTTGTTTTTTTAATTTATTGTAAATGCCGGTTCTTACTTCCTGTGAATCATGTCTTGGAATCTGTATTTTAAAATCTTTATCGGGATGTGCATAAATATCATGCTCTTTTCCATTTCGCAACAGATACCATCCCTGTTGAGTGGCTTTTCTTTTTAATTCCGACCATTTCATAAATTTACAATTTGGTTTTCAACACAAACATATAACATATTTGTTATACGAATAGTTTTTTCTATACTTATTTTTATAGGGAAATTGAATATTTAACCTTATAAGTTAACAGTTTGCTCCACCCTCATGAAACATACTTCACACTTCCACAAAGGAACAAAGACTCTAAGTTGCACAAGGAAGACTCCGTTTTATCTGAAAAGTAAGTAGAATTATCATTTTAGACTTAAAGGCTTCTGTACAACCTTGAATTTTTCACATGGGTGTAACCCTAAGTATTAGTTATTTAAATTGTTTATTCACATGATACCCAATCATGTTTTTTATATTTTCCACTTTTGGCATTAATATTTAATCCATTTCCTGAAGCGAAATAGGGTTTATCAAGTTGTTCTTTTTGGGTGTTTTCGATTTTCCAAATCAAAGTTTCAAGGAATCTTAATAATTTTACAGACCATTTATGAATACCTTTCTGAAAACCTATCTTTTCCGCTAATTCTATCGCGTATGTTTTATTTAGAAATATAGTTGTTGAAATAGTCCCTTTATAAAATTTTATTATGTCAGATATTCTAATCTTAGGAGTAAATAAAGAGTCAATTTTATTTCCATCTACAAAAACTACAATCATGTTTCTTTTGCTTTTTGTACCATGTTGACTTATGAGGAATGTAACTATACCATCAATACTATCAACGCTATTAATCACAATACTCTTTTCGACAAAATTAGTACCTATTCTATTGTTTAGATACTTTTTAGCAGTACTAATCATTATTGAATCGTTGTTCGAATAATGATTATCTGTTTGTTGAGCATTTCCAAAACCGAATCCAAGACAATACATTGTTATGAAAAGAATAATCGTTCTCATTTTAGTATTATTGATAATGACATTATCATTTCGCTATTGTTGAATAAGCGAGCAATCACGTTAACCCTGTGTCAGTCCGAATCGATCACCTGAAACCTGTAGGTCACGAAATGTTATTTTACCATTTCTCAGGATGTATCCTTTCAGCAATATTAATAGATTTCTGCTTCAGTATTTTGGCATTACCGGCTTTATAACCGATGGGTATTATTGTTGCAATTTCAAGTTTAACGGGGATTCCAAATGCCTCTTTTATTACATCCGTATTTTGGGGAATATAAGTCACACCATAAACATCATGTTCGGCCAGACTGAGTAAGAAATTCTCGATACACGTCCAAACCGATGCCAGGCAATTTAAGTCATACACGCTTTGTGCAATTTCAATTTGAGTTTTGGGCTTGTAAACAACAATAGCAACAGAGGGCGCCTCTAAAATCATTCTTTTCTGTTTTGGTATTGCATCCAGATACATTTCTTTCATGACTGGCTCTTCATTCCTGAATACTGTTTTAAGCTCATCCACATTCATCATTTTGTCAAGTTTCTCTGCCTTTACAAGCTTTAGTTTTGACTCAAAACTGTTTATAATAACAAAATCCCATTCTCTTAAATGGTTAAATGTCGGTGCCTTAAAGCCGTTTTTAATCGCATATTCCAGTATGCTGTCCGGAATACTCTTGTTCTGAAAATCCCGAACAGTACGTCTTTTTTCTATTACTTCACTAAAATTCATGTTTTTAATTTTTTGACTTATATAATTGGACCAATATAGTATCCTGTATTATTACTTGAAAAATTAAACTTTTCAAATATTCAAAATAAGAGAATAAGGTTTTTAATCAGGGTATTTGACTTCCTACTAAGGTTTAATATTCTAAATACAAGGGTTATAAATATTAAACCTTATTTTTTATTTTAACCCTCAGTAGAAATATTGCAAAAAAACTAACCCTAATTCCCTTATTTAAATTAAAATCATACGACAATATTTGTTGTCTTTAACTTACATCCCACCGTTGACATTTTAATGCTTTCTTTTAATTGGTATATAAAATTTGAAGGTATATTAACTCCCGCCCACCAGCAAATTGAACAAAGCAATTGAGCCATCTACAAACAAATTGCCAGAACACCATAGTGTTTATTATTTGACGTTTACTTTTTGTCCTTTACAAAGTAAATTCTGACATTATTGTTAGTCCTTACCGGAATTCCTTTTATTTTCCCCGGAATCCAAACAGGATAATTTTTCTTTAAATAATCAACAGCGACAGTGAACAATCTATCTTTAAATTTAATATTTTCGTCCGTTTCAGAGACAAAACTACGTACATAAAATCCGGTAATTGTGCTGTCTTTTTCAACTTTAAAACCCAAATCGAAGAAAGGCCAGCCACCAGAATCACCTTTTGTTTCTTTTATATCAAGATCTGCAATATGAATATCCGGCAGTTCGTCAGAAGTCCTTTTTATTTCATTTGGGAGTCTTGGTCGTTCATCACAATCCCAATACTGCACAGTTTTATTTTCTAATTGTGTTCGTACTAAATATAAGCTGTCTGCTGTCTTATGTAAGTTTTCTTTAAAATTAAGCCCATACTTTTCTATAATTACTTTGTCCATATAATTACCATAACAACCTTGAGTTTGACCTTCAAATACAACATCACTAATCATATCGAAGCCGAACACAAGACTATTTTGTTTGCACAATTTCTTTAATTCGCTTTCATATCTGATACCGCCAAATAAAAATCCAACCCTTTGACAAAAAACGATTTTACCTTTTTCTATATCTATCTTTGCCCGCTTAATTTCAGATATACAAAGCTTGTCATTATGATCTGGATTTGACACATAACTAATCCTTTCCGGAAGTCCGGAATTAGTAATCTTCTTTGTTTGTCTTAATTGCGAACATGCAACTAAAGATATAAATATCAATGTAATTATCAGATTTTTCATTTTTTCAATGTCACAGGATGTCAATTTCCATTTCACATCGAATTGATTATTTTTCAACAATTTTCATTTGGGGCTCTTTCAATTTTTTCAGGTATTCAATTGCTTCAGGCTCGGGAATTAATTCAATCTTAGTCCTTGCGACAATTACACCCATTTGTACTTTTTGCAAAATATAATAAGTCTTCCCAGGTAGTGGTTGTATTGTTATCATAGCCGTATTTTCAGATTTACTTTCGATTTTAATGGCTCCGGTATTTGTCTTAACGTCCCACAGTAAAAAACTCTTTGGTCCTAATTTACCAACGGGTTTCTTATCCTGAAAAATATTAAATGTAACTGCAGATCCAAAAGTTGAAGGCCTTATAACATAAATCCGTGCTGTTTCTTTGTCAACATTGTCTTTGTTGGCATATTTTACAAATTGTGTTGTCGTGGCACAACTGACAAAAACCAAACATACAAGCAAAATCAGTGAAATCTTTTTCATAAAATCATTCTCATTTTTAATAGTACCTACTTCTGTTTAAAGTCTTTT
>Ga0302292_1002388_pt1 | contig 11286 bp, 12 predicted proteins | sample III_Fen_N2_1_FD_194553 | JGI IMG/M metagenome (GOLD analysis project Ga0302292, IMG submission 194553) | Peat permafrost microbial communities from Stordalen Mire near Abisko, Sweden - III_Fen_N2_1 | ecosystem: Environmental > Terrestrial > Soil > Wetlands > Permafrost | place: Sweden: Abisko...
AACTATATTCGTATTCTTGCACCTGAAAGTCCAACAAATTTTCGTTTGTTATCAATTGAAGAATTGTTATTCGGAAAAATGTTCCTCAACATTTTTTCTGCACTGCAAAGCTTTGCAAGGATTCTGTTTCAAAATTGAGTTTGGCAAATCGGATAGTATTGTTGATTTTTGAATGAGCAAAATCAGTAAATAAATCTAACATCAAACATAAACTTATGAATGTCAAGGAATCAACCAAGTTAATTACACCGGGTTATACCATTACCTTTATTTTGGTAACCGCCCTTTTTTATTTATGGGCTCTTCCGAATAACCTGAATGATGTATTAATCCCTCAATTTATGAAAGCCTTCGAATTGAACAGACTTGAAGCTGGTCTGGTTCAGTCGGCATTTTACCTGGGATATTTTTTGCTTTCATATCCAGCTGCAAAAATGATGGATCGTTACGGGTATAAAGCTGGTTTGCTTACCGGGCTATTACTATTCAGCATCGGATCATTCCTATTTTACCCGGCATCAGTAGTCGGAGTTTATGGATTCTTCCTTTTCGCCCTTTTTATTATTGCTTCAGGATTAGCCTTTTTGGAAACAGGTGCGAACTCATTCATCGCCGTTCTCGGGCCATCCGAATCTTCTGAGCAGAGGCTGAACCTTGCACAGGCATTTAATCCGCTGGGAGCAATGACAGGTGTTGTCGTCGGCACATTGTTTATCTTTTCCGGAACCGAACATTCGGCTGAAAAAGTACAGGCAATGCAGACAGACGGAACCTACCAAGCCTATCTTCAAAGCGAGATTGCGCGTGTTGGGCCAACTTATCTTATTATCGGTGCGATAGTTCTATTGTGCTTTTTCCTGATCTGGAAAGCAAAATTTCCTGAATTTCTAAGTAAGTCTGGCGAAGATGAAGTACCTCAGCACGGTAAAACATCAATGCTCGTCAAATATCCTCACTTTTTGAAAGGTGTGGTTGCACAGTTTTTCTACGTAGGAGCACAGGTTGGAACCTGGAGTTACATGATTCCTTATATTAAAGACTATATGCATAAGTCTGAAAAAGAAGCTGGTTTCTACCTTTTTGCATCATTATTTATGTTTGGAGTTGGACGTTTTGCTTCAACGGCCTTGATGAAAATAGTTCCGGCATCAAAACTGATGGGTATTTACAGCATATGTAATATGATTCTGGTTTCAATTGCTGTGTTCTTTCCGAGTGCAATCGGTGGATGGTCAATCATTACAACTAGTTTCTTTATGTCGATCATGTTTCCAACCATTTTTGCACTTGGAGTAAAAGGATTAGGCGCAAATACCAAGCTTGGTGGATCGTTCATTATTATGGCTATCGTTGGTGGTGCTGTTTGGACTCCGGTTATGGGGCTGATTGCTGATAAGACTTCAAGTTTGGCCTTAGCGATGCTGGTGCCTATCTTGGCTTATCTCTACATTTGCTACTACGCTTTTGTTGGTTCTAAACCCGGAGGTCCGGTTTCTTTTGATGATGATCAGAAGATTGTTGTTGCTTATTAGTTTTTCTGAATATGAACTATAAAAGATATTGCAAAACCTTGTCATTGAAAAAGGATGCACAATTAATAGAAGATTACAAAAAGGTTCATGCTTCTGGAGCAGCCTGGCCTGAAATTACTCAAGGCATGAAAGATGTGGGCATTATCGATATGGAAATCTACATTTATGGAACGCGTTTGTTCATGATTATGGATACCGTTCCTTATTTCGACCACGATACAGCCATGAAAGAATTGGCTACGAAACCACGCCAGAGTGAATGGGAGGCTTATGTTTCCAGATTTCAGCAGAGTTCGGCTGAAGCCTCTGCCGACGAAAAATGGCAATTGATGGATCGCATTTATAAAATGGACAACTGATAATTCGGTAACGCGAAAATTCGTAATCGCATTCAAAAAGATAAAATCCCGGGGAATTCTTTTCTTCGGGATTTTCTTTTGAAAAATTCAGCAGCAACACCTGTAAAACTTTATAGGAAAAGTCAATTTCTGAAATTACGAAATAACACTGAATCTGACACTTTAATTAGAAACTACAATTTTTGGAGGAGATTCACCTGAATTTTATCTGAACACGCTCATTTTATCCTTCAAACTGATATTTTATGTGCTGATTTTCAGTACAAAAGCTCTTTTTTTAATTTTTGGCATTTATCGACGTCCAAAATGCTGACTAAAGTCATCCGTGTTGTTAAACATTCATTTTTTCTGATTTAACTATCTGTGAATCTGAAATCTAAATTCGTATTAGTTTTTCACGAATTAGAATAACCAATACCTGAATGTCATAACTTTGACTGTAATTAAAACAAACACCAAGAGATGAAACTAGATCTATTTATTAGTAACGAGTTCCATGTGGCTATAAAAAATAAACACTAATCAAATGAAAGCAGACATTCATGAATTTTTGGAAGCTCTAAACGCTCGTACTCCAGGCGAACGCGAGTTTCATCAGGCAGTACAGGAAGTAATTGAATCGATATGGGATGTTTATCAGAAAAATCCCAGATACCAAAAGGCAAAAATTCTGGAACGAATAGTTGAGCCGGAACGCACCATTATTTTTCGCGTGCCTTGGGTCGACGATCGTGGAGAAGTTCAGGTCAATCGCGGATACCGAGTTGAGTTTAACTCAGCGATTGGTCCATACAAAGGCGGATTACGTTTTCACCCTACAGTAACGTTGAGTGTCCTGAAATTTTTAGGCTTTGAACAAACTTTCAAAAACAGCTTGACCACTCTTCCGATGGGTGGTGGTAAAGGTGGTTCTGATTTTAATCCGAAAGGCAAATCCGACAACGAAATCATGCATTTCTGCCAATCGTTTATGACTGAGCTCTGCCGTCATATTGGTCCAAATACCGATGTTCCAGCTGGTGATATTGGTGTAGGTGGACGCGAAATCGGATTCTTGTTTGGTCAATATAAACGAATCAGAAATGAATTTACAGGAGTTCTAACTGGCAAAGGATTGGGTTGGGGCGGAAGTTTAATTCGTCCGGAAGCAACAGGTTTCGGAGCGGTTTACTTTGTTCAGCACATGCTTGCTAACCTTGGAAAAGAAATTAAAGGCAAAACAATTAGCGTTTCCGGATTTGGAAATGTTGCCTGGGGCGCAATCCTGAAAATTAACGAACTGGGAGGAAGAGTGGTTACAATTTCGGGTCCTGATGGCTATATATACGACGCCAATGGAATTACCGGAGAAAAAGTAGATTACCTTTTGGAACTTCGTGCTTCAAACAACGATGTGGTTGAACCTTATGCCAAAGAGTTTGGGGCACAGTTTATTCCGGGTAAAAAATCATGGGAGTGCCCGGTTGACATCGCGATGCCATGTGCCTACGAAAATGAGATGAACCTTGAAGATGCTAAAATGCTTGTACAAAACGGATGTTTCCTTGTTGCCGAAACTTCGAATATGGGTTGTACTGCTGAAGCTGTTGAATATCTGACAGAAGCAATTACATACGCACCTGGAAAAGCTGTAAATGCTGGTGGTGTGGCAGTTTCAGGATTGGAAATGTCGCAAAACTCAATTCGCATGAACTGGCCTAAAGAAGAAGTTGATATGTATCTGCACCGCATCATGAAAGACATTCATGATACGTGCGTAAAATATGGCAAAAAAGGAGATAAAGTGAATTATGTGGTTGGCGCAAATGTGGGCGGTTTTGTTAAAGTTGCCGATGCCATGCTTGCCCAGGGAATCGTATAATTGATTTATTCAAAGATTACCAGAATGTCCCGTAAATCAGTTCTCCGGAACCGATTTTACGGGGCATTCTCTTTTTTGATGTCGGATTTTGAAATTTGGCATTTGTTGGCATTTGTCAATAATTAGCTTGAATTTCTTATTTCTACACAATAAAATAATATTCCCTTCATATTCAGGTGGCAAATTTTCCCTTATTTTGGTGAAATTTTGCCGAAAATGCTGATTGACACACATTCTCATATTTATTCTACTGATTTCATTTATGATCTTGACGAAGTAATTCAGCGAGCATATTCAAATGATGTCAGGAAGATTATTCTTCCGAACATCGATAGTTCGTCGGTTAAAAACCTATTGGATCTGGTTGACACCTATCCTCATATTTGTTTCCCACTGATGGGACTGCATCCGACCTCGGTGACTCACGATTATCAGGAAGAATTACTGGTTGTGGAGTACTGGCTGAAAAAACGTAAATTTTATGGTATTGGTGAAATTGGTATCGATTTGTATTGGGAAAAATCATTTTTGGAAGAGCAAATTCACGCATTTCGTTTTCAGCTTGAATTAGCCCGTCAGTATAAATTGCCTGTTGTTGTTCATGTTCGCGATTCGTTCGAAGAAGTTTATCAGGTTCTCACTGAAGTGAAAGACGATAATCTGACCGGTGTATTTCATAGCTTCTCAGGAACGATTGAACAAGCCAACCGAGTTATTGATCTTGGTTTTAAAATTGGAATTGGAGGAGTTGTTACTTTTAAAAATAGTGGTTTAGATCAAATTGTAAGTCAAATAGATCCATCGCATTTGATTCTTGAAACTGACTCGCCATATCTGACTCCTGTTCCGTTTCGCGGGCAAAGAAATGAAAGTTCGTATCTAGTTCATATTGCTCAAAAAATTGCTGATCTTCATCACATGACCGTTGGCGATATATCAAAAATTACCACTGATAATGCTCGTAAGCTATTTGATATTTAGCTTGAAATAATATTGTTCATTCGAAAATTTCCCCGTTCTTAAATTGATTATATTTACGTTATCGCGTCTGCCTGTCGATTAATATTTTCATTTGTTATTATGCCGCTTACTTTGAAATAATACTGGCGGAAAGTTCGTTTCATTAGTAATAAATTGTCTCGTGAAAAAAAAACCTTCAATCCTCATCATTTATACCGGTGGTACTATCGGAATGGTTCAAAAGTCAGCCAACGGTACTCTTGCTCCTGTAAAATTTGATCAGATTAAGGAAGAAGTTCCGGATCTTCGACGGTTGGATGTGAATCTTAAGGTTGTTACATTTTCGCCTCCGATTGATTCCTCGAATATAACACCTTCCATTTGGATAAAATTAGCTAAGACCATTGAGCGTAATTACCTTAAATACGATGGGTTTGTTATTTTGCATGGAACTGACACGATGGCCTATACCGCGTCGGCTCTAAGTTACATGTTCGAGAATCTGGACAAACCCATTGTGCTGACAGGGGCGCAGCTACCGATTGGGATACTTCGCACCGATGGAAAAGAAAACCTGATTACCTCGATACAGATTGCGGCCGCCAGGCAATACGGGCAGGCCATTGTTCCCGAAGTGTGTGTTTATTTCAATTCAAAGCTTTTCCGTGGAAACCGTATCTCGAAGCGACATGCCGATGATTTTAGTGCCTTTTCTTCGGTGAATTATCCGCCACTTGCATCGGCTGGAGTCGAAATCAAATATTTCCAGGAAAATATTAATCATTTTCATAATATGGGAATAATGAAAGTGCATTCACATTTTGATGAAAATGTGGTGGTTTTAAAAATATTTCCGGGAATTGGGAAGTTGGTTTTTGAAAATATTCTGAATATTCCAGGCTTAAAAGGAGTTGTGCTCGAATCGTTTGGAGCGGGCAATATTCCTACATCAAGGTGGATGATCATCCAGATTGAAAAAGCGATTAAGCGTAATATAATATTCCTGAATGTTACTCAATGTCAAGGAGGGGCGGTGAGTATGAGCCGCTACGAAACCGGTGTAGAACTCGAAAATGCCGGAGTTGTGAGTGGAAAAGATATGACTACCGAAGCTGCTATTACCAAGATGATGTTCCTTCTGGGACAGGGTTTGGATCACGAAGAAATCAAGCTGCGACTGAATAAAAGTTTGATTGGCGAAATGAGCGAGTAGATTTTTCTATTGGTTTTTTTCGTACTTTCGAGGCCTGAAAAATAAAGCTACAATTTATTGGAGAGATGCAAGAGTGGCTGAATTGGCACGCCTGGAAAGCGTGTGAACCTCTAAAGGGTTCCGCGGGTTCGAATCCCGCTCTCTCCGCATCTGAAACAGTATCAAGCAATTGAGGCTGTTTTTTTATGTCTTGTTTTTCACTTTTCTTAGTTTTCTTCTGGATTTTGGTTGGTTTTACATGTAAATGTAAACCGAGAGGTAAACCAGAAAACAGCATGAATACAACTGTTAATGTGCTCTGTTACAAATCAAAAGTACTCTCCAATGGTGAACATCCTTTGATGTTACGAATCTGCAAAGTTTTAAAACTATTTCTTTAATAGGACTTTCCGAATTTATAGTGCCATTTATAGTGCCATTTGTAGTGCCACTCTTTGAATTTACAATGTCATTTATAGTGTCATTCTTTTGAGGACGTTTAAATTCGACGGTAAAGAAGTCGCTCTCTCCGCATCTGAAAGAACCGGTTATAGCTGGCTTTTGCTTTTGATATAAACCTTTGACCGTTCAGAGTCTAATCGGTGAAATCTGTGTTTCAGCAAAAAATGCGTTTCTTTGTATCCGAATAAAATAGAATTGCCATGAAATTTGATGATTACCGCATATCTCCCGATATTAAGAGAAATCTTGAAACACTTGGATTCCGTCGCCCCACGGACATTCAGTATAAAGCCATTACACCTATCCTGAAAGGAGATGATGTTTTAGCCATTGCGCAAACAGGTACCGGAAAAACGGCAGCTTTTGCTATCCCAATTATCGATATGGTACACCAGCAGAAAAGCAGTAGCCGAAGCGAATTTCTTTGTTGTCTGGTCATGGTTCCTACCCGTGAGCTGGCTCTGCAAATCACCGAAGTTTTTCAAACCATTGGTAAGCATACATTGGTAAAAACAGCTTGTGTATTTGGAGGGGTCGATCAGGAACCACAGATTTCGAAGCTAAAAAGTGGCATTGATGTTTTGGTGGCTACTCCCGGACGCATGTTCGATTTGGTTAGTCAGGGACACATTTTGCTCGACAAAATACAGATTCTTGTGCTCGATGAGGCCGACCATATGCTGGCTTTGGGATTTATTAAAGATATCAGGCAACTGATTCACTTTTTACCCAAATACCGCCAGACACTTTTCTTTTCGGCAACCATCAACCCTGAAATCAAGGAACTGGCTTATTCGCTGGTTACTAATCCCATCCGGATTGAAATATCGCCAAAAGATCCGGTAGCCAAAAATGTTACACATTCTGTGGCCATGATCGATATGGACGACAAACGCTTTTTTCTGGAGCGACTCATTAAAGAACATCCGGAATCGAAAATATTGGTTTTTGTGCGGACAAAGGTGCGGGCAGAGCGTGTGTTTAAAGCCATGGAAAGGGTTGACATTATAACCGTAACTATTCATGGCGATAAGGAGCAAAAAGACCGACTTGACGTGATGACTGTTTTTAAATCGGGCGAAGTAAAAGTGCTGATCGCGACCGATGTTAGTGCGAGGGGAATAGACATTCCTGACGTTGATTATGTGATCAATTACGATTTGCCTGATGTGGCTGAAAACTATGTGCATCGTGTTGGACGTACAGGTCGCGGAGTGAAAAAGGGTTTAGCGATTTCGTTTTGTAGTCCGGAAGAAAAGCCAGTACTCGATGAAATAGAAACCTTTCTGGGGCAAAAGGTAAGCGCGTTAATTATCGATAAGGAAGAATACACGGCAACCGTTGATCTGTCGCTCGACAACCCCAACGACTGGAAAGCCCTGATGCGCGAGGAAGAACAAAAGCCAAAATCGAAGAAGAAGAAAAAATAGAGCTCAGATAGCTCATGGTCTTCCTGCTTTTATCGAATGGTCACGTCCTGAAATAGCGATACACAAAAAGTAAAGCTTTGGAAGAATCATCATTAGAAAACACATCCATGAAAGCAAAAAATCAAATCTTAATCCTTTTTCTTATTTCGGCATTTCTCCTGGTTGGAGCTAGCTGCACAGTTGTTCGTCCAGGGTATTATCATCCTACACGGACAGTGATCATTCAAACGAATCCCAATGGGAAAGTTCCACCGGGACAAATGAAAAAAATGACTGGTGAAAAGAGTGCAAAACAATATGCACCAGGGCAGCAGAAAAAGCAAAAGAAAAACAAATAGGCATAAAGGTCTGGAGTCAAGTTCTCCGGACCTTTATGATTTTTAAATGTCAATCATGAAAGGAGCGATTATTCAAACTTATAAATCAAAAAGCCAGACTGCATGAATAGTAGTCCAGCTTTTCAGAAAATAATTGGTACACTTTACCTGAATTTATTTGTAAACAACTTCACGCATCAATTTTGTTCCGTACAACGTACGCACATTCAAACGTATTTCGCGGAGTTTCTTTTGATCTTCCTCACTACCAACAACTTTTTTCTGAATAGCATCCCATTTATCTTCATTTCCTTCCATGCCAGCCAGGTTTTTATACTCCACCATCAGTAAAATGTGCCAATCGTCGGGGTTCGACGCCTCTCCTTCCAAAATTTTATACGAAACAATTAATCCTTGTTTGACTGCTTCATCCTGAACTGCTTTCCAGGTAGTTTTTAGACTATTCAAATAATCAATTCCCTGACCATTTTTAATCTGGACAAAAGACACTGTCCAGGCAGATCCGTCCTTATATGTGCGGTCTTGAGCAAAACTGCCGGTGCTGAATACAACTACCATTAAAATAACCATAGCTAAAATTCTTGCTTTCATTGTTTTGAAGTTTTAAGTGAGTAAAATTGAAATAGTTATTGTTGCAAACAAGCAGTTAAATGTTTTGTTTATAATGATTCTAAATAATGATGTGGTTTTTTACTTTATGGACATTTGTGTCCTTTCAAAAGGCTAGTTGTATCGTTTAGCTTTTGATTATTAAAAGAAGTGTAACTTGTTTCAATTGACCAATTCCAAAGTCAAGCTGGAATTTGGACAGAAAAGGATTTTATAACTCGAATTCTCCCTCCCGAATTTGCATAATACACTTTATTACACATAAAAAAGGAGTGTATAATTGCAACATATACTTCAAGACACATAGAACACGCCTGTTTATTTTCAGCATGAACTTTAGTTCATGCAAAATACGCTTGTAAATATGCAGCCGATACTTTAAGGCAAGTAAACTACGGATTATATTTTTCAGCCTAAAATTTAATTTATGCGATATATACTTATAAATATGCAGCCGATACTTTGCGGCAAGTATTCTGAGGCTCAGCTATGCAGCCGATACTTTCAGGCATGTAAAACACACTAAAAAATGAATAAAGTGCACCTATATTTTCAGGAAAAAGGTTTAAATTTAGTTGTGCGAACATCTTACACTACTAAAACTATTCTATGGAAAACCTTGAAGCAGAAGCCATCCGCTTAATTAAGCAGAAGCTGAAAGAAAAAGGCTGGAACAGCACCGATCTTGCCCTGAAGATAGGAATGCATCCGAGCTCGGTTGCCAAAATGTTAGCGTCCGATCAAATCAAGCTCGACCGGTTAAAATTGATTTCCGATCTCCTCGGGTACAATTTTCTGAGGGCATTGGCCGATCAGATTGAAGTGAACGAGCCTCCCCGTTACAGCGCCGAACCCGCAACCCGGGAACGCATCCACGAACTTGAAATTGAGAACGCCGTTTTGATGAAGGTGTTGGGAAAATAGTTGCCACCTAAAATTTACCGGATATGCCTAAAACGAAAAAAAAGCATCATCACTCCGATCAGCAGAAGCAGCTAAATGCGCAACAGAACAACGAATTTTTGAATAAATTGCGTAATTTATTCAAATCAATTGTTGGCGAAGATATATTTAGGTTCATTCCGTCGAATGACTATAAATTATTAATTTATGGACGGGCAAGACCAATCATCACAGTTTGAGAGGAAGGTCATTCAATCCCCCCAAAAATAATTGAAGCCATTCAGAAATTAATCAATTATTATATCAAAAAGGTGACAATGCCTGCTGAAACCTCTCAAAAACCAGTTTCAATTATTGATTTTTATACCACGGGTTTAACGTTTTCGGCTTATTGCTGTTACCTCGAAAGCATCGATGTTAAGTATAAAAATGCAGATCAGGTTATAGCCCTGATTTCAAACAGCAACCTGGAACTAGGAAAACAGTTTGATATCCTATACGATAAGCTGATCGATCAACTTTTCCCTTTTTTGATTCAGACTACAAATAGTTTTTGGGAAGGTTATTATTCGTATCGATTTAATATTTCGAACTCAGATGGCATTGTCGGGTTTCAATATCAGGTTGTAGTCAAACAATACAAGCCTGAAAAACAAAAATTTCTGCTGTCGGATAATGTACGGCCAGCTTTCCGAATTGGCTGGACATTTAAAGACAATGCGTTTGAATGGCTTTATTTGTTGGCATCAGAGCTGGGGATAAAATCATTGCCAAAAGATCAGCAAATTCCGGTTTATATACAATCGCATGCTATACAGCGGATTTTTGAACGTCTTGACTGTATTCACCGATACGTTCTTATTTCCAGTATTTATCTCTCATTAAGAAAAGGCGCGTGCATTAAGGAGCGGGGTAAATTTATAATTGAGTTTGTGATCCTCAATGTTAAAGTAGGCTATCTGAGCGCCGTAATGATCGATGGCAAACTGGTAATCCGTACTTTTCTGTTCCTGACATTTAACGGTACTCCGGAAGGAAAAAGGTTGGAGGATTTCATCGGACTAAAGGCGCTCGACACCAAATACCTGAGAATGGATAAACTCAGCTCGTTTATGACGGGTAAATTGAAGGAAAACGAAGAATTAAGATCGATATTCGAAAAAGCCGATTGCCTGCACCTGGTTGAATTGTACGACAAGTTGGATCAGTTCAGCGCCGTCCATCCCGATCATTCGCCCGTTGAAATGCTGGCTCGCTACCTGGAGACGGAAAGGAATTGAAAACTCCAAATATCTTGTTAGTAACATCCAGCATTGCTGGGGCAAGGAAAATAGATATAAAAAGGTAAGACTTTTATGTTTCAGTGAATTAGTTTTTTTACCTTTAGAAGTAATCATAAACTCAACTCCAATGAAACTCTTGTTTCTATTAACTCTACTATTCCTTACTATTTTTCCGGTGGCACTCAAATCACAAACAGCGTGGAAAAGAGAAACCGGGTTCCGTTTCGGACTGGTTTTGCCGAAAAACCCATCCGATTATTATGACTCGAAAATTAACGGAGCTATAAAAATAGGCGCTTACCAGAGTTGGGCTCAGCCGGAAAAGAGATTCTCATTTCGGCCTAAAATTGGAATTGA
>Ga0302292_1002390_pt1 | contig 11279 bp, 8 predicted proteins | sample III_Fen_N2_1_FD_194553 | JGI IMG/M metagenome (GOLD analysis project Ga0302292, IMG submission 194553) | Peat permafrost microbial communities from Stordalen Mire near Abisko, Sweden - III_Fen_N2_1 | ecosystem: Environmental > Terrestrial > Soil > Wetlands > Permafrost | place: Sweden: Abisko...
AGATATTTCCAACAAGGAGGAGGAAGAGAGGGTTTAAACTTTCAAGCCTTAAAAAACTTCTTAATCCCTTTACCTCCATTATCAGAGCAAGAATCAATATCTGATTATATTGAGCATAGTTCCTACAGAATCTCTACAGCCATTCTCTTAAAAGAAAAAGAGATAGAGAAACTGAAGGAGTATAAAAGTGTGCTGATCAATGAGGCAGTGAGTGGGAAGATAAAGGTAAATTAAAAATAAAAATAATACTATGGGACAAGCAAAAAAGGCGTATATGGAAATAGAGGAGGCTGAGCATATTGTTATATCAATAATTGACATTATCCATTCTGAAAGATTTGAAGGTTATTTTGAACAAGCTCAATTTAATTCGGAATTATATGTCAACTTTTTACATTCTATTCTTAATCAGTCTAGAAACGAAGAAGTACGTTTTGATAGTAGAATTCGCAATTTTGTTTTCGAGTATTTAAGTGAAATTCCCAATATTTTTTATCTTATTTATGAAGATGAAGATATAAAGGATAAGCAAACAATTATTCAAGGAATAAAGAAGATTAAATATAGATTAGATAAGGCGCTTGTCAAGTCATTTGAACTCTTTGAGTATTTTGAAAATAGACAAAATGTCGTCAATTCTGAGAGCTTTTATAATGAAAAAATTCTTCAATTATCACAAAGAGAAAAAGAACTCTTAAATGCATTAGAGGAAACACAAGGGAAGTCAAATGTCGAAATAAAAAGAGCAAAGCTAGAAGTTGAAGCAACCAAGAATCAAATTTTAAATTTACAGAAGGAATTAGAATTTAAACAAAAGCAGGAAGAAGCAAAAGAAGATTGGAATAATAAAATTACAATTACATTCACTGATCTTAAAACATATTTAAACCCAATCAAAGATGAACATGAAAGGTTATGTTTTTTGTATAAGGTTTATATGTATATGTCAGCTTTCTTAGTTGTTGTTGTAATATTTACAGTCGTCCTTTCTTTAGTGAAATTATGTTCCATTGAAGGATATCCACCTAAAATGGATTATTTTAAGATGTATATTCCATTGCCTATTGCAGGTGCGTTACTTTGGGGTTTTATATATCAAATGAATAGGGCTCAAAGGCAGCTTGTCGCGATAGCAAAGAGCATTCACAAAGTAGAATATGTGCAGGGCTTGTTGCTATCAATAAATAAACTTGCACCGACAGTAGAAGATGGTATTATGCGCATTAATGCTGCATTGGATAAATTGATTAATAACCACTTGAGTGAAAAAGGAATTGATACGGAAGAAGATTTAATTAAAGAGGAAAAGAAAGATGTAAATCAATTGGAAGGTTTGATTAAGATATTGAAAGAGGTAAAGGGAATTGTGGGAAAAGAATAGTAGACAATATAATTAGGATATAAAATAAATCAGTATTTTTGAAAAAAATTAAATCTCTATAGATATGATTAATTTAAAGCTAAAAAATGGGCAAATTGTCACTCTAACACCTAGCAGTGACGATAATTTCATTTTTAAACTAATTGACGATAGCCAAGTAGTCCAACTAGTAGTAAATAAGGTTGATAATAAATTTGAATGGAATGATAAAAAAAATATAGATGAAGATGATGATGTTCTACGTCAAAAGCTTGACAATCTGTATGTCATTTTGGAAAATGAAAATATTATTGGAATTGAGAATGAAGATGATCAATCTGGATCTGATCCATTCGACCCAGATGAAATATCAATAAACACCAAACCATTTACAATGGATGCATGTTTAAGACGCCTCATTCAAGGAACTATTCTTCTTAACCCAAATTTTCAACGAAAAGAAGTATGGACGATGGATAAGAAATCTCGACTAATTGAATCGTTGATGCTCAAAATTCCAATTCCGATGTTTTATGTTTCTGGCGACGAAAAAGGTACATTGACTGTAGTTGATGGGTTACAACGTTTCAGTACTATTCGTGATTTTGTTTTGGGCAAGAAATATTTAGAAACAAAAAAAGAAGAGGATAAAGGAGATGGCTTTCGACTACAAGATTTAGAATTTTGGAAAGAATATGAAGGAGATAATTTCAGAGGACTTCCTACGCATATTGTTAACCGAATTCTTGAATCTGAGTTTACATTTACAATTATTAACCCCACAACACCAGAGGAAGTTCGTCGAAATATCTTTAAGCGTATTAATACGGGAGGGTTACCTCTAAGTAGCCAAGAAATACGCAATGCGTTATATATTGGAGCAGCGACTACCTTACTAAATAAGTTGGCTGAATTAAAAGAATTTAAACAAGCTACAGATTATTCTATTAAGGATCAACGAATGGAAGATAAAGAATTAATTCTTCGTTTTATATCTTTTTTGGTTCGTCGTCCAATTTCATTCTCAAAGGTGGTTAGTGTTGACACATGGTTGAGTGATACCATGATTATTGTGAATGCAGTGCCTAATCTTGATACTCGTGAACTGAAAAAACAAACTTCAAAAAAAGGTGCTACAATTGATTTAGAAACAATTGTCCCTCTTTCAATTGATTCTATCGAGAAGTCGTTTATTTTAGGAATGAATCGTGCGTATAAACTTTTTGGTAATCATGCCTTTCGTAAAAGTTATCCGGGTAAAAGGCGTACCCCAATTAATAAATCATTATTTGAAACATGGGGTGTGCTCTTGTCAGAAATTAACGCAAAACAGTTTGAAACTTTATATAAAAACAAACTGATTATGATGGCTGATTATGAGAAATTGATAAATGATTTTGATTTTGTCATTATCATATCACGTGATAGTATGAAACCAACCTCAATAAAAAAACGTTTTGATATAATAAATAACCTTATTCAAACATATTCGAAATGATAACGCAATTAAATATAACTGGATTTAAATCATTTGTAACTGAGACAATTGATTTTGGAGGACTAACCTTATTAACGGGTTTAAACAGTAGTGGTAAAAGCTCTATTATTCAGGCTTTATTAATGTTGGAGAAGGTTGCAAAAAGTGAAAAGAATATTTTATTGGAAGGGCATGGTGATTTTGATGAACTAAAAAATATATATGAAGTAGATGCAGTTGGCTTAGCAGTCACTTGTGAAAACGGTGAAGTAAAAATTGTAAAGTGTGATTCAATAATTCCATCGCCAGAAACTATTTTTCCAAAGATTATATATATATCAGCTAATCGATTTGGACCAGAAGTCTCTTTACCCATTATTCCTAATGATTTATCGCTTGGAAGTAGAGGTGAAAATGTATTGAAAATAATTAAAGAATATTACGACGAACCCCTTAATCCATTACTAAAAGCCGATAATTCAGAGGGTTATACTTTTGGGTTTAGTGTAGAGGGTTGGCTAAGAGTTGTTTCTCCCGGAGTAAAATTTGATTACGAAATTCAAAAAGAAAGTGATTCATCATATCCATTATTTAATCAACATCGTTCAAAAAATGTAGGTTTTGGCCTTAGCTATACTTTACCTGTAATCACTGCATTACTGCTTGGTACTATTACTCCGAATAGTCTGGTTATTATTGAAAATCCAGAAGCACATTTACACCCAAAAGGTCAAACAGCAATGGCTAGACTGATTTCTTTATGTGTTCAAGCTGGCGCTCAGATTATAATAGAAACTCATAGTGATCATCTCTTTAACGGGGTTCGTATTTTTACTAAGAAAGATACTTCTCAAACTTTTGCTTCAAAAGTAAAAATGTATTGGTTTAAATTAGATGAAAAAAACAATTCAGATGTTGAAGAGTGCATTTTGGAAAATGATGGAAGAATCGAAAATTGGCCTGAGGGTTTCTTTGATCAATTTGAAATTAATGCTTCTGAATTATTGTAAAAAACACAAAATAAAATACTATGCATAAGTTTTATTTTAATGAATGTTTCTCACAAACAGCTGTAACATTAAATAATTTTGTAGACTTATTAATAAAAACTATCATTGAATATGAATCACTAATAAAGAAAGACTTAGGAGTTGAGAGAAATGTCATTCTAGAAAAAGAGACAGAAAAAACCATAGTATGTGGTGGTTATTTGAAGCAAGCTATACTTTCTATACCTGATAAAGATAGAGAAATTAGAAGTTTAGCTTACTCCTATTTTACAAAAGCTCCAATACAGCTTTACTTAAAATCAGATGAACGATTAGATAATGAGATATTAGAACAAGAATATAAATTTGAAACACATGATGCAACAAATTTAGTCATAGCTCAATATAATAGTTGTTTCTTGTTTTCTGTAGGAGTTGACAATACAATAAAAAAAAATATATTGACATTGAAAGGTAGTTCTGTTGTGCTTACAATTGATAATCTTTATGGAGGAAAGCAAAACACAGAATATATAGGATCTCAATTAATAAAATCTAACAGTTCTAGTTTAGAATTATTTGAACGACTAAAAATGATATTGGGGAATACATTTTATAAAACCTCATTTGAAAAGGAATTTAGGGCATTACCAGAAACCATTCAGGAAACCATAATTTCTTTATTTGAAAGAGCTAAAGAAAGACATCTGAAGACTCCCTATGCCCCAGACACAAATTTAATAAAAGATGTCACACCCGAAGAGAATAAAAAGAAAGTTAAGGTTTACGAATTGAGAGAAAAATCAGAAGGTATTAGACTATATTTCTATGAACAAGAAGATATAATATATTTAGCTAGCATTGCATTTAAAAAAGATTACAAAGATAACTCTGGCAGTGCTCAATCAAGAGATATAAAGAAAGCTTTAAATGTTATTGATGTTCTATCAAAAACAAAGTAATTATCCATGACCAGCCAAACCAACGAACAAGCACTCGAAGCAGCCATTGAAAAATGCCTTGCAGGAACTTGTCTTGAAGAACTCAGGGCAAATAACAACATTGTTTCAGATAGTGAGGGCTTCACTGCAAGTGAAACTCTCACTAAAGAAAGAGCACCGCTGTACAGAGGTGGTAATGGCTATTATATAGGTTCGCCCGATAATTTCGAAGCCAAATACGCCATAGATACCTTGCATTTCTGGAGTTTTCTGGAAGCTACCCAAGCCGAAGAGTTGGCTAAGCTTCAGCGTCAAAGTGACTGGAAGTTGCGCATATTGGAGCGGTTGGACAGGATGATCAAGAAGAATGGCATTATTTCTTTGTTGCGTAAAGGACTGGAGGTGGAAGATGCACATTTCACGTTGTTCTATCAGTTGCCTCTGGCAAGTAGTAGCGAATCCATCAAAAAGAATTTCGAGAGCAATCAGTTTAGCGTCACCCGGCAGTTGCGTTACTCCGTTATCAATCCGCGCGAAGAGATTGACATGGTACTTTTTGTAAATGGGTTACCATTCTCCACCATGGAACTTAAAAACCACTGGACAGGACAGAATGCGAAAGTGCATGGTCAGAACCAATATAAACTAAAACGGGATATTACCCAACCCTTATTAAACTTCGGGCGTTGCATTGTGCATTTCACAGTAGATACCGACGAAGTGTATATGACCACCAAACTAAATGGTACGGATACTTTCTTTTTGCCGTTCAACCTGGGCAATAACTTTGGAAAAGGAAATCCGGTGAATCCTTTCGGTCACAAAACATCCTACCTGTGGGACGAAGTATTTACCCGCACAAGCATAGCCAATATCATCCAGCATTTTGTACGGTTCGATGGTAAAGACAAAGACCCGTTGAGCAAAAAGAACTTGTTCTTCCCGCGGTATCACCAATTGGATGTGGTGCGTCGCCTGATAGCCGATGCGGCACGCAAGGGCGTTGGACAAACTTATCTTATTCAACATTCAGCCGGTTCGGGGAAATCGAACTCCATCACCTGGGCAGCGTATCAGTTGATCGAAACTTATCCCGAAAGCGATAGCGTTCCGGGAAGTAAAGGCATATCTAATCCCTTGTTCGACTCGGTCATTGTAGTGACCGACCGCCGATTACTTGATAAACAGTTGCGAGAGAATATAAAGGAATTCTCGGAAGTAAAGAACATTGTTGCCCCTGCATTTTCTTCGGCTGAATTGAAGAAAAATCTTGAAACAGGAAAACGGATTATCATTACCACCATACAAAAGTTCCCGTATATTGTGGATGGTATCGCCGATTTGAGCGACAAGCGTTTTGCCGTGATTATCGACGAAGCCCACAGCAGCCAAAGTGGCTCGGCAGCCGATAATATGAACCGTGCTATGGGAAATAACGGAGGAGAAGATGAATATCCCGACCCACAAGATACCATACTGGAAGTAATGCGTTCGCGCAAGATGAGAGGCAATGCTTCTTATCTGGCTTTTACAGCGACACCCAAAAACAACACATTAGAAAAATTTGGAGTAAAACAAGAAGATGGAGGATTCAAACCCTTTCATCTCTACTCTATGAAACAAGCCATTGAAGAAGGGTTTATTCTGGATGTGTTGGCCAATTATACTACTTACAAAAGCTTTTACGAAATAGAGAAATCGATAGAAGAGAATCCGCTGTTTGATACTGCCAAAGCACAAAAGAAACTCAAAGCATACGTTGAGCGTCACGAGCAAACCATTGCCACCAAAGCAGAAATAATGATCGACCATTTTGTAACCAAACTGGTCATCAACAAAAAGCTAAAAGGCAAGGCAAAAGCCATTGTGGCTACACAAAGTATAGAATCGGCTATTCGCTATTTCTTTGCTATCCAACAGTTGCTGAACAGCAAAGGAAATCCATTTAAAGCTGTGATTGCTTTCTCAGGGAAGAAAACAGTTGACGGAATAGAATATTCCGAAGACAGCATCAATGGATTCCCCGAAAAAGATACACGAGATAAGTTTGATGAAGATGAATACCGTATATTGGTAGTGGCCAACAAATACCTGACCGGCTTTGACCAGCCCAAGCTAACGGCCATGTATGTCGACAAGAAATTGCAGGGCGTATTAGCCGTTCAGGCTTTATCAAGATTGAATCGCTCTGCAAATAAATTGGGTAAGAAAACAGAAGATTTGTTTGTGCTGGACTTCTTTAATTCTACCGAAGATATAAAAACATCCTTCGACCCTTTTTACACCGCTACCACGCTTAGTAAAGCAACCGATGTAAACGTGCTACACGAATTGAAAGCAGCCATGGATAATGTGGGCGTGTATGAATGGGCGGAAGTAGAAGACTTTGTTGAAAAATATTTCAGGAATGTAAATGCACAGGAGTTGAGTCCGATTATTGACCTTGCCGCCGACCGTTTCAATGATAGTTTAGAGTTAGAAAATGATGAAAAGGTTGACTTTAAAATTAAAGCCAAACAGTTTGTGAAGATATATGGCCAAATGGCTTCTATCCTACCCTATGAAGTTGTGAAATGGGAAAAACTGTTCTGGTTCCTGAAGTTTCTTATTCCCAAGTTAATCATCATTGACCCAGATGAAGATGAGCTTGATGCACTATTAAACTCAGTGGATCTATCAACCTACGGTCTGCAACGGGTAAAGCTGAATACTTCCATAGAGTTGGATGAAAGTGAAACCGAACTTGACCCACAGAATCCAAATCCTCGTGGGGCACATGGTACAGGAATAGACGAAGACCCATTAGATGTAATTATAAAACGTTTTAATGAGCGTTGGTTTCAGGGCTGGGAAGTTACACCCGAAGAGCAAAAAATAAAATTGATTACTCTTGCCCAAAAGATGAAGAACCATCCCGACTTTCAACTAAAATATTCTGAGAATAATGATATCCAGAACAGGGAAATTGCATTAAATAAAATATTTGAAGAAGTCATGGCCCGGAACAGAAAGAATGAACTGGAATTGTATAGACTAACGGCAAAAGATGACGCTTTTAAAACGTCTATTCTTGAAACCCTAAAAATGATGATAGGTGCATAATTAATCATTTCTTCATCGGATAACTGACAACTGATAAAACCCTTCGTCCTCCTTCGTCGGACACTTCCCTTAGAAAGGGAAGATCATCCGAGGAAGTACATTCGCTAAACCAAAGTGGGGATGCTTAAACAAAAAAGACTAATTTTACCATCGGAGCACTCCTCGCACTCTCGCAACAACACACAACAGTTGTGAAAGTCACAAGAGTTCGCTGAAAAAAGAATAAAACTAAAACAAAAAACAAGATTATGGCTTTAAATTTCAAGATGGATGATAACAATATCCAATCAAGTTTTTCAACTATCGCTTCGGAGATAATGAATAAATGGGTACTTAAGGCCGGCGATAGCTCCTATCGAATCTGCGAACTGGAATTCTATTATAAAAGCAAGTCGCATCAAGATCCGTATATACACGGACATGATCTACAAAAAGAAATGGGTAAATGGTATTTTCACGGTTCAGGGCTGGATATGACATTCGGAAGTGAGAAATGTCCGGGGAGTATCCTTATCCGCGCCATTTATAATCTGGCCGAACCGAACAACTATACCTACGGACCTATTAAAACAGTGACGGAGTTATTCGCTAATCTCCCTGATATTTATAACGGAGATTTCTCATTGCGATTAGAGGCGGATGATAAAGGATTGATCAAGAAAGAAGATAAACGCATATTTGATGCTCCACGGGTAGGTCTAAATCCCGACAAAGATTTAAACGGATCGTTCTGTCTGAAGAAGTACCGCTTCTTTGTAATGCCCAGCGAACAGCATGTAGGAATAGAAAATGCACTCAGAGGTTCAAAACTAAGCAATAAAGAAGTAAATGAAATTTTGGGATATGATATAAAGTGATGATAAGTAGACCAAGATAATAAGCTATAACACACACTTTAAGATATGGGCAAATTTATATTTTATTTTGCATTAGCTGGGTGGATAATAAGTCTGATTGTAAATCTACTTTCAAATGTAGGCATTGATATCGGTACAATTAAAATCCTAATATGGATCTTACATCTTGGTTGTATGATTGTCCTAATTTCATCCATCTTAGAATTGAATGATAATGAATTAATTGATGATTATCAACAATCTAAGTTCGTAAATGAAAAAATTCCATTAAGCATAATAAGGACTGTACTGAAAGACACGCCAGCATGGATAAAGAAAGTTGCACTTGCAGGAGTTTTTTATGGACTATTAAACATAGTGATTACATTGGCTATTCAAACTAATTCGCCTCAATTTATAAACGGACAATTTGTATTGAAAGATCGTGATCAAGTGGTAAAAATAATAACAGAGCAAGATTATCATTTCTATAGAGCAAATGAAATGCGGTTATTATCAGGAATATGGATCATATTCTACGGATTTGCAACAACTCTGTTTTATACCTATAGTGAATTTACTGGAACAAAGGAAGAATCTGAATAAAAAAGCAATATAGTCACAAGCAACTCTCCAAAGTTTTATTGTCGTATTTAGTATATGATTAGTAAAAAAAGAATCCTGATAATTACATGTGTAGTCATTGCACTTGCACTCCTGTTGAGGCACTTTGTCTTTCCCCCGAAAGATATAGTGCCTCAACAGGATCAGGATTTTTGTTCCTCCATACACAGCACCGATACTTCGAAGCTGAGCAATGAGCTAAAGCAGGTGGCAGATAGTATGCGCACCAAAACAGGAGTATATGTACTGGAAGATGGTGGAGGTTCGTTGGTGACGCGCGCGTGGTTATGCGAACATGCCGAAAAAACAATCGACATTCAATATTTTATCTTTTCAACGGATAATGTGGGACTCATTGCCTGCGATTATCTGGTAAGGGCTGCCGACCGAGGGGTGAAAGTACGGATTATCGTGGACGACCTGATGGTAGAAGCCGGTATTCACGAAATACTAACGATGGATTCGCACAAGAACATTTCGATAAAGATATACAATCCGGGGCAAAACCTGGGGAAGAATGTCTTTCAGAAACTAGGCAAACTGGGCACGCATTACCGAAGTTTCAACCAACGCATGCACAATAAGATATTGGCAGTAGATGGAAAAGTGGTCATCACCGGCGGACGCAACATTGCCGATGAGTATTTTGATTACGACCACGAATACAACTTCAGAGACAGGGATGTATTGCTGCTGGGAAAAACGGTGCAGCAGGTAGAGAGCTCCTTCGAAACATTTTGGAACAACCCGACAGCCGTTCCGGTATGTAGTTTGGTAAAGGAAAAGAACAATAATTTCAGCGACAGCACTCGTTTCGACCGCCTACACCAATACGCCTGCAACCCCGAAAACTTCTGGCCACAATTGCGACAACAAATAGTGGAACTTCCTAAAGTGTTTCATCGCATTGTGGCATCAAATCAGCTGATATGGTCGGACAGTGTTTCGTTTGTTTCCGATACTCCGGGGAAAAATAACGGTCAACGGGGAATGGGCGGAGGTGGTATAACGACTTCGGCACTGGCAACGCTTATTAGCAGAGCAAAACACTCGGTAGACATACAAAGTCCTTACCTCATCACAACAGCTGCAGGTCTGAAGCTAATGAAAGAAGCCATAGGCAGAGGAGTAAAAATAAAGATACTAACAAACAGTCTGGCATCGACCGATAACCTGGAAGCCTTTGCAGGATACCAGAAAAACCGCCGGGAGCTACTGGATGCCGGAATAGAGATCTATGAATTCAGACCGGATGCTGCCGAAAGGATCAAAATAGCCACCGGAGCTCTCCAGAAAAAGCTAAACTATACACCTGTTTTCGGACTGCATGCTAAAACAATGGTGATAGATGGCAACATAACCGTAATAGGTACATTTAATCTGGATCCACGCAGTGCCAATCTCAACACAGAGTGTTTTGCCCAGGTACATTCGAAGCAAATAGCCCAAGGTGTATTGAAAGGAATGCACGAAGAATACAAACCGGAAAATTCGTGGCATATATCGCAGACCTTTAACCCCGACTCAAAAGCAGATCGGGCAAAACGGATAAAAACCTTTACAAAAAAGATTATCCCTAAGAATATATTGTAAGAGGAAGGGGGGATCTGTATGCTGCCCTTACAGGGCGCTAGCAGACATTCGGCTTTTATACCCAGGGCGTTGCCCATGGGTTGATAATATACTAGGCCTTCAGCCTGTTTGAGATATACACCAAGATGATGCACATCGGTGTTTCAAGACGCGTATATTAGGGCAAAGCCTATGAGTTGGTGATATATCAGGATGTCATCCTGTAAAGATGTTCGAGAGCAGGTGTCTTGTGCGCCACGAAGTGGCAACATATCATCAACCCAATGGCAACGCCTTGGGATACGAGAACAGAAGTAAACCCTGCACCCTGAAAGGGCAGCATAAAAATAGTATACTATGTCACAATCTTTATCAAAA
>Ga0302292_1002392_pt1 | contig 11274 bp, 10 predicted proteins | sample III_Fen_N2_1_FD_194553 | JGI IMG/M metagenome (GOLD analysis project Ga0302292, IMG submission 194553) | Peat permafrost microbial communities from Stordalen Mire near Abisko, Sweden - III_Fen_N2_1 | ecosystem: Environmental > Terrestrial > Soil > Wetlands > Permafrost | place: Sweden: Abisko...
AATGCAGCCAGATGTTCCGGGTTCTCAAAATCACAAAATTCAAAAGTCGGATTCATATGCGTGTTGGTTTCTTACTTTACTTATACTTTAAATCTCTTAGCATCAATATCATACTTACGAATACGGATACCCATCATTCGTTCTGTAATACCAAGTTGATCAGCCGCTTTAGCACTATTCCCTTTGGTGGCAATAAGCGCATCCATTATAATTTGCTTCTCCATTTTATCCAGTATAAAATCCAATGATCCTGACTGCATAGTTTCGGAAGTTGCCGCAGTTTGCAATGAGGCCGGCAAATTATAAGTTCTAATCACCTGGTCGGTACTTAAAATACACGCCCGCTCAATACAATTCTCTAATTCCCGAATATTACCCGGCCAATGGTAAACCATCAAAGTATCTATTGCCGAAGCCGTTATTCTCTTAATATCTTTGCCATGGCGTTTATTGAACTTATCAATAAAAAAGTCAGCCAATATTGGAATATCATTTATTCGCTCTCGCAACGCCGGAATGTAAACCGGAAAAACGTTGATACGATAATATAAATCTTCACGAAACTGATCCTTAACTATCAGATCTTCTAAGTTTCTGTTGGTTGCACATAAAATTCTCACATCCACTTTTATGGGCTTAGTACCTCCCACCCTTTCTATTTCACGCTCTTGCAACACGCGCAACAGTTTTACTTGCGTAGATGCAGGAATATCGCCAAACTCATCCAAAAATATCGTCCCGCCGTTGGCTGCTTCAAATCGTCCTATTCGTTGCATGCTAGCACCTGTAAATGAGCCTTTCTCGTGGCCAAACAGTTCACTTTCAATCAAACTTTCGGGCAATGCAGCACAGTTTACTTTTATAAACGGTTTGTTTTTACGCAGACTGTTGTAATGAATGGCATCAGCCACCAATTCCTTTCCGACCCCACTCTCACCTCGTATCAACACAGTGGCATCCGTAGTGGCTACACTTTCGATAAGCGAGAAAACCTCGTTCATCTTACTCGAATTTCCCTTAATCTTATCCGGTAAAATCCGGTTTCGAAGTGCACCTCTCAGGTCTCTGTTCTCGTTTTGCAATTGCTCTAATTCCTCTGCATATTCTTGTCTGCGACGCATAGTTCTACCTACCATCGACCCCACAATTTTAAGCAAACGCACATCATATTGAAATGACACTTCACCTTTATATACCTTATGAAAACTTAAGGTTCCAATAATCTGATCCTTGTAACGAATGGGCGTACAGATAAACGACACATCTTTCCCATCAATGGCAGTGGGTGCATGCGTGAGGTTCAGAAACTCACGCGACTGGCCAATCTTTGAAATTTGAATCGTTTCTCCGGATTGGATTACATTCCCAATTATGCCTTGTCCAACATGATAAACGGCCTGCTTCTTTTCTTTTTCTGTAATTCCAAAAGTGCCTTCAATCACAATGTTTGAATTCTCGCGATTCAAAATCGTCAAAATAATTCTTTCGGCACTCAAATGATTGGCCAAAAGGCCCATAACATCATCTAAATTAATGTCTTTATTACTCAACAACGAGCTTAACTCGAGTAAAAACTCAAGTTCTTTAGCCCCGTAACAATCTGGTTTATTATATTTACAAATCGATTCCATAAACCTTATTTTTTAATCCCAATAACATATAATATGTTTTTAAACATACATTCGTCTACAAAAGTACATATTTTTCAATCATTATGATAGCAAACTTCGCATTTTCTTTTCAATAAAATGCTAATTTATTCGGATTGATATAAATATGACAATAAAAAAGTCATTTTTGAATCAAAAATGACTTTTTTGGGATAAAAATTTACAGTTTACTATTATTGCACCATTTTAATAATTTTATTTTTATCAAACCCCTTTAATACTAATTTTTCCAGCAATGAATTATACAGTTCTGCATCCATTGTTTTAGTTCGCGACAAAATCCACAATGTTTTAAGCTTCGGATCCGAAACTATTGCCCACGAATAATCGGATGCTAAATCGATAATCCAATAATTGCCTTTAAATGGCCAGAAAAACTGAACTTTAAGTTTTGAGTTGCCGGTGTTTGGGACAACAAATGCTTTACCCTTTATATTATTAGGCTTACCATCCTTCAAAGATTCATTGTAAACTTCTACATAATCCTCTTTTAAAGTATAAGTAGCCTTTACATGCGTGCAGCCCCGTTCGAAAAATTGTGGATAAGAAGCCAGTTCATACCATGTACCCAAATAACGGTTTAAATCAACTGACGGAACAGTCGTTAGCACAGGTTTCACATCGCAAGCAACACTTCCGGTAGCAATACCCAGTGTGAGAAAAATTGATTTGATTGAATTTTTCATAAAATCATTTTAAATTTGAATTTGTATAGTTCTACAGTGTTAAACCATTTACTCACAGTTAATGTTGAGCAAAAGGAAAAAAAAATGTACTTTTGCAGTCATTCCGAAAAAAAAAGCTCATTTGGAAGGGACTCAACTGAAATATACAATTTTATGATATTAAACTACATTTGGATTGGATTTATTCTCATAGCCTTCGTGGTGGCTTGCATCCAGTTTTTTTTAACCGGCAACACCAACATTTTTATGGAAGTAATGCAGTCTGCATTTGGATCTGCAAAAACAGGCTTTGAAATCTCCATTGGCTTAACCGGAATGTTGTCTTTATGGCTTGGAATTCTAAAAATTGGAGAAAGAGGAGGTGCTATCAACATTATATCGCGCATGGTGGCACCATTTTTCTCGAAAATATTCCCCGACATACCAAAAGGTCACCCAGCAATGGGCAGCATTTTTATGAATCTTTCGGCCAATATGCTCGGCCTCGATAATGCGGCCACTCCGCTCGGATTAAAAGCGATGAAAGAATTGCAGGAAATAAATCCCGACAAAGAAAAAGCATCCAACCCAATGATTATGTTTCTGGTGTTAAATACCGCAGGATTAATGCTAGTTCCTGTCAGCATCCTCACCTTTCGCCAGCAACTTGGGGCGGCCAATCCCGCCGATGTATTTCTACCGATTCTGATTGCGACTTTTTGCGCAGCACTTACCGGACTTATCACCGTATCCATTATCCAAAAAATAAACCTCTTCAACCGAATCGTTCTGACAACTTTGGGAGGTATGGTTTCGCTTATCGGAGGCCTCATTTTTCTGTTGAGTCGCTTGCCCAAACAAGACATTGCTAAATATTCAAATTTTGCAGCTTATCTTATTCTCTTTAGCATTATAGTTATCTTTATTGGCATTGCGCTCCGAAGTAGAATCAACGTCTATGAATCGTTTATCGATGGAGCAAAGGAAGGCTTTCAGGTAGCGATAGGTATTGTACCATACCTTATTGGCATTTTGGTCGCCATTGCCATGTTTCGCACGTCCGGAGCTATGGATTATTTGATTTTGGGAATAAAAAACCTTGTGGCAATGACAGGTGTAAATACCGATTTTGTAGAAGCCTTGCCAACAGCACTTATGAAACCATTGAGTGGCAGTGGTGCTCGTGGCATGATGGTTGATGCGATGAAAATTCACGGAGCTGATTCATTTGTTGGTCGACTGTCTTGCATCATTCAAGGTTCAGCCGATACTACTTTCTTTATTCTGGCAGTATATTTTGGTTCTGTGAATATCAAAAACACACGTTATGCGCTGGCCTGTGGGCTTTTGGCCGATTTTGCAGGTATTGTGGCTGCTATCTTATTAGGTTATCTTTTTTTCCATTAAAACATATGATACAATATATTTCAGAGGGAGTAAACCCACCGGATTTACAGAAACAAAAAACAAATCGCTGGATTAAAGAAACGGCAGCCGAATACGGCAAGAAAGCAGGCGACATTGCCTATATTTTTTGTTCGGACGAACGCATACTCGAGGTTAACAAACAATACCTACAGCACGATTATTATACCGACATAATCACGTTCGACTATAGCGAGGGTCAAATTATATCCGGTGATATTTTTATCAGCATAGATACGGTAAAAACTAATGCCGAAGAATTTGGTGTTAGCTTCGAACAAGAGCTCAACAGAATCATAATTCATGGTATATTACACTTGTGTGGTCAGGATGACAAAACTCCGGAGCTGAGATTGGAAATGACACGTAAAGAAAATTTAGCAATTGAGCGGTTATGAGCCACTTGTATTAACCTTAATTATCATTCAGTAAACCCGAATTACCAACAACTCAGTATTTTTCCAATAAAACGTTAAATAACCCTACAGTTTTGGCGCATTTTATCTACATTAAAAGATTATCACTACTTTTGTTGCAAGATTTTCATCTGAATGACAAAATTAAACGATAGATAATACGTTAGATGCCTAATTAATTAAACTCATGTCAATATTATGAATTTAAAGGCAATTAGATTTTTTAGTATCTGCTTTTTGATTGCATTTTGTATGAATATCTCAGCACAAGATGATTATCATGCAGAAATTGGTATCACAGGCGGTGGTGCTTATTATTTAGGAGATGCAAATTCTCAGCTATTCAAGAACACAACGCTCACATACGGTGCTTTATTGCGTTACAAGCTAAATCCCCGAATTGCGTTTAGAGCAGAATGGAACAAAGCAAAAGTGGTGTGGACCGGAAATTCAGTTGGAAACAATGTAAACGTACTGGATATTTGCGGAGAATTTAATTTCTTCGATTTAGAGAAAAACGAATACAAACGTGAAAGCAGGACTTTTTCACCCTATATTTTTGCAGGTATAGGCGTTGCAAATTATTCATACATAAATAATAGCACCTATACACCAACAATACCATTTGGTGTTGGCATGAAAGTAAGGTTGAACGCCAAGTGGAATTTAAATGCGCAATGGTCAAACCGGCTATTAATGTCGGATAAATTAGAAGGAATTGCATTATTAAACAATCCCAATAATTTAAACGGGACTAATTTTTTGAATAACGACTTATTGTCCACTGCAACAATTGGCATTAGTTATAACTTTTGGAAGAAAAAATGCGATTGCCTGCGAACAGCAAACAAGTAACTTTAAATACTCGAAAACTACATATTTAACATGTCATCCTTTAAAGAAAAAATAGACACAACCCGCCTGCCTAAGCATATTGCCATCATTATGGATGGAAATGGACGTTGGGCTAAAGAACGTGGTTACGATCGTATTTTCGGGCATCAAAACGGGGTTACATCAGTCCGCGAAACAACGGAAACAGCAGCTGAACTGGGTATAGAATACCTTACACTCTATGCTTTTTCTACCGAAAACTGGAGTAGACCGCAGGCAGAAGTTGATGCTTTGATGGAACTCTTGATTGATACCATTGAAAAAGAAACCCCTACATTAACAAAAAACAATGTACGCTTAATGGCTATAGGCGATTTAAGCAGACTGCCCAATAATGCCGGAGAGAAATTACAACGTTGCATAGCTCAAACAAGCCAAAACACAGGGCTCGCATTGGTGTTGGCGCTAAGTTATTCTTCACGCTGGGAAATTACAAATGCACTGAAAAACATTTGTAAAGAAGTGGTTGACGGCAAATGCAGTATAGAAAACATCGATGACGACTTAATCACCAATCATCTGACAACTAAATCAATTCCAGATCCGGACTTATTGATTAGAACAAGTGGCGAGATACGCATTAGCAACTTCCTGTTGTGGCAAATAGCCTATGCAGAGTTGTATTTTACAGAAACTCATTGGCCCGCTTTTAGAAAAGAAAACTTATATCAGGCAATATATGAATTCCAACAACGTGACCGTCGTTTTGGTAAATAAAAAATTAAATTTTCAATAACGAAATAGTGTATTTAAACAATACATTATGAATTTACGAAGACCTAGACACAAAATAATTCTTATGCAATACAAAACGCTTTTTTCTTTTTCATTGCTTTTCTTTTTCAGTCAATTAATTGGTGCTCAAAACATCAATGAAAAAGATTCTACCAACCTTCCAACTATCGAATACTCGACCACTTCTCTTAAATACGAGATTGCAGAAATCAAGGTTACCGGAGCAAGCAACTATGAAGATTTTGTTCTTATAGGTTTTTCCGGACTTGCGGTTGGCGATATAATTAGCATTCCGGGTGATGCAATAACCAAATCGGTAAAACGTTTTTGGAAACAAGGGTTGTTTTCGGATGTAAAGATTTTGGCAACAAAACTGCAAGACGGTAAAGTGTGGCTCAACATTGCGTTGAAAGAACGTCCACGTATTTCCGAAATTAATTACATAGGCCTGAAAAAATCGGAAATTGACGATATTAGTTTAAAAATCGGACTTACCAAAGAGAATCAAATTACTCCAAACATCTCTGACAGAGCAAAAAAGATCATAGAGAAACACATGGAGGAAAAAGGCTTCTTGAACGTAGCTGTTAGCGTATTGCAAAAAAATGATCCTGCTAAACCGGGTCATGTTATTGTTGACGTTATTGTTGACAAAAAACTTAAAACAAAAATCCACCAATTATTTTATACCGGAAATACTGCCTTGACACACGTTCAGATAAACAAGGCTATGAAAAAAACCAACGACAATAACTGGCGTAACTTCTTCCGTACTAAGAAATTCGTAAAGGAAGAATATGAAAAAGACAAAACTGCATTAATCGACAAATACAATGAAATTGGGTACAGAGATGCCTTTATCGTATCGGACAGCGTAGTGAAATTCGATGATAAAACCGTAGATGTGTACCTTAAAGTCGACGAAGGTAAAAAATATTACTTCCGTAACATCAAATGGATTGGTAACACTATCTATCCGTATGATTACCTGAATGCAGTACTTGGAATTAAAAAAGGAGACATTTACAACCACAAGCATTTGATGGCCAGACTTGAAACCGACGAGAACGATGCGGTAAGCAAGTTATACAAAGACAAAGGGTATTTATTCTTTATGGTTGACCCTGTGGAAGTAAAAATCGACAATGATTCAATTGATTTTGAAATGCGCATGTCGGAAGGTAAACCGGCTACTATTAATGAAATAACTATCAAAGGAAATACCCGTGTATACGAACACGTTGTTCGTCGCGAATTACGCACCAAACCTGGTCAATTATACAGCCAGGCAGACATCATGCGTTCATTGCGCGAGTTAGCTCAAATGGGACATTTTGATCAGGAAAAAATGACACCGGACATTCAGCCTAATCAGGAAAACGGTACAGTAGATATCGCTTATCAATTGGAAACAAAAGGTAGTGATCAGGTAGAATTTTCTGCCGGTTGGGGTTCTACTGGTATCGTGGGTAGTATTGGTTTAAAATTCAGCAACTTTGCAATCCAAAACCTGTTCAAACCAGACACATACAGAATCGTACCTCAGGGTGAAGGTCAAACCTTCAGTTTAAATGCCCGTACCAATGGTGGTTCTTACTCATCATTCAGTGTATCCTTTCTGGATCCATGGTTGGGTGGTAAACGTCCAAACTCTTTGTCAGCTTCTTTGTATTACTCTACCCAATCTGATGTAAGTGCACGTTACAGAAACAGTAGCAGTTATGCAAACAGCTATTACAACAATAATTATGGCAGCTACGGGAATAGTTATGGTAACAGCTATGGTAGTGGTTATTCAAGCAGCCAGTATCAAAGCGAAATGGACCCGGGAACGTATATGCGCACCATTGGAGCATCATTGGGTTATGGTAAACGTTTAAGCTGGCCAGATGATTACTTTGTTTTCCAGGGAGAATTATCTTACCAATTATTTATGCTTAAAAACTGGTCGTACTTATACCCGTTAACCAACGGTAATTTCAACAACATAAGCCTTGGCTTGACACTAAGCAGAAGCTCAACCGATAGTCCGATATTCACACGCTACGGGTCAGCCTTCTCTATCGGGGTAAAAGTAACGCCTCCATATTCAACATTAAACGGAGGAAAAATTAACGGTAAATCTTATTCAGACGCCACCATGCCTTCTCAAGACAGATACCGGTTTATTGAATATCACAAATGGAATTTCAGTGGAAAAACATTTACACCTATTTCAGGCAATGATAAATTAGTATTGATGGGTAGAGCCATGTTCTCTTATCTTGGATACTACAACAAAGACGCCCGCTCTCCATTCGAAAGTTTCAACATGGGTGGTGACGGTATGTCGAGTTACACAAGTTACGGTACAGAATATATAGCCATGCGTGGTTATTCGAGCGGTTCACTTACACCAATCGATCCTGTAGTAGGACAAAAAGGATATTTGTATAATAAATTTACAATGGAAGTGCGTTATCCTTTATCATTGGAACAATCGGCTACCATCTATGCCTTAGCATTTGCTGAAGCTGGAAACTGTTTTACCAAATTAAAAAACTACAATCCATTTGATTTAAAACGAAGCGCCGGTGTAGGGGTACGTATCTTCTTACCTATGTTTGGTATGATGGGTATCGACTGGGGTTACGGATTTGACAAGGACATTACCACCGGTAAAGTCAGTGGAAGTCAGTTCCACTTTGTACTTGGTCAGGAATTGTAAGAGGACTGAAATGCCTTGTAAAACAACTACTCAGGACGTAAGAAAAACTTTGGCAAAGAATTTGTATACAAACCACGGATAAGAGATTAGAAGTCTAACCATAAAAGAAAAAGATATGAGAAAACTAATTTTGTCGCTCTGTTTATTAGCCGGAATTACTTTTGCCGGAAATGCTCAAAAATTTGCAATGGTGGATATGGAATACATTATGAAAAACATTCCTGCCTTCGAAACTGCAAATGACCAACTGACCCAAATCTCAAAGAAATGGCAATCGGAAGTGGAAGCACAGGCTCAGGAAGTTCAAAAATTGTATAAAAACTATCAGACTGAACTTGTTTTTCTATCGGAGGATATGAAAGCTAAACGCGAAGAAGAAATAGTAACTAAAGAAAAAGCATCCCAAGATTTAAAGAAAAAATACTTTGGAGCTGACGGAGAACTGTTCAAAAAACGTCAAAGTTTAATGAAACCAATTCAGGATGAAGTCTACACAGCTATTCAGGAAATCAGCAAATCAAAGGATTTGGAAATGGTTTTCGACAAGAGTTCTTCAATGAATATTATTTTCACTTCTCCAAAATTAGATATTAGTGACTTAGTGCTCCAAAAATTGGGGTATTCGAAATAATTTTATATTTTTGCATTCCATTTCAAAATCAAATACAAACAACTAAAAAAAATAACATGTTAAAGAAAATTGCCCTCGTATTGCTTTGCGCTTTACCTATTAGTTTAATGGCTCAAGAAGCAAAGCTTGGCCACGTAAATTCACAAGAAATTCTGTCATTAATGCCGGAAAGAGCAACTATTGAAAAAACAATTGCAGATTTGCAAACTCAATGGGAAAGTGAATTAGTAAAAATGCGCGAAGAGTATAACTCTAAAATCAAAGAATACACAGCAAAACAAGCTACGATGCCAGAAAGCATCAAAACAGCCCGTCAAGCTGAGATAGGTGAAATTGAGCAACGTATTACTACTTTCAACCAAACTGCCAGCACAGACTTGCAAAAGAAACAACAAGAGTTATTTACTCCTGTAGTAGAAAAAGTAAAGAAAGCAATTAATGAAGTAGCTCTTGAGAACAAATACACTTATATTTTTGATTTAAGTGCTCAAAGCATCATTTACCAATCGCCAACCTCAAACGATATCACTGCGTTAGTAAAGAAAAAATTGGCTCTAAAATAAGAACCAATTTAAACGAATAAAAAACAGACCTTGAAATTAATTTTTCAAGGTCTGTTTTTTTTGAAGTGCAAGAAAGCATCTTTGGGGTAGTAGAAAAACATACGAGGTCCGGAGAACCGCATTACTTCCCGTATCTTGCCACGCATATCATTTTTATAGCAGTGCACCTTACAATCCTTACAAGCTGTCTTATCGGCTCCAAAGGGGCATTTGATCAATCGTTCCAGCGCGTATTGCTTTAGCTGCTCACAGTCTACACACAAACCTTCGCCTTTGTGCTTCTTACGACAGTACAAATCAATCATGTGTTCAACAATTGTCTTTTCGTATGCTATTTTGTCCATGGAACAGTTACAAGAGTTTAGTTACGAGTTACAAGTCTTAGTCTCCTAAAAAGTGATAGGCAAAGAAGGCAAAGGCATAGACAAAGGCAAAGAGAAGAAACAACTGATAGCGAAAAATTTGTGACATTCTTACTTTACCGGGATTTCATATTTCATGAGCTAAAAAAAGAGACTTCATCGTAGCCTCTTTCATTTTGATGTCAATCAATTCGTTATTGCTTATTTCTTTAATTTCAAGAGTTTTTCAAGCTTTGATTTAAAACTGGTATTCTCCATAAAGCCTGTAAAGTTTTCTGCGCCCGGGCCAAAAGCAAATACAGGAACCGGAATACCCGAATGACTTTTAGTGCTGAAAGTTGTTTTCATTTTAGTATCTCCGAATTTCCCATCAAGAATACTCAGTCCACCGGTTTCATGATCGGCAGTTACAACTACGAGGGTATTTCCTGTTTTTTTTGCATAATCAAGCGCACGTCCTACCGTTTGATCGAAATCGAGCATTTCCTTTATCTCTTGTTCTGCATTATTATCATGACATGCCCAATCGATCTGTGAACCTTCAACCATCAAAAAGAAACCTTTGCTATCATGCTCCAGGATGTCAATAGCTGCACTAGTGGCGTCAGGGAGCATAGTTCCACGTTCCGGCATCGACGGATTCTGATCATCATAAAGTAACCCTGCCAACTTACCGTTTTTTACAGCTTTTACTTCATCCAATGTATAAGCCAGCTGGTAATTTTTGGCTTTCAATTCCTCTGTCAGATTTCTGTTATCTACTCGTTTTTCGAAATACTTACGTCCACCACCAATGAAAACATCTATATCTGTTTTCAGGTAATCAGCGGCTATTTCGTCATTCATATCCCTATTAACCTGATGCGCCACAAATGAAGCTGGAGTGGCATGGGTCAAAGCGCAGGCTACCACAACACCGGTAGCTAAACCATTACGACCAGACTCTTGCAATATTGATTCTACAGCCGCTGAGTCAGGACTCATACCAATCATGCCGTTTTTTGTTTTCACACCACAGGCCAAAGCTGTGCCACCCGCACCCGAATCGGTTGTAAAATTGGAAGAGGAATATGTTTTTGAAAAACCGCTGTAGGTACATCGCTCTAGTTCCAACTTATTTCCATTGGCCACCATTCCGGCATACACCTGAGCAAGCCCCATCCCATCACCTATCAAAAAGATGACGTTCTTAGGTGTTTTCTGAGC
>Ga0302292_1002393_pt1 | contig 11271 bp, 6 predicted proteins | sample III_Fen_N2_1_FD_194553 | JGI IMG/M metagenome (GOLD analysis project Ga0302292, IMG submission 194553) | Peat permafrost microbial communities from Stordalen Mire near Abisko, Sweden - III_Fen_N2_1 | ecosystem: Environmental > Terrestrial > Soil > Wetlands > Permafrost | place: Sweden: Abisko...
TCTTTAATTAATAGATGTAAATATGATATTTAATAAACCATTCAATAAAATTAATTTAAAATGCTTATTTATAGTACTTTATGGTTTTATATAATCAATATAAAAAGTAAGTTTTGATTAGTTAGTAATGTTAATTATTATTCATTCATTTTTGAATAATTAAGTGAATTAAGGCTATTTACATTTGACTAAAATTGCAATTATGTCTAAATGTAAATCAAATTAGAGATATTTTTGTTGTTACCATTTGTAAATAAGTGATAATTTCCAACTCTGTACCCTATAGGGATTAATAGTCATTTTTAATCTATCGGAGATTTCCTTATCCAGTTGACCATTAGATTTTCTTCCTGAAATAAATCGACGATGATTTGGTGGTTGAATCTATTGTTTAGATTTTGGTGTGGTATTAATTTGAAAAAAAATACAAAATTGCCCTTAAGCGAAAATCAAGATGTAATTCCCCTACTCTTTTCAATCTCAAAATAAATATTGAATTCTAAAGCAGTTTAAAAATAATACGACACGCTCTAATTTTATCATTATCAAAGTAATACCGCATGACTTTCAAGTAGTAAATATTTCTTCTTCTGTGTGAAAAATGGCTTGCTTAAGTCTAAAAGTGTTAAAATGGCCTTTTGATCTTAAAAATCGTCAGTAAAGTGGTAATTTTCTATCGTCAATAAAATTTCAATTTATGAGAGGTATACCTTCGTCAATTTTAACTTTCTTTTTTGCTTTTGTTTTTCTGGTCGAGCTTATCTCCTATTTTGGATTCAGGCAACTGACTTATCGGGCGACTAAGAAAATGCAATGGTATTTGGGTGTACTCTACCTCTTAATTAGCCTTTTTACAATGGGCATACTCATTTATTCTTTTTCCAATCCTGAAAGTATTCGACAAAGTAGAAACTACACTTTATTTTATTTTGTAATCGTAGTTTCATTTCTAAACTTGGTGCCGAAATCCTTCTTTGCCATAATGACCATTCTCTCATATTTGATCAGCTGGTTTGGTGGTCATCGCTGGCAGCTCATTACTATAATAGGTTCTTTCTTAATTGGTATGGGTTTATTTATCGTAATCTCGTATGGAATTTTTATTGGACGTTATCAAGTGATTGTTGATAAGCAGAATTTATACTTCGATGATTTGCCAATGCAACTTGATGGGTTAAAAATAGTTCAAATATCTGATATTCATCTTGGTAGTTTTAGAAATGATCCAAGTGTTCTAAAAGAAACGTTACAAAAAATTGAAATTCTTCAACCTGATTTATTGCTATTTACCGGTGATATTGTGAATAATTTCAGTGAAGAAATGAAAGGTTTTGAACCTTATTTAAAACAGCTTTCTGCCCGATATGGAAAGTATGCCATTCAGGGTAACCACGATTATGGTGATTACTATGAATGGCCTGATTCGGTAAGCAAAAGAAACAATCTTAGGCAAATCGAGAGTGGATTAACGAATACTGGATTTAGATTGCTTCTAAATCAATGGGATAAGGTTACCGTTAAAGATACTTCGTTTGCATTGATTGGGGTTGAAAACTGGGGTCACCGCCCATTTCCTCAGTATGCAAATTTGGATGTTGCTATGAAAGGAGTTCCATCTAATTCGTTTAAAATCCTGATGACACACGATCCGGCGCACTGGGAAGCAATGGTAGTGCCTCAGACCGATATTCCCTTGACACTTTCAGGACATACGCATGGCGGACAATTTGGAATTAAAATAGCCGGTATCGAATTTACTCCAATTTATTTCGTTCAAAAGTATTGGGGCGGATTATATAAAGCAGATAATCAGTATCTTTATGTGAATCGAGGACTTGGAACAATCGGATTTTCAGGTCGTATAGAAATGAATCCGGAGATAACCTTGCTTACATTATTCAGGACTAAAAACCGTTGAAATTAATTGAGAGTAAAAGGTTAAATTGGAAATCCTGGAAGTCGGGTCGATAAACAGATCTGAAGCCAATTTCGATTGGAGCAAAAAATCGTAGAACATGAAGATCAGAAGTTAGTTCTATTCCTAAAGATTTCATTTTCATTTCAAGGCTGTTCGGATAAATTGTTCCGTTTTGATCCTTCGTTGGCATTGAAAGCCATGCATAATCATAGAATAGCGATGATTTTATTCGTTTAATGTATGCCAATTTTCCGATACTTAAGTCAGGATAGAAAATCGGGAATTTATAATCAGCTGCCAGCGAATACATTTTATTATTTTGATATCCATAAAAACCACGGGGAACACGAACAAAATTTGCAAAGTTATAGCTACTACTCGTAAAGCTCTTGTTCTGAAAGCCTTGATAGATTTTGAATCCATCATTTTTTGAAAATCCGGGGAAATAGATAACCAACTGAATTCCGGAAAGTGTACCTAAATCAGAACCAACAAATGGTGTATGCCGGTATATGATATCGAATTGTTGCCCCCATTTTGGCACAATACTTTGTCTCGATTGATGCAATAAATTGTAAAAGTATATTCGGTACGACAAAGCCTGATAATTGCCTGGATAAAAGTTTTTTAGCGCTGAATTTGGTTTTGATGTATTTACTAGTGAATATTTTATTTCAGGATAAAAGATCCTGGAATATTTAGCTCTTGAGAAATTAAGTGGTAATCGAACATTCAAGTCGGCTGTAATTTCCCTCCAGGTGAAGCGCTGAATTGTTGTATCACTTCGAATAATTTGGTGATTCTGATTAACGGTATTTGTAATCTGGTAATAGCTCGAAGCTTCTTTGCCAGCTGATATTTCAGTAGTTATCTCTGGAAACCATCCCAAATAATTAAACGCCAACTTGTACTTTCCGGTACGATTGGTAACATCATAATCGTAACCCAATCTGGTTTCGGCTGTTCCTAATTTATTCTGTGAAAACAAGGAAACTCCAGGCTTGATTTCATAACTATTGACATCGATATATGCAGGAGCCCAACTATGAAAATTAAATAAATGACCAAGTTTTGAATATTTCTTGGAGGTATAAACTGTAGAATTCGCATTCGAAAAGTCTGGTACGCCTTTTTCCTGAACAGCAAGATTTTCAGCAAGATGATCAGTTGCTAATTGAATATCCTTAATTTCCTTAATCCTATTTTTATCCTGAAGTTGAATGGTAGCCAGCTGATAACCATCCGAATTGTAATTACTGAAAACCAACCGATTGTCAGATTTTGAAACTGTTGGATAATCAGCTCCAAATGGAACCGATGCAACCTGACTAATTATTTTACTTTCGATGTCAAACGAATACAGATTATCAATTCCGGAGAAATCGGCTGAAAAAATGACCCTTCCTTTTGAATAAACCGGATTTTTCAGGTTAGCAAAGGTTTTGTCTGTCAACTCCTGAAGTTGTTGGCTTTTTACATTGTACGAAGCAAGGTATTTTCCTTTTGACGACAGGCAAACAACATATAGCTTCTCCCCTTTTTCGTCCCAGCATGGCGTGAAAAAATATTGATTATCAGCTGTTTTATATTGATAAATCAATCTTCCGGTTTCCAGATTGAAAACCGAAAGGAAATAATTATTTTGAGGATCGACCTCAACAGTTGCAAACGATTTTAAATCAGGAGAAATGACCGGACTGAATAATTTATTTTTCGTTTTGATTTCGTGAATCGATTTCTGCTCAATATTATATACTTGAATAACAGATCGGTCGGAATGAGTCCAACGCAAATCAGTCCTATTTTCAGCCCAAATAATCAGGTTATCAGTCATCGAAACAGATTCTTCGAAGATTGTTCCGGGCGTATAAATGACATGCTCAGTTTTGTCCGGATTGATTAGTACAAACCTCCCGATATCATTGATGGAAGTTCGATAGGCAAACAGGATTGAATCGTGGTAAACCTCAGGATACAAATATTGGGTATAGTTTTTTTTACCTGGTGAAACAATTGAAAAAGAATCAATTGACCTGGATATTAAGTTCTGTTTCCATTCTTCAGCGAGCTTGTCAAAAATGCCTGAATAGAGTTGTTTTGTTGTTTGTTTTGTAGATACTTTTAGCGATGAATTCAACGGCGTTACTGAGAAAGGTTGTTTACTAATACGTTGCAGTGCATCAGACCAGACTGTTGAACCAAACTTTTCACGACTTTTACCAACCATCCAATACCCAAGTTTGTAGTGATCGGTTACAAAATCTTTATAGGAACCCAGATATGCCTTGTCAAACGAATATTTTCCTTTTTCGATTAGCTGAGCCCGGTATTCCATGCTGAAAGAAGCCATGCGCCCGCGTCCACTGTTTGACAGCGCGGTTTCAGTAACCACAGCATCGCCTTCTAAAAACCAGAAAGGCAAGTACGCTCCGACAACAATTGCAGTAGCTTGTTCTCCCAAAATAGCTTTTACCAGAATAGGTAGTTCGCTCTGAATTTTATCCATTTGTACCAGATGCCTGAATTCGTGCAATGCAAGTTGTTCCATCCAATCCTGAGCATAAATTTTTTGATTTGGTGTGGTGAAAAGTTCTATTCTTTTAGGCGCCCAAGCCACTAAACCGTTCGAATTCACCGTTCTGGTATGTAAAATGACTGAAACTTTGCGTGGCTGAAAATCCATTGTTTTGGATCCGTATTCGTAAACTTTATCTAGCACAAATGAAACTCGTTGTGCTTGTTTTTCAAACTCTTCCGGATAAATAACCTGAAAATTAGTGGTATTAATCTGTTTCCATTTGATTGACGAAGGGTCTTGTCCGGTTTGAAAATACTGCGCCTTCGCAGAGATGGCGACTAAAAAAAATGCAATAGCGAAAAATATAATTTTCTTCATGTAATCAATTTTCTAAAATAACGTGTTTATTCATTCTCTTCTCTTAACCTTTAATCAAACACGGTTTGGTACGCAAGTGAAAATTTAAAACTAATCAATTTATTTTATAAACGTTGCAAAATACAAAAGTGTATAAAACCGTTACAAATAGTAATAATTTCAGAAACTTATTAACCGATGTAGTTGGTCGGAAATCTTGATTTATTGAACAGAAAATAGTCCGGAAGAAGGCCTTGTTAGCCCAAGTTTGTTAATTTTGAATCGTTCTAAAAACAGAAACATTTTGGAAATTAATTTTGAACCTAATTATTCCGGACTATTTGTTGCGCTGTCCATCATTTTGGCAGCGGGTATTAGTTTTTTTATCTATTTCAGAAATACTGATAGTGTGAGTCTTACGACTGCTCAAAAGATATTTTTAGCCATTCTACGTGGCTTATCCTTATTTCTGATTTTCTTGTTTTTGCTGTCTCCATTGATTGAAAGAACAAAAAAAATCAAACAATTGCCCATACTTGCGGTGGCTTTTGATAATTCCCAATCGGTTCAATCTTATGCATCCTCGTACAATGAATTGGCTAAGACATTAAAAAGCAAATTTACCGACGATTACCAGTTAGAATTCTGGTCGTTTGGCGCAAAAGTGGAAAATACCGAATCTTTTACCGGGACTGATCGCCGATCGGATTATGGTCAGATGTTGAAGACTTTGAAAAACAATTATTTAAATAAGAATATTGGGGCATTAATTCTATTTGGTGATGGTATTTATAATCAAGGACAAGATCCAGAAAACTTTGCTTCCGGATTAAAATTCCCTGTTTATTCGATTGGTGTTGGCGATACCACTCGCAAAACTGATGCATCGATCAGAAATGTCAAGACTAACAAAATTGCCTTTCTGAAGAATAAATTTCCGGTTGAAATAGAATTGAAGTTTTCAAAGCTTAAAAATAAGATTGCCTACATTGATATTGAAAACAATCACAAATCGGTTTATTCAACCACCGTTTCTATTACTTCGGATGATGATTTTAAACTCGAATTTGCTAATCTGGAAGCTTCCAAAGTTGGAATGCAACACTATAAAATAAAGATACGCCCATTTGAAGGCGAAGCAAATTTGAAGAACAATGAATACGAGTTTGTGATTCAAATCATGGAGAATAAACAGAAGATATTAATGCTCAGCGATGGTCCCCATCCAGATCTAGGTGCCATTCGCATCAGTGTGAAAGAGCTTCAAAATTATGATGTTAAGATACTTACAGGAAATACGATTCCTGACAGCCTTGCATCTTATAGCCTTATCATTTTAAACCAACTTCCTTCTGTAAAAAATGTGGCAAGTAAGCTTTTGAACACAATTAAGGAAAGCCGGATTCCTGTTTTATTCCTTGTTGGACCAAACTCAATGCTTGCCCAGCTGAATTCACTGGACATGGGTTTGAAAATTTCGGCGAGTACGAATACTGAAGAAGTACAATCTGCTTTTGACAGCAATTTTTCTTTATTTGTGTTATCAGATGCAACCAAAGAAATCATTGAATCCTCTCCTCCTTTGCTGTCTCCTTTTGGAAATACAGAACTGGCTACGACGATTCAGAATTTGGCCTACCAAAACATTAGGAATATCAGAACCAATAAAACGATGATGGCATTTGGAGCCGACAAAGGCCGAAAAGTTGGATTCATAGTCGGCGAAGGACTTTGGCGCTGGCGTTTGTACGATTTTCAGGTAAACGGTAATCATGAAGCTTTTGACGAATTGGTTCAGAAAACCATACAATATCTGGCTCTTAAAGAAAACGAGGATAATTTTAATGTTTATCACCCGGCACTTTTTCAGGAAACGGACAATATCGAATTAACAGCCGAATTGTACAACGACAGCTATCAATTGGTAAACTCACCGGATGTTTCAATTCGGATCAAAAATGACAGTCTCAAGGAATTCACCTATCTGTTTGACCGTACCGATGATTATTACCGCCTGAATGCAGGAAATCTGGAACCTGGAGATTATACTTTTGAAGCTGACACAAAGCTTGGAACTCAAAGTTTTACTGAAAAAGGAAACTTTAGTATTGTAAAGAATGAAATTGAGATACAAAACAATCAGGCTGATTTTGGCGTTTTGTTTCAGTTGTCACAACAAACTGGTGGACAGTTTTACCCGTTCGAAAATCGGGGCTCATTATTTGATGCCATTAAAACCAACAAGCAGATTACGGTACAACAGCATAAACAAACACTCCAAACTGAATGGATTAATTTAAAAGGATTGTTTTTTCTGTTAATTCTATTGTTGGGTGCCGAATGGTTTTACCGTAAATATTGGGGAATATACTAACTAAGTAATTGAAATTTTAGATGATGTGGTTTTTCAAAAAAGTCGTAACCTATAAAACGATTCTATTTCTACTCGCCGGAATTGCATTGCTTTCGTGCAAAAGCAATTATGCGATCCTGACTATAGAAAATGTACAACATGCAAAAAAAGAATTATCTCCCGATATTCAGAGCATAACGTTGATGAACCGCAGCATGAGCAGTCAGTTTCAGAACCATCGCGAAGATTCGCTGCAAATGTATTTTTATAGAAAAGGCTTTCAATTGTCGAGCGTTGTTCTCGACAGCGCTGCGGCCGATACTACCATCAGGGCGCTGGCTGAATTGATGTTCGAATCGGGCCGGTACGATGTGGTTGTTCCCCTTGAACGAAATTTGAAACGAAACCTTTCCTATGAAATTCTTCCGGACACCTTAAGTCAGGCTCAGGTTAGCGAAATCTGCACCAATTTCAAAACTGATGCTTTGATGGTTCTTGAACGCTTCTCCACAAAAACGATGGCCGATTATTCCGCAGAAAGGTATACTGACGGTAATAACAGCAGCGGTTATTCTTACAATGCAACCCTTGATTTAAAATACGATGCCTTTTTCAGGATTTATAAACCTGGGAACAAAACTTTGGTAAAGGAAATCGCACTGAGCGATACGATTTATTGGGAGAGTGTTGATTATTCACAGGCTGGGCTTTTCAGTAAATTACCAACCGTTAAGCAGGCGCTTATTAATGCCGGCATTAAGGTTGCCCTCGATGTCGATAGCGAGCTCTCTCCTACCTGGGTTCCTGAAAAAAGAGGTTATTTTTTGTTTAAAAGTAAGGATGACCAAGGGCAAAAATTCATGAATGAAAATAAATACGATGAAGCAGGTCGTTATTGGACTGAAATGGCGCAGTCATCGAACAAAAAAAACAGAAGCAAAGCTGAATATAACCTGGCACTAATCAGTGAATTAAACGGCGATTTGGACAAAGCCATTAAATTTGGTTTAAAATCGTTCTATTCGTATTACCGATTTCAGACACAGACTTATTTGAAAAAACTTGAAGCCAGAAAATTAGCGTTACAAAAGACCGATTAGCTTTATTTTCTGATTTAGAAAGCAAAAACTGGTTCGAAAATTGTAGAAAACAACATAAAAAAAATGATTGTATGAAACGTATGTCAGGATTACTTTGGTTTGTTTTTTTGTTGATATTGAGCTCATGTATGAGCTTCGAAAAATTCTCAATTGAAGTATATAAACCATCGGAGCTAAACCTGGGGCCCAACGTTAGAAAACTGGCAATTGTTTCGCGAAACCTGAAGTACGTGAATGATACGCTGCAAAACTATCAAGTCAGAAACCACCATCTGATTAAGGACAAAATCAGGTTCAATTCTGATAGCCTGGCGATTAAAACTTGTATGGATAGTTTGTCCGGACATTTGTTGGCGCAAAATAAATTCGACAGTATTCAGATCATACCAGTCAATACTTTTCCTAAAAATCAGGTAAATGCGATCAGACCCGCCAACAGCGAATGGTATAAAGCGATTTCCAGAAAAACGGGTGCCGACGGGCTGATCTTATTGGATATGTTCTCGTGCTTTTATAGCCAGACCAATGATAACTCAAATCCAACGGTAAATGTGGTAACTTCGAATATTTGGACTGTTTATAGTGCCAAAGAACAACGGATTATTGATCGTTATACTCAAGTTGATACCCTTTACTGGGACGAATTGGATGAGAATGGTCAATACAAAAAATTGCGGATGCCTGATAAAAAGAGTGCCATTTCGCTTGCTGCAGGTGTGATTGGCGAAAACTACGCGAAACATATTTTGCCTGCCTGGGCGAAGGTCGACCGAACCATCATGCAGTGTAGCGATTCTGAATTTCAAAAGGCAACAAAGTTGGCTCAAAATACAAAATGGGAAGAAGCTGTAGCCATCTGGCAGAATTATTCCGACAGCAAAAGTAAATTGAAAAGGGTAACTGCATTGTACAATTTAGCGCTGGCAAGCGAAATGAACGGAAACATTGATCTGGCTATCGGGTTGACAGACCAGGCTGCAAAAGTGAGCTCTGGGTTATTTATGTCGTCTGAAAATGAGGCTGTCCGAAAATATTCGGCAGTATTGTACCAGCGAAAAAATGAGATTAACAAGCTAAACAAACAATATGAAACCCGCTAGAAATATTCTAACGCTTTTTTTGCTTGCTTTATGTCTTTCCTCTTGCATGATAACTGATAGTGCCCGAACTACTCAGATTGAAATTATGAAACCGGGATTATTTAATCTTCCTGATGAGATTAACACGGTTGCTATAATCAATCGTACTTCCTATCAACGCGACAGTGTTCCTTTTCGATATCTCAATTTGAATAAGATAGAGACAGATACGCTGGTTAAATACAGGATGCTGTCGAATAATTGTGTAGATGCATTGTCCTGGTTTTTCGAAAAAGAAGGATATTTCGGAAAAGTGAATAATTATCGCGATAGCCTGGCAGTCATCTATTCTCCAAACGGAAAAGGCATTATCACGCCGGAAGAATTGTTTCAGAAGACGAAATCAGACATTTGTATTTTTCTCGATCGTTTTAACTTTAATGTTGTTGCCATGTATGGTTTTAGCGATGTTGTTGCAAATGGCGCAGCTCTATCGTGGGCAATTGCTATTAAAACCGACAGTTTATCTTATTTGTATAACCAAATGGATACCTTGGTTTATGAAGCCTCTGATTTTTCGTTAAATTTAAAAGATCATGCCAAACTTAATTTGCTTGCCAACAATTCTTCCGAATACCTTGGGCGATTTTTTGGTTCTAAAATAATTCCGACCTGGCTAACGGTTGAACGGCTTTACTACAAATCGGGTAATCAGAATATGCTTTTGGCCGAAAAATATGCACTAAACAACGAATGGCTCAAAGCAGCTGAAATCTGGAACAAACAATCGAAAAATAAAAATCCTCGAATGGCAGCAAAGGCTTGCTACAACATGGCTCTGGCCTGTGAAATGGAAGGTAAACTTGACGCTGCCATTGATTGGCTTGTCCAATCACATTCGGTCCTGAAGGAAAATAATGAAGAACACAAGGAGAATTGCAAGCGGTACATTGCAGTTCTTGCTCAACGAAAAAAGGAAATCGAGAAGTTGGCACATCAAGTCAGGAATAATTAGTCTGATGCCACAATAAATATCTCAGGACATTGTCATTAACAAAAAAACCTGAAATCGCAGCTACTTTGCCAACGCTTTCAGGATTTTCGATATTATAAAGAATTTTTATTTCTTGCCCGGAACTGTTTGATTTTGGTAAATCACTGGTCCTTTTTTCAATGCTCGTACGATCAGGAATATTCCTGTTAATACAAACGGAATACTCAGCCACTGCCCCATATCCAGACTCATGCTATTTTCAAATGATTCCTGAACTTCTTTGATGAACTCAATGAAAAACCGCGCGGTGAATACCATCACGAAGAACACTCCCACGATCAAACCCTGGTAATCTTTGGCCTTGGTTTTCCAGTACATATAGAGCATCACGCCAAAAGTGGCCAAATAACAGAGTGCTTCATAGATTTGGGTTGGATGTTTGGCTACTGTTTCGTGGTTTCGTTCAAAGATAAATCCCCAGGGAAGTGTGGTTGGCATGCCGTAAATCTCCGAATTCATCAGGTTACCAAAGCGAATCAGTGCGGCTACAAAAACCGATGGAACCACTACCCGATCTAAAACCCATAAAATGGAACGTTTTGATACGTATTTGCTCCAGATCAGCATGGCGATAATAATTCCAAGAACACCGCCATGACTGGCGAGCCCACCTTGCCAAACATACAAAATTTCAATAGGGTGCTGCGAATAATAATCCCAACCGTAAAAAAGGACATGTCCTAAGCGGGCACCAATAATTGTGGCAACAATCAAATAAATGAACAAACTTTCGAGCCATTTCAGGTCAATATTTTCATATTTGAACATCTTTTCGCCATGGCTGTATCCAAAAAGAAAACCTATTGCAAACAGAAGTCCGTACCAACGAACATGAATTGGCCCAAGAGAAAAAATTTCTGGGCTAACGTTCCAGTGAATGAAGGCAAGAATG
>Ga0302292_1002395_pt1 | contig 11265 bp, 6 predicted proteins | sample III_Fen_N2_1_FD_194553 | JGI IMG/M metagenome (GOLD analysis project Ga0302292, IMG submission 194553) | Peat permafrost microbial communities from Stordalen Mire near Abisko, Sweden - III_Fen_N2_1 | ecosystem: Environmental > Terrestrial > Soil > Wetlands > Permafrost | place: Sweden: Abisko...
ACTCAAAATGAAACATATTTCACGAATATGAAGGACAGTCTTGGCTATGTTTTATATACTATCCCTGCCAGTGCGGGTGGCAATAGCTTTTACTATAAAATTACGTCTCCTGGTGATCTAAACAGTGCAAGTCCGATAATTTCCGATTATGTTAAAGTCAATTACAGAGGAAAAGATATAACCGGCAATGTTTTTGACCAAACATACACCGGTACAGGGTCAGTATCTGATGGAACAGCAGTTCCTGTATCTTTTTATGCCAATCAGCTAATAACAGGTTGGGGAGCGAATTTAATCCAAATGAAGGTGGGAGAGAGGCGTACAATCGTAATTCCGCAGCAACTTGCTTACGGGATTACAGGATATTCATCGATACTTCCCTATACAACATTAATATTTGATATTCAGTTGATTTCATTCACACATTCAAATTAAATGATTTGAAATTTGAAATTTTATATGTTTAAAAAGTTGGATAAATACATTTGACAAAATGTTTTACAATAAATCGCTTTTTAAAAACAATCTCTTTTTATATGGAATAATATTGATCCAATTCTAATCTTAAATAAAAAAAAGCATATACTCAATACATACTATCATGTTAAAGAAAAAGATCCAGTTGTTACTGCTTTTAGTCTTCTTGTTTATAAATGCGATTGAAGTTGCAAATTGCCAGTCTTATCAAAAGGGATGGGAAGCTTTTACCAACAACAAAAACCAGGAAGCGCGAACCCTTTTCAATCAGGCTATTTCTAATTCTGAATCAAAAGAAGATGCATTGCTAAGTTTGTGTCTGATAGACTGGACTGAATCGAAACTGGATAAAGCCTTTGATGATTTTTGTAAATTCTATGAAATAAGTTCGAATCCTTATCCTTACTTGTATACCATGAGTGGGTTGCCATTTTTATTTGACTCGGAAAAGATATTGTCACAAAAGAAACTGGAGTTCTTTGGAAAAATAGTAACCGATCCTAAAATGAACGGTACTCTTAAAGCAATGCTTTATAATCAGCTTGGAAAGTATTATGAAAAGCTTAATAATATGAAAAAAGCAAAAGAGTGGTATAACAAAATGGGAGTTATTACCCATTGGCAGGTGCTCGGGTCATTTGACAATACTTCAGGGAGTGGTTTTTCGAAAGACTGGGGAGCTGTAACCAAGTCAACGATAAATGACGTATTTATCAATAAAGTAGATGCTGAAGTAAAATGGTATACACCGAGTTTTAATAAAGCCAATAACTGGTTTTATTTTGATTATTACTTTTATCTGAATAATGCCATCATGTATGCGCAATCCTTCGTAAATAGCCCCACCGAACAGGACGTTTATCTGAGAACAGGAACCTCAGGATCTCTCAAAGTCTGGGTAAATGATGCGTTGGTATCAAGTGTTTCTGAAGAAAGAAATTGTGATCTTGATATCTATGCCTGTAAGATTAAACTGAATAAAGGTGCCAACAGGTTGTTGGTTCAAATCGGTCAAAGTGAAATTGATCAGGCAAATTTTTTACTGCGATTGACTGATGAAAAGGCAAATCCAATTCAGGGTTTAAGTGATGTCGCTGATTACACAAACTATACAAAATCGAATGATCAGACAAATCAAGAGCTTCTACCATTTTTTGCTGAAGCTTTTCATGCTGACAAAGTCAAAGAGTCACCATCAAATCCATTGTATTCATTCATGTTGGCAGAAACCTATTTACGCAACGATAAATCATACGAAGCAACTAAAATATTAAAAAGCCTTCAGAAATTAACTCCAACCTCTACGTTGTTATCCTATCGACTTGCCGAAGCCTATTCAAGGGCAAAGAATCAGACAGATTATGATAAAGAGATGGAAAATATAAAGCAATATGATCCAAATTCTTTTTATGGGCTTCAGGAATCATACAAAGAAGCAATTAAATCTGAAAAATACACCGTTGCAGCTGATATTTGCAATAAAATTAAAGAATTATACGGAGAGAGTTTCATAACTGAGCTATGGGATTTGAACATTGCAACGTTACAAAAAAGGATTCCGGATGTTATTGCAATGTCGAAAGTACTATATAAAAAGTATCCTTACAGTGATGATTTTATGAACTTGAGTTACGAAGTAGAAAAGAACGTTTCTAAAAATTCTAAATCGGCAACTGCAATTATTGAAAATTACTGTCGGAATTATTTTAGTACAGAAGCGTTGGCGAATTTGTCCAAGTTATATTTTAATCAGGGATATTCTGAAAAAGGACTGGCAGCACTAAAGCAACGAATTGAAGTAATGCCCTATGCTACAGGATATCTCGATAATCTTTCAACGGTATTATTCAGGAAGCAACAATTTCAGGAAGCCCTGAGTGTTTCCGATCAAATATTGGCCCTATCACCTTACTTACCGGGAGTATATAATTTACGTGGATATATTTTCAAAAGCATGAAAGAGGATAGTAAGGCAAAAGAAAGTTTCAAAAAATCAATATATTACGGACCAACTTCGTATGATTCCAGATCTCAATTGAGATTGTTGGAAAATAAAAAGGAAGTGAATGACCTTTTTCCAAAAATAAATCTCGACGAATTGATTTCAAAAGCTCCCACATCAAAAGAATACCCTCAGGATAATTCTATTCTACTTTTAAATAACAATCAACTGGTCGTATATCAGGAAGGTGCCAAAGAATACAGATATGAAATTGCCATAAAGATATTGAATAAATCGGCTATAGAAGATTGGAAAGAATATTCTATAGCCTACAACAGCTATAATCAAAAACTAATCATCGATAAATCAGAATTGATTAAAGCGAACGGTAATAGAGTGAAAGCAGAGACAAATGATGATAATGTTGTGGTATTTAGTAATCTTGAAGTAAACGACGTTCTGCATTTAGATTATCGGGTGCAGGATCTTTCGACAGGAAAACTGGCCAATCATTTTTTCAATCAATTTTTATTTCAATACAGAATCCCTTCACTAATTAACAGGTATAGCATTCTTGTACCCGGGAATAAATCATTTAAATATGAGGTTGAAAACGGAACTATTGAACCAACTGTAACTGATGTTGAAGATATGAAATTATATCAATGGGAGTCGAGCAATTTACCGGCCATTAAAAGCGAACCATATATGAGTGAACTGACTAATATTGCACCCATTCTGTATTATAGCAGTTTACCCGATTGGAAATATGTAAGCGATTGGTACCATGATTTATCACTGAGTAAATTTAATACTGATTATGTACTTAAAGAGACTGTTGCTGGTTTGTTGAATGGAAAGGAAAGTCTGAGCCCGATAGAAAAGGTTAAAATATTTTATACCTATATCCTTGAAAATATTACTTATTCCAGTGTGTCATTCCTGCATAGTAATTTTATTCCTCAAAAGGCTTCAAGAACGATTACAACCCGTTTAGGAGATTGTAAAGATGTCTCTACACTGTTTGTAGCCTTATGCCATGAAGCGGGTATTAAAGCAAATCTGGTTTTAATCTCAACCCGTGACAATGGAAATAATACCCTGCCATTGCCCTCAGTTAGTTTTAATCATTGTATTTCTCAAATCAATATGAATGATAAAACTTACTTTTTGGAACTGACAGACAATAAGCTACCATTTGGTGCAGCATTAACGGTGGACTTGAAATCGGATATTTTACCAATTCCTTTTGAAGATGAACATGTTGGAGGGAAACTAATGAAGATGGATATGCCATTCCGACCTAAAAACGTGGTAAACCGTGAGCATATTATTGCAATTTTAAATAAAGATTTATTGGTAACACGAAAGTCGGTTTATTTTGAATCCTTTGCTTCAACACTTCGTGATACATACCGGAATATTGGAAGTGATGAACAGTTGAAGAATATCAGTCAGGCAATAGCTTCTGATTTTACCGTACCTATTAAAGTTACCGATTTGAAATTCACAAATCTCGATAATTTAGCCGATAGTATGACTATTGAATATAAATTAGAGATTAAAAATATACTGCAGGATGTAGCCGGAATGAAGATCTTAAATTTACCATGGTCAGAAAAGTTTAGTTCATTGGATGTAGTAACTGAAGAAACACGTAAATATCCTCTTGAATTATGGTCGTATCTTCCGGATGATATGAATTCGGAAGTAATCAACTTTATACTTCCAGCCGGAAAAAGATTTATGGAAATCCCTCAGAATATTCATTTTGAATGTGCCAACGCTGACTATCATTTGACGTATGAAATTAAAACTCCGGGGAAAGTGATTATCCGACGTACGTTTGAACGAAAAACTGATCAGGTGACTCCTAATCAATATACTGCATTCAGGGATTTCATTAATCAGGTAAGCGAATCTGATAACAAACAATATGCTATAAAATAAGTAGATTGATTAGCCTGGAATATTCGTATAAAACCAGGTCCTCGTTGTCTGGTCGTTTAAGAGTTGGTATCAACGGTGAAATTTTATGAATTTCTATGATGGATTTGATTTTTAATGTCCGGATTTCTTTACCTTCTGTTTAACTCTGATATTTATATTTTTATGAAAAAAAAAATTATTCTTGCAGCACTTTTTATCTCTTGTTTTGGGGCTGTTTGTCAAACAAATACCCTTAAAAACGGTACTTATGAAGGTCGGTCGAGTTCAATCTATGGAAATGAACCGTACAAGGGGGTGACAATTATTACCATTAAGAACGGTAAAATTCATCAGGTGACTTTTAATATCCTGGACACTCTTAAAAATGAATTGTTCGATAAGAATTATTCCTCACATTTTCCGACTGAACCGCTTTATCAAAAACAATGTATTGAAGACTGGAAAGGTGTTTTATTGTATCCGGTTCAATTATTAAAAAGACAGGACCTTAGAAGTGTTGATGCTGTTACAGGTGCAACCTGGTCTCATAATTTATTTGTTAGTTCTGCCAAGATTGCGTTGACAAAAGCCGGATTAACTAACACTAAATAAGTGTTTCATAAATGTAATCCGAAACCCATTCACTTTATATACAAAATAAGACGTTCGTAATTAAATGCGAACGTCTTATTTGTTTTATAATTGAAATGTAAAAATTATTTCTTTGAAAGGTTTAGATCTATGACAGGCCTGTTTGGATAAAGAACCTGATGAACTTTTTCAACAATGACAGTTTCAGGAAGATTGAAAGTAGCAGTCAGCCTGATATCCTTAGATGAAGCACCAATCCGGACTTCATATGCTCCTTTTTCGGCAACCCACGAAGAAACGTTTGTCCAGAATGAAGCCAATGAACGGGTATCAAGTGTAAAGGTGATCTCCTGGCTTTCTCCTGGTCTTAATATGCCGGTTTTGGCAAATCCTTTGAGCTCCTGAACCGGTTTTTCGATTTCTATATTCGGAGCATGAAGGTATAATTCAACAGTTTCTTTTCCTTTCACTTTCCCTGTGTTCTTCACTGTTAGTTTCACCGTCATTTCATTTTGAAAGTCATTACTGCTCAGTTGAATGTTTGAATATTCAAAACCGGTATATGAAAGTCCGTATCCGAATTCATAAGCTGTAGGCACTTTAAAGGTATCGTAATAACGGTAACCAACATAAATACCTTCCTGATAAACTGCATTCAGGGGATTATCTACAGGTTCACCGGGGAATGTTTTTGAAGATGGTACATCGCTGTAAGTCATCGGGAAGCTCATCGGTAACTTACCGGACGGATTTACCTTTCCGCTTAAAATATCCACCAATGCTCCTGCACCGTCTTGTCCAGCCTGCCATGAAAGTAAAATGGCATCAGGATCATCCCTCCAGTCGGAGGTGGCAATCACACCGCCAATATTAAGTATCACAACTACCTTTTTGTTTGCAGCATGATAGGCTTCAGTGACTTCCCGAATGAGCTGTTTCTCGGTATCTGTGAGCGAAAAATCAGATACTTTACGATCGGTTCCTTCTCCGGCATTCCGGCCAATAGTAACCACAGCTATATCTGTGTTTTTTACCTGGGAAATAATCTGATCCTTTGAAAGTGGTAATTCAGCATGAAAATCGACAACAAATTTCATGTTCTCTTTTGTTGCTGTTTTAGTAACGGTATCAATAAACAGTTTGTATATTTCCTCCAGTGGTTTTGCTACTTTGTATCCGTTTTTCTCAAAGCTTTCGTTGATGGTGGTGGCGTATTGATAGTTCACTTCCCCACTGCCGGTTCCACCTGCAATGTACCGGTAGGATGTTTTACCAAATAGAGCAATCTTTTTGATATTTTTAAACGGCAAGGTATTTTTGTCATTTTTCAATAACACCATACCTTCTGTAGCTGCATTTTTGGAGACTTGAAGATGAGTATTTAAATCGGGTTTATTTGAATAGGCAAAACTTTTAAAACGGGGTGTTTTCATAATAAAAGTCAGAATACGGGTAAGATTACGATCCAGTATTTTTTCATCAATAATTTTATTTTTCAATGCTATAAGCAGTTCTTCCCGTTGATGACATCCCGGCATAAGCAAATCGTTCCCGGCATTCATTTGTGCAACCGCATCCGTACCTCCCCACCAATCAGACATTACCATTCCTTCAAATTTCCATTCGTCACGTAAAATGGTCGAAAGTAAATCATAATTCTCTGATGTGTAAAAGCCATTTAATCTGTTGTATGATGACATTACTGTCCAGGGTTGCGATTCTTTTACCACCAATTCAAAACCTCTCAAATAGATTTCACGTAACGCTCGTTGGCTAATCACTGCATTGATTGAATTGCGGTTAGTTTCGATATTATTGGCTGCAAAATGTTTCAATGATGTTCCTACGCCATTGGATTGTACCCCACGAACCATGGCGGAACCCATTTTACCTGCAATTAGCGGATCTTCTGAATAATATTCAAAGTTTCGTCCACACAACGGATTGCGATGGATATTGATGGCAGGTGCTAAGAGTACATCCGATCCATATTCCAACACTTCATTTCCCATTGCTTTCCCCACATTTTCGACCAAACCGGTATTCCATGTTGAAGCAAGCGCTGTAGCTGTTGGAAAAGCTGTACAATACCTTGTGAATTCAAATCCTTCGGGATGTGATTCGATACGTAGTCCGGCAGGACCATCTGTCAATACCGTAGAAGTAATTCCCAAACGTGGAATCGCCCATGTAAGACCTGCTTCGCCTGCAATGATTACTGTTTTTGGACCGGTAGGCGGATTTAACCAGTTGTTTTCACCTAACCCCATGAGAAGATACACTTTTTCTTCCTGAGTCATAGCAGCTATCACATCTTCCACTTTATCTTTGCCCAATTGTGGAATGTGATTTGAGTTTTGTGCAGACGTTAATCCGAAAATCATGAGTAATGAACTGAATAAAATGTTTTTTTTCATTGTGTATTTGATTTTTGATAAATAGTTATTCCATGGATATATGTCTGTTGAAAAATTGAAAAATCGGATTTGTATTATTGTCAATTTGACACTGTGTAAAACTACACAAAGATAAAAATAATATTTAAATTTACAAGATCTGTTTTTGAGCGATTAAAAGAATATAATATTCTGTCAATTTTGATTTTAAATGCTATGATTACTCGTTTATTTCACTCTGCGGGTATTACAGAATAAATATCGAATGTCTCCATAATTCAGTCAGTTCATATTAAAAAAACTTTATTAAACCATGGATCTAAGTACTTATAGATATTTAATAATCTATTTGTTAATCCTTAAAAGCTTGCCAGGTAAATAGGTATATGTGTTTTAAGATTTACGATTCGACAATATTCGCAAAAATATTATTTCTATTGTGAACTATTGTGGTTCGGTTTTTATTCTGGTAAAGTAGAATTAAAATACATAAAAGAAAAGGGGATATCCCGTAGAATATCCCCTGATTGATTTTGAATTGACAAAACAGATGCTGAAATGGTTTGTAAGTTATAAATTAATAATTAATAATGAACAATTAATAATTAATAATTACAAAGACGTTGAATATTAATGCTATAAAAATAAATTGGTCATTGAACATTTGCAATTACAGAATAAGAAATTTATGAGTTTTTAAATGACATGAATCAATTATTTATGATGAATTCAAAATCCATAATTAGCTTATTACAGCAGTCGTTGAATCTACAGTCATATCCTCATCCTGGTCTTCGATCAGATTCTCGGATTTGATTTTGCTTTTATTGATTTGCCAGTAATATGCCCAACAGGTCGTTGCAAAATAAATAACTGTTTGTATCCATAAACTAATGTATTCAAAGGAAATGTGACGCAAGTCGGCACCCAGTGAATTTATTTTTATATAACCCTGTATCCCGTTTGTAGAAGGTATTATCCATGCAAATACTTTCCAGAAACCATTAATGTTTGATTGTGGCCATGAAAAACCACTCAAAAACAATAAAATAAGCGACATGAACATAAAGACAACCATACTGGTTTCGCGGTGAGGCATAAATACCGATACCGTCATTGAGAAGAAAATGGATGCTAACAGAAAAGGTATCAATAACATCATGATGTCAAAAGGAATACCGATATGAGGTAAATTAAAACCGCGCGGAATCAGCATTAGAATAAAAAATGACCATGAAGCATACATTAAAAAATAGCAAATACTTTTACCGATAATTACCCTGAATGTCCCCCCATGCTGATCGGATGAATTTACCAATACGTGGAAACGGTTTTCGCCCCGTGACGTGCCTGCTATAATTCCAATCCCCAGAAATAATGTTTGAAACAGAATCAATATCAGTACTGCAGGCATTAGAAAACTGGCAAATCCGGCTCCTTCGTTATACATTACCACCCCTTCATACGGAATCGGGCTGGAAAGAATCGTTGCTGATTCGCCTGTAATTCCATTGGCATTTAATCTTTCAACCTGAATTTGATTACTCATGGCCATAACGCAATTGCTACAGGCTTGATTGATAATCCGGTAATACATAAAGCTGCTGATGTCGGCATACACCGATACCGTTGTCTGTTCACCTGAATTTATTCTTTTACTGAAATCAGCTGGTATAAAGATGACACCGTGTACTTTCTTTTGATTATAAGCTTGCTTCGCTTCCGCCAATGTTCCATATCTGCTTACAACCTGGATGTTTTGTGTTGCATCAAAATGTCGCAATAATTCCCTGGATTCATGACTCCGCGAGCAATCTACTGCTGCAACAGGGACATCAATCAGCGTTTCATTTTTGTAGAGGCTGCAATACAGCACAGGATAAGCCAGTGGTGCCAACACCAGCATGATAACCACACCACGGTCTTTAAACATGGTCTGGAATTCGTTTCTTACTACAACCAAAATGTCTTTGACTATTGAAATAACTTTTTTGGCATAAGTCGATTTACGTATAATTTTCATGACTAAACTTATTTAATTGGAAAGTTTTGATTAATTGCTGCTTTCTTTAATCGAATGAACACAAAAAGTGGAAATATTAAAAAGGATAGCAGAGCAATCACCGAGAGCAGCGAGTATTGCATTCCTATACCATTCAACGCCTGATTTACATATATATTAAAGTAATGGTGTATCGGGAAAAAATTACTGAATATCCGCGTTCCGGCAGGCATTTGTTCAATCGGGAATGTTGAACCAGCAAAAGTAACTCCCAACATCCCAAAAAGCCCTGAAAATGTAACCCCATCACGCAGTACAGGAGTTATTCCGATAAATAATATTCCAACAGCCTGAGAAGATAACACTAACAGGAAAGTTGCCAGAAACATCCAACCTATACTTGAATTTAACGGGTAATGCATATATCTGAATAGAAGCATATTCCCAATGATTCCTAATATGGTGAATATAACAGTATACGGCAATAATTTACCTGTAAGTGCTGCAAACATTGAATTGTTGGAATTTTTAAGCCATTCGCGTGAAGTTCGCTCTTTGTATTCAACACCTATCGGAAATACGGTCATCATGAGCACCATTAATTGCAAAATACCGGGTAAAATTACATTTAGCAGGTAAGTACCATAGTTTGCCCATGGATTTCCGATCAGATGCGAATCTAAAACAATGGGTTGAATAATACCCTTTATCCTGTTCTCGTCTACACCTTTTGCTCTCAATACTTTTTGTTGCATTCCGATCGAAGTGACAGCGCTAATGTAGGTAATGTCTTTCGAAATCAGTGAACCTGCAATCAGATAGCCATCATTAATATAAAACGTAATGGAAGGACGCAGGTTTGAAACGGCTTCTTTTGCAAAGTTTTTCTTTATTTCAACAAAAGCATAAATATTCCCCCGCTGCATTTCTTCCCGGGCTTCCTTATGGCAGTTTAACCGCATAGCAATGTGGCAGTGTTGCATAATTTCCAGATTTCGTGTAAATTGACGCGATACGGATGAATTATCCAGATCAACCACCGCTATTGGCATTTTATTTGGTTGTCCTTCGTTGAAGAAAGTCAGAAAGAATACATAACTAAACGACATGATGACTATCGTTGAAATGAAATAAATCGGACGACTGATCATTCGTTTTAATTCCCGGTTAAGCGTATTTATTATGGCTGTAAAAGTATTGTTTGACATGTTGCTAAAATTACCCCCGACCCCTAAAGGGGAGTCAAAGACTTTGTATGTAATTACCCCAACCCCTAAAGGGGGGTTAAAGACTTTGTGTATAATAAAATAAATAAAGTTAAAGTGAGATCTTCATCTCAAAATTGATAGCATATTCAAAAAAACTAATTCATCTGAATTCTTAAATTCAAAACGCTTATATAACGCGTATTATTTCTTTGCTCTTTGCTCTATATTAAAATGTCGATCTGTTTTTACGAATAACCCCTTTCGGGAATCAGCATTTATTTTACAATCTCTTCAAAAAGAGCCGTCATCCCCGGACGCAGGTTTGCAATTCTACTCAACGGACGGGCGCGGACTTCAAAAGTCTTTACATCAAACTGTCCTGTTGTTTTTGTGGCCTTCCATGTTGCATATGAGGCCAGTGCTTTGATATAATTTATTTTAACTTCAATAATCTGATTTTTCAAAGCAGGAACTTTCACCCGGAAGGTCTTTCCCATTTTTAAATCACCTAACAGGTCTTCGCGAACATTAAAGGTAAACCACATATCATTCAGATCGACAATGCTCATAATGGGGGCTCCTGTTCCGACCAATTCACCGCATTTCGGATAAATTTCTGTTATTTCACCGTTGATTGGCGAAGTTAATGTGGTTTCTTTGATATACGACTTTACTTCATTTACAGCTCCTTTTGCCCTGTTTACTAATGCCAGTGCTGCT
>Ga0302292_1002397_pt1 | contig 11240 bp, 10 predicted proteins | sample III_Fen_N2_1_FD_194553 | JGI IMG/M metagenome (GOLD analysis project Ga0302292, IMG submission 194553) | Peat permafrost microbial communities from Stordalen Mire near Abisko, Sweden - III_Fen_N2_1 | ecosystem: Environmental > Terrestrial > Soil > Wetlands > Permafrost | place: Sweden: Abisko...
TCCGCTTTTCATATCTGTATTTTTTAATTATTTTTCTTTCTTGTTGTTTGGGCTTGCAAAAGTACTAATTTCTATCTAATTATCAAACATTTTCTTGCTTTTTTATTATTAAAGTAAAATGTTCGACTACAAACGGAGCAATAAAAAGCTTATCAAATTGAATAACAGCTCATTGAAACATTGCATTATTTTGAACCTAAGTAAAGCAAGAACATACCTACCAATACTCCTATCAGGTCGATAATCTTCAATTTGATGTTTTTATCGTGCATCACGAATGCTCCATACAAAAACGGAACAATTACACCCGAACGACGAATGGTTGAAACCACCGAAATCATCGATTCGGGCATCGAAAGCGCGTAGAAATAAATAAAATCAGCAGTTACCAAAAAGAAGGAGATAAAGAATATCGCCCATTTAAATTTGAACGGAGTTGTTTTCTTGCGCGTGGGTGCCCAAAGCGTGAGTGTTATTATTCCCATTATAATTGCTTGATAAAAGGTATAATATACTTGCACGGACATAGTATCATAACGGATCATTAAATATTTGTCGTATAAGCCGCTCAATGCTCCTGTTAGCGTAGCCATTATGATAAACCAAAACCACTTGTTGGTTTTAAACGAGATGCCCTCCTTGCGCCCTACGAATGAAAACATGAAAAACGAAACAAGTGTGGTGGCTACTCCGGCAATCTGAAAACCATTTAGTTTTTCGCTGAAAATCAATACCGCACCAAGAACCGTCCACATAGGCTGTGTGGCTTTAATTGGCGAAGCCAGCGAAATAGGCAAATGTTTCAAAGCAAAGTATGCAAAAAGCCACGATGTAAGCACTATCATTGCTTTGATGACAAACAAAAAATGCGCATGCAGGTCGACTCTGGGTACAAAAAATATCGTGTTTTTTAATAAATCGGGAAAAAATTCGGAAATGATTAAAAAAGGAGAAAGTGTTATGCAGGAGTAAATAACCGACAAAAAAATAACCGGAATTACAGCATTTCCGGTCAACGACACTTTTTTAAAAACCTCGTATAATCCTAATAAAATGGCAGAAGCGAAAGCAAGTAATAACCACATAAACAATTAATAATTCATAATTAAAAAATTCATAATTCGATTGCCGATCAAATAAACAAATCATTGGGATATTGAATGTCAACTAAATACAATCCATGAGCAGGTACAGATGTTCCTGCTTTGCACCGATTCCTTGCTTCGATAATTGCCTTGAATTCGTTGAGCGAAATTCTACCACGCCCAACTTCAAATAATGTTCCCACAATGGCTCGAACCATATTCCGCAAAAACCGATCAGCCTGAATAGTAAAAACCCATTCCTCGCCATGCTGCGTCCATTCGGCATGGGTAATACAGCAATTATTGGTTTTAACGTCGGTGTGCAACTTGCTGAAACTGGTGAAATCACGGTAATCTTTCAAAACAGAAGCTGCACTGTTCATTGCCTCAAAATCCAAATTATCATTAACCCGCGCAGCAAATTCGGTTTTAAAGGCGTTTTTTAAAGTAACCACGTGATATTCATACTTTCGGGAAATGGCATCGAAACGGGCATGAGCATCCAGCTTAACTTCAACAATTTTGAAAACAACAATGTCATTGGGCAAAATACTGTTAAGTTTGTTGGTCAAATCAAATTCGCCCGGCAAATCTGCCTCCAAATCGAAATGAGCTACCATCAGTCGGGCATGAACTCCGGTATCTGTTCTTCCGGCACCGGTAATTTCCAGCTCGGTGCGCAAAACCGTACACAATGACTTGGTCAGCACCTCCTGAACCGAAATTCCGTTGGGCTGGATTTGCCAACCGTGATAAGCGGTGCCCTTGTATGAGAAGTATATAAAGTATCGTCCTTTCACGGTGCAAAGATACTTCATTATTTGTGATATACGATTTTTAATTTTTAATTTTAGGACAAATTATAAAGAAAAAGCAGCTGCTTTTTTTTGTGCAACTGCCTTTTTTATAATCATTTAGAGCACTATTGAAAAAGTTTCTCTACCTTTTCGGCATAATGTTCTTCAATCACATTCCGTTTGATTTTGAGTGTCGGCGAAAGAAATCCATCGGCAGCGGTCCATTCGTCGGCAACAAGTTCGTATTTCTTTATTTTCTCAAAATCTCCAAAAAACTGATTATAATGCTTCACTTCTTCATAATAACGTTTGGTGACAACCGGATTTTCAATCATTTCCTGATTGGTTGTACAAGGAAGCTTATGCTGTTTGCACCACGATTTCAGGTAAACAAAATCGGGCGAAATAAGAGCCGCCGCAAATTTCTTGTTTTCACCCAATACAATCATGTTTTCAATCAACGGCGATTCCGTAAACCGCGATTCAATAGCCTGCGGATTCACATATTTGCCAAACGATGTTTTAAAAATACTTTTCAGGCGTCCGGTGATTACCAATTGGCCTTCGGGTGTAAATTTACCGGTATCGCCTGTGTGAAACCATCCTTCTTTGTCAATCACTTCGGCAGTCAATTCAGGATCTTTGTAATAACCAATCATCACGTTATGTCCGCGGCAAATTATCTCATCCCTATCGCCCAGCTTCACTTCCACACCCGGCAGCGGAGGACCCACCGTTCCGAATTTTCGACCGTGTTTTCCACGTTGGCTTACAGCAATCTCAGGCGATGTTTCACTGAGGCCATAACCTTCAAACACCGGCATTCCAATGGCTGAAAAGAACGATGCTATGTGCTGCTGAATGGCCGACCCACCGGAAACCACAATATCGAAATTGCCTCCAATGGCTGCCCGCCACTTGGAGTAAATAAGTTTATCGGCCAATTTTAGCTTGAGATTGAAGTACCAGCTTCTGCCTTCGAGCTGATAACGGGTAGCCAGATTAAACGCCCAGTAATAAAGCACCTTGCTGAAGAATGGCAGTTTTTTGCCGGAAAGATAGAGCTTATCATATATTTTTTCCAACAACCGGGGAACGCACGACATCATCGTAGGGTTTATTTCCTTGATATTCTCGGCTATGGTTCCCAGACTTTCGGCATAATACACCGACATACCCAAGTATTGATACAAATAAACCAGCATCCGTTCGTAAGCATGGCAAAGCGGAAGAAAACTCAAAGCGGTTTTACTCCATGTTGCAGGCGTCGATTCCAGATTTTTAATTTGATTGACAATGTTGCAATGCGAAAGCATAACCCCTTTGGGATTGCCGGTGGTTCCAGACGTATAAATTATGGTGGCTAAATCGCTTGGTTGGATTTCGGCTTTAAATTTTGCCAGAACTTCGGGCTTTGGTTGGTTTTTACCCGATTCAATCAATTGGTCGAGATAGGATAGCCCGTTTTCCTGATTGACGAAAGTATAAATATGCTCCAGTGTTTTGGTTTCCTGGAAAATAGGTTTGAGTTTATTCCCCAGTTCTTTGCCCTCGATGAAAATCATTTTCATTTCGGCATGCTTCAGGATGTGACGGTAATCATCCTGACTGATAGTCGGGTAAATAGGAATGGAAACTGCTCCGATTTGCATGATTGCAAAATCAATCATGTTCCATTCGGGACGATTGCTGCTTACAATGCCCACTTTGTCACCGGATTTAATGCCCAGATTGAGCATACCGTAACTAATGTAATTGGTCAGTTCGGCGTATTCCTGAATGCTGAATTTCCGCCATTCGCCGTTGCGCTTACAAGCCAGCGCGGCTTCCTGATTTGTATATTTTTCGAGATAATTATCCAACAAATCAAATAATCTCGTAACTTCCATTTTGATTGGTCGATTATGGTTTTACTTTATTGAAAAACAATGGTTCTGTTTTTATACGCCAAAATTTTTCGATCGATATGTTTTTCTACTGCATGCGAAAGTACAATTTTTTCCAAATCACGCCCCTTTTTAATCAGCTCATCCACGGTATCTTTGTGCGAAATGTGGGTTACATCCTGTTCGATAATCGGTCCGGCATCCAGTTCGGTGGTAACGTAGTGACTGGTAGCTCCGATTACTTTCACTCCTCTTTCGTGGGCGGCGTGATAGGGTTTTGCTCCAGCAAATGCCGGCAAGAATGAGTGGTGAATATTGATAATGCGATTTGGATAGTGTGAAATAAAGTTTTCGGAAAGCACTTGCATGTAGCGAGCTAACACACAGAAAGTAATGCCATGTTCTTTGAGCAATTCAAGTTGTTTCGTTTCTTGTTCGGCTTTGTTTTCCTTAGTAATTGGAAATACGTGGTATTCAATTCCAAAACGCTTGGCTACGCTTTCCATATCCGGGTGATTGCTTATGATCAACGGAATGTCCACATGCCACTCTCCTGCAGCATACCGAGCCAGCAAGTCATACAAACAGTGGGACATTTTTGATACAAAAATTGCCATGCGAGGCTTGGTATCGGCAAAATAAAGACGGAAACTCATCTGAAAGCGACTGGCAATAAGCGTTTCAAAATACTCTTCGATTTTATCTTTTGGAATTTGAAACTCGCTCAAATCCCACTCTACCCGCATAAAGAATACTTTTTCTTCGCGGTTGACGTATTGGTCGAGATATAATATATTTCCTTTGTGTTGATTAATAAATTCGGTAACAACAGCTAAAATACCAGGGCGGTCAGGACAGTGAATCAGGAGGACTGCCGTATTCTCGTTTTCTTTCATCTCATTTCATTTTTTCAATAAACAAGTTGCAAAGATAACATTTAAATTTCAAACCTATATTTTAAATGTCAAATTGCTGTAAAATTCATTTGTATCTTATTTTTTAGCAAATTTGGAATTACCTTATTTAAAATTATTTAGCTACAAATTAAATAATTAACAAATAAAAATATCTCAAAGCTATTGCACAAATGAAAATTTGCCGTATCTTTGCACCGCATTAGAAAACAATGCGCCAATAAAGTTTGGTTCGGTAGTTCAGTTGGTTAGAATGCCGCCCTGTCACGGCGGAGGTCGCGGGTTCGAGTCCCGTCCGTACCGCGAAAAGCAGTTCAGAAATGAGCTGCTTTTTTTGTTTACTGTTGGCAAATAAAAAGTGATCGATGTATTGAAACGAAAGAAGGTCTGAACCAATTAAGTTCAGACCTTCTTTCGTTTTGTATGGGGATAGTGTTTTATTTCTTTTCGATATAAGCCAACACTTCGCCTTTGCGTACGATTTCCCCTTGTTTCTTTTCGATACCCACAATGCGACCATCACAGAAGCTGCCAATGTGCTCCAATCCGTAGTTGGTTTGGATGGTACAAAGTGTTTCGTATTCTTTGTATTCACGTCCATGAACCGGCTCTACCGAACCTTCATTGAAATCAAGTTCCCAGATTACACGACCGGTTGCATTCGATACTACCGGTTCGGCATTTGGATATTTCAATGCGCGCAAATCCGGAATTTGAACAGTGGCAGTAGCATATTTTTCTTTGATAGCTGTTTCCAGTTCTTTCTCGAAACGTTTCTTAGCTTCGCCCGATTTGTAATCGCGGTATTGTTTGTCGTGCATGGCAAATTCAAACAATTCTTCGTCATCCTGACCACGGTCCCAGCCTAATTCCTTCATTTCGGCAATGTATTTATCCAACTCATTTGGATAGTTATCCTGCGGATTTCCTTCGAAGAATTCTAATTTATTCTTTTCGGCCAAGGCAATAATTTCCGGATCTAATTTTCCTGGGAGTTTTCCGGCTTTACCTAAAATCATATCCCAGCTGTTTTTGTCAATCATGCTCCAGCGTGGTTGACCCTTCACTAAGAACATAACATTCATCAGTGCAATATTTTTTACATATTGGCTGAATGGAGTTACCAACGGTGGGTTACCCAGTTTAGGCCAAATGTATTTTACTTCGTCGAACAACATAACCAACAATTCGTCGGTGCTGAGTTCTTTTTTGTTTACGCCTTTCAGGTACGAGTTGATTCCGGCATGAACACCTTTTAAGTCTGCCATAAGCGAACCCATCATACCACCCGGCAAACCGCAACCAACCAACAGGGAAGTCATGAATTTGTTGCGTTCGTCAATGAAGTAACCCAAGAAATCGTCCACAAAGCTTTGAGTCAAACGACGGGCTTCCATGTAAGCAGCCATGTTGATTTCAGGAACTTTAAAGCCTGCGTCTTTCAACATTGCCTGAATGGTAATCACATCAGGATGAACCATACCCCACGAAAGTGGTTCCATGGCAACGTCAAGATAATCAATACCCGCACGGGCAACTTCGAGCATTGAAGCTACAGAGAAGCCTGGTCCTGAGTGACCGTGGTATTGCATAATAATATGTGGGTGAGCCGTTTTTACAGCTTTTACGATTTGACCTAACATCACAGGACGACCAATTCCGGCCATATCTTTCAAACAAATTTCATCTGCTCCGGCTTCAATCAGCTTTTCAGCCATGTTGATATAATATTCGGCAGTATGAATTTCAGAGTAGGTGATACACATGGTAGCCTGAGCAATCATACCGGCTGCTTTGGCATAGTGAATAGAAGGAATAATGTTGGTAACATCATTCAAACCACAGAAAATACGGGTAATATCTACTCCTTGCGCTTTTTTTACCTTGTACATCAATTCGCGAACATCGGCAGGAACCGGATTCATGCGCAAACCGTTCAAACCACGGTCGAGCATGTGTGTTTGGATACCAACTTCGTTGAAAGGTTTGGTAAATGTACGTACTGCTTCGTTTGGATTTTCGCCATAAAGCAGGTTTACTTGTTCGGAGGCACCTCCGTTGGTTTCAACACGCGCAAAACAGCCCATTTCGATAATTACCGGAGCAATTTTGGCTAATTGGTCTTTACGGGGTACGTATTTTCCCGAAGCTTGCCACATATCGCGGTAAACAAGACTGAATTTAATTTCTTTCATTTGTATTTTAAATTTATTACTTTTTGGATATTAAGAAATAATTTCATTATCAGCAAAATATAACTCCCTAATAATAAGTTTATTGTATTGATTTGACAGTGAACGAATTTCGGGTGTAAATATCCGACTTTTTTTTCGATAAAAAAAGAGATTAAAGAAATAATTCTCTAATAATTTTTGAATATTTTGAGTGCTGAAAACCAATTTAAAACGAATCGGGCTGTTAAATGAAACGATCGCAAATCAAAGTGCTCAAAAACCAAAATTCATTCAAAAAACAGCGTTTTTTTTGAATAAACAGAAATTTGAATGTTTTGGCAAAACGACCGGAATTTATTCCACCCAAAGCACAAGTCCTTTCAGGTATTCGCCTTCGGGATGATAAATATTGATGGGATGATCTGCCGGTTGCGAAAGTTGATGGAGTATGCGTACATTTCGTTTGCTCTCAGCAGCCGCACTAAAAACAGCCAACCGGAATTGTTCTTTGGTAACTACTTGCGAACACGAGAAGGTGAACAGAATTCCACCCGGTTTGATTTGCTCGAATGCTTTGGCGTTGAGTCGCTTGTACCCTTTCAGCGCATTACGAAGGGCATCGCGGTGTTTGGCAAATGCCGGAGGATCAAGGATAATCAGATCATAAGCCTGATCGAGTGTATGCAGATTATTCAAATATTTAAACGCGTCTTCGGCAAACGAAGCATGTCGCGGGTCGTTTGGGAAATTGAGACCCACATTTTTGTCGGTCAGGTCAATGGCTTTAGCTGAACTATCCACCGAGTGAACAAGTTTAGCACCGCCACGCAGCGCATATACCGAAAAACCACCGGTGTAACAGAACATATTCAGTACAGATTTACCAGCCGAATACCGTTCCAGCAGCGAGCGATTCTCACGCTGATCGACAAAAAAGCCTGTTTTCTGTCCACGCAACCAGTCCACATGGAATTGCAATCCGTTTTCAATCGCCGTCAGATGGGCGGTTTCTTTGCCTATCAAGTAGCCATCCTCGGGCGTAATATCCGCCTTAAAAGGCAGGGTGGTTTCCGATTTATAATACACATTCTTTACTTCGGGAACATTGGCCACAATGGCTTGGGCAAGTGTTTCCCTGATTTCGTGCATTCCCACCGAGTGCGCTTGCATCACGGCTGTATCTTCATACACATCCACAATCAGACCCGGAAGCGAATCGCCTTCTCCGTGAATTAAACGGTACGTGTTATTTTGTTTAGGAACGACCAAACCCAACGATTGCCGCATGGCATAAGCACTTTGAATTTTCCGATTCCAAAAATCGGTATCAACTTTCACGTTGTCGAACGAAACAATGCGAACCGCAATGCTTCCAATCTGATAATGACCGATGGCCAGAAAATTGCGGTTACTGTCCACTACTTCTACCAAATCGCCTTCAGCCAGTTTGCCTTCAATGCGTTGTATTGCTCCTGAGAACACCCAAGGGTGGAATCGTTGTAAACTTTCTTCTTTTTTCGGTTTAAGTTGTATGATAATCATTTGGATTCCTCGTTTGTGGTAGTTGATAATTCGTCTTTGTTTTCCAGTTGATTTCGCAGTGCCTGAAGTTCGCGCTGCTGGCTCAATTGTTCCAAAAGCATTTTTTCAATTTCTTTTTTGGGAAGCTTGTTTTCGCGCATCAATTGCAGATAAATCTGCAAGCTGGCCCACGCATCGGTGGCTGCGTAGCGCTGCTGCTGCTCGGTAAGCTCAGGGCTTTCCCAATTGGTAAGCCGTTGTGCCTTTGATATTTTTTTATCGAAGAGGATAGCGTAAATCTTTTGAAGGCTTAGTTCCAAAATACCGTAGCTTTGAGCTATACTTTGAATATCCACGAAATTGGCTGCCGAAAATTTATGATGCCTGTTTAGCCCGGCAAGATCGTCGCGCAACGACAGCCCGATTTTTTTTATATTATCGTTGGACAAGAATTCGGCCAGTTGCACGGGGAATCCAATGTAATTGAGGCGAAATAGAAAGCAATGACTCAACGTAGATATCTGAACCAACGAAACTTTGTGGTGAGTGCCTCGTGTAAACGATGGTTTGGTTTCGGTATCGAGTCCTACGATTTTAGCTTTCAAAAGTTCGTCAATGGCAGGCTGAATTTTCGACACATCGTCCACCACCGTAATTTTTCCTTCGAAAATTGCGACAGGCAACAGATTTACTTCTTCCTTGGTAATTTTTGTTTTCAACATTCTTTATTTCAATAGTTTGTCTAAATCGTCATCGTCATCTTCATGAAGAAAATTAAGGAATGAATTGCGATCAATTTTGCTTTTTCCGGTACTTATCTCTTCATCCGATTCTTCGCCAAACCCATCGCTGAAGCGAATGGAGTGCAGTGCCCGTAAGGCATTGAGTAATTTCTGACCCCAATGTTCGCCAAAAGTTTCGAGACAAGTCACCAATGCATCATTCATTATATCGGTTTCGCCCAACTGATAGTTTGCTGCAAAATCTTTCAATTCCTGATAAATATCTGCCAGATTTTCGGAAATAAAAGCGGCAATGGGCGTGTCGCTAATAGCCATGTCAGGGTGAAAAACTTCGAGATAAGAATCATCGGCACCCAGTATTTGTTCCAATTGTTCTTTCACATACACGTAATCCTCTTCGGTTACAAATTGCTCGGAAGCATCATCAAAAACTCTATTCGGAATTTCAATAAGTGACGCTTTCAGGTATAAAAGTGGCAGTAATTTCACCGATTTGCGAACGAAATCCGGCTGCGAAAACTCGGTTGAATGTTCTAGAAACAGACAAGTTTCGGCAGCGACAGTTACAAATTCGATAACATTTTTACTGTAAACAATATGGTCGGGGAGTTGGTCGAAATCCATTGATTTTATCTAATTTAAAAGCACTTGCAAAAGTACAAAAAAATATCCGTTTGAAGATAGATGAACTAGGGCAGATTTTATATAAAAACCTACGAGAAAATTGACACCGCTAAAAACTTAAACGATTTGACGGTTGTTGTAATACAAAAGGAGCAACAACTCGGAAACTTTAAAAAATCAGTATTATGGAAGACAAGTTAATCACACTAAAAAATTACGAAACAGTGGTGGAAGCCATGTTCGATCAGGAATTGCTGCGTGAAAACAACATTGAAAGTGCCCTCAACAATGAAGATGCAGTGGAATTAATGCCCATGTTTGGTGAAATAAACGAAGGGCTAAGACTTATGGTTTTTGAAAAAGACTATGAGCAATCAATCAAGATCTTAGAGGATTATGCCAACGCTATTCAGGATGAATAATTAAATTATAGAAGATTTTTATAGCTTTCGCCCGTCACTGGGTCAACGGCTTCGGGTGAAATTTCAAGCAAAGGAATCAGAACAAAATCCCGCTCCGCGATCAACGGATGCGGGATTTTTAGTTCCGGCGTATTCATAACAAGTTCTTCGTACAGCATAATATCAATGTCGATGATCCGATCGGAATAGGTGCCAACGGACTTGGTTGTACGCCCCAGTTCCGATTCTATTTGTTGCGTTTGTGTCAGCAAATCCAGTGGAGAAAGCTTAGTTTCCAATAAAACCACGGCATTCAGGAAGTGGTTTTCAGACTCAAAACCCCAGGGAATAGAATTGTGAAACGATGATTGTTTTATAACCGCTCCCAGGTTTGATAAATTGGCAATAGCTGCGTTCAGATTAGCCTCTTTGTTGCCTAAATTTGTTCCAAGTCCAAGGTGTACGAATGGCATCAGTTCTTTATTTAATCTGAATATCTACTTTCCAGTGTTCAGCAATACTTTTCAGCTCCTCTTTGGTAAGATATGTTATTGCACCGTGTTTGGGACTGGTGAAATTGGTAGCTTTCATCACTCCTTCGTTGAAATGACCCAAATTGGTATAATTCACAAAGTCGGTGGTTTCGCTGAATCCCATATTGCTTGGACGAGCTCCATAAACATCGTACATAAGCACATATTTATCGGTTCCCAGTCGTCGGAACAGGTTCGGAGCTTCGGTGTTTACTTTTTCAGGGTCAATTCGCTTGTTTTCAGGCTTAAAATCCTGATTAATTTTATCGGAAACCGAATGCAGAATTTGGGCGTTGGAAACATAGAATAGTTGGTATTGCTTCCCCACTTTAGTTATATCACCATCCAATCCGCCTATTTCAGTAATTTTCACGGGTGTTGTTTCCAGTTTGGTAAATTCCGGATTGACATACGAATAATACATGCTACATTCCTTATTGTTGTAACGGATGGTAAAATAAATCATCATTTTTTTCTTTATCGGATCGTACACTGTTTCGGGTGCCCATGAGCAATCAATGTCGCCAAGCTCTGGAAATGCTTTGTCCACCCTGAAATCGGA
>Ga0302292_1002398_pt1 | contig 11235 bp, 10 predicted proteins | sample III_Fen_N2_1_FD_194553 | JGI IMG/M metagenome (GOLD analysis project Ga0302292, IMG submission 194553) | Peat permafrost microbial communities from Stordalen Mire near Abisko, Sweden - III_Fen_N2_1 | ecosystem: Environmental > Terrestrial > Soil > Wetlands > Permafrost | place: Sweden: Abisko...
CATCGGGTTTTTTTCTTCTAAAAAAATTCTTGCGGATTTTTTTCTTCTAAAAAAATTCTTACTAGTTCTAAATAGAACTTTGATTTTATCGGGTTTTTTTCTTTTAAAAAAACTCTCACCAATTATTACCAGAGTTTCTAAACAGAACTTTTATTTCATCGTGTTTTTTCTTCTAAAAAAACTCTCACCAATTCCTACCAGAATTTCTAAGCAGAACTTTTATTTCATCGGGGGTTTTTTTTCTAAAAAAACTCTCACCAATTCCTACCAGAATTTCTAAGCAGAACTTTTATTTCATCGGGGTTTTTTCTTCTAAAAAAACTCTCACCAATTCCTACCAGAATTTCTAAGCAGAACTTTTATTTCATCGGGGGTTTTTTTTCTAAAAAAATTCTCACCAATTCTTACCAGAATTTCTAAACAGAACTTTTATTTCATCGGGTTTTTTTCTTCTAAAAAAACTCTCACCAATTCTTACCAGAATTTCTAAACAGAACTTTTATTTCATCGGGTTTTTTTCTTTTAAAAAAACTCTCACCAATTCTTACTAGAGTTTCTAAACAGAACTTTTATTTCATCGGGTTTTTTTCTTCTAAAAAAATTCTTGCGGATTTTTTTCTTCTAAAAAAATTCTTACTAGTTCTAAATAGAACTTTGATTTTATCGGGTTTTTTTCTTTTAAAAAAACTCTCACCAATTATTACCAGAGTTTCTAAACAGAACTTTTATTTCATCGTGTTTTTTCTTCTAAAAAAACTCTCACCAATTCCTACCAGAATTTCTAAGCAGAACTTTTATTTCATCGGGGGTTTTTTTTCTAAAAAAACTCTCACCAATTCCTACCAGAATTTCTAAGCAGAACTTTTATTTCATCGGGGTTTTTTCTTCTAAAAAAACTCTCACCAATTCCTACCAGAATTTCTAAGCAGAACTTTTATTTCATCGGGGGTTTTTTTTCTAAAAAAATTCTCACCAATTCTTACCAGAATTTCTAAACAGAACTTTTATTTCATCGGGGTTTTTTTTCTAAAAAAATTCTCACCAATTCTTACCAGAATTTCTAAACAGAACTTTTATTTCATCGGGGTTTTTCTTCTAAAAAAACTCTCACCAATTCTTACCAGAGTTTCTGACCAAAACTTTTATTTCATCGGGGTTTTTTCTTCTAAAAAAACTCTCACCAATTCTTACCAGAGTTTCTAAACAGAACAATTAATATAATCTCCAAAAAATATTTCTAAAAATTTCTTTTAAAAAACTCTTACTAGTTTTTACCAGAGTTTCTAAGCAGAACTTTTATTTCATCGGGTTTTTTTCTTTTAAAAAAACTCTCACCAATTCTTACCAGAATTTCTAAACAGAACTTTTATTTCATCGGGTTTTTTTCTTCTAAAAAAACTCTCACCAATTCTTACCAGAGTTTCTAAACAGAACTTTTATTTCATCGGGTTTTTTTCTTTTAAAAAAATTCTTGCGGATTTTTTTCTTCTAAAAAAATTCTTCCTCTTCGGTTTTTTCTTCCTCATCGTCCTCGGATTCTTCATTTTCACTGTTATTATCTTTTTTTATATCACCCTTAGAATTTTCATTCTTTGAATTTTCATTCTTTGAATTTTCATTCTTTGAATTTTCATTCTTTGAATTTTCATTCCTTAAATTTTCATTCCTTGAATTTTCATTAGAATTATTTTGCGTATTTTTATTTAAATTTTCATTTCTATTAACCTCTTTATTTTCAGCTTTTTGATCATTAATTTGATTAGAATCCCTTGAGGAGTTTTTATTATCTTTTTTTTTAATATTTTTATCTTTTACAAATTTATCTTTTTTTTCAATTTCTTCTTCCTGTTTTTTAACTCTTTTTCTCAAAGGTTTGACCTGAAAATCTATATCAGCATCATTTTTTACTTCTTCAGTAGAAGGTTCCTTTTCCTCTATAGCTACTCCAACCTGATTGTTAAGAATAAAATCTGGAGAATGAATAGTTTTTAGAAAATTATTTATAATTAAATTTAAATTATTTAGTTTTTCCTTAGCGGATTGAGGATTATTATTAATATTTAAAGCTGCTTCAACATATTCAATAACTGCATCCATTAAATATAAAGGAATTTCAATATTTTCATTAAATCCAGAACGTTTATCATCTATTAATTCAAAAATTCTTGAAATCACAAACATAGTAAAGGAGGTAGTAGAAATTTTTTTTTGATCATTACAATCTATTATGAGAAAGTTTGATTCTTCATCTTTTTTTATAGTATTTGAATAAACTAAAACAAAATTATCTTGCAAAACTACATCACTCTTTTTATTAGAATCTAAAAATAAACTTTTTACGGAAATATTTCTATTATTCATTTCATCCTTTGTGTTTAATCTTGTAATTCCAATTACATCACATATATTGACAAAACTTTTATTGACATTATTTTGTTTTTTATTATCATTTAAAATAACTTCCTTATTTCTTAACTTTTTCTTATTTTTTTTAACATTTTCCAAGTCTTTTTCCACCTTATTTAATAGAATATTTCCATAGGGATATTTAAAAATTAAAAATTTTGTATTAGGTTTAAACTTATTTTGAAAAAATTTGCTTAGAACAAGTCTAATATCTTTCTTTGAATATTGTTGTGGATTTTGCAAAATATTAAAGAAATTCTTATGTTGACTCAAATAAAATCTATCATTGTCAACCTGATTCAAAACCGCATTACATAATATTCTTGTTTTATATTTTGAATTTAATATCTCATCTAAATATATATTTTCATCAATATTTCTTCCCTGTAAAATACGAACAATAGAAAATATCTCCGTTAATTGGCGTATATGCTCATTAGAAGAAATCTCCACATTTAATGGCTTATTTATAACTTTCTTTCTATCTATTACAGCATTTTTACACTGTAAAAAGAATTGTATATGTATCATTATATTATTTTAATAGAAATTTATAAAAAATTAGGAAAATTCCAACGATCTAGTATTTTCTATTCCTTTAAAATTAATTTCTTATAATTCAATTTGAATAATCTTGAATTTACTTTTTAATATTCAATTTAGCAATTATAAATTGCTTTTCTTTTCTATAATTACAATTTTCATAGAACTTTTATATTTTAAATTCCAATCTTGATCACACTTTGCATTACTTTGAAATACTTGCTCTATAGTTTTCCGAAAGATATCTGGATTTTTAAGAATATCCTTCTCTTGTAAAAAATTTAAACCGGATATTTCCGCATTAATTCTTTGATGATCATGGGAGGAGTGTTCCAAGGGAATCAAAATCGCTTTCTTCTCATAATTGAATATCTTAGCTATAGTTCCAGCTCCCGATCTACATAACAATAAATCGCATTTTTGAATTAAACTATCAATAGAGAAGAAAAAACTTGAAACCTCCGTATATTGTTTTCTATTTTCAAATATTTTCCGAACTTTTTCTACATTTCTAGCAACAAAATAAATTTTACAATCTAAATTTTTAATTATTTCAGCAATATTATCATCAAAGAAAGAACTTCCTAAACTTCCAGGCATAACTAATAAGGTTTTTTCTTTCAAATCATTTCCATCAATTTCCTTTTCTATTTTTGACTCAATAGGATATCCAAAAACTATAGGCTTTCTTTTAAATATAGGTAATTTCTGAGTATTTTCAAAACTTAAAAGTGGTTGGAAAAAAAAATAACAAGCTATTCTATTTACCAATCCTAAAACAGCATTTTGTTCATGAAAAAAAAAATTCCTAAGGGAGAAAATCGATGGAATAATCACCCAAAATCCAGAAAAACCACCAAAGATAATAATATTATCATAATTTCGAAAAAGTTTCCAGAAAAAAATCCATCGAGTAAAAATTTTATAAATGTTATAGGTTTTATAACCCTCAAAAAATCTAATTCTAGATAAATTATTTCTCTGAATATTAATTTCTTCCGACATAAATCTTCTAGAATCTTCCTCAAGATATAAATCTCCAGAAAATAAAGTTTGCATCATTAAAGCTGGATAAATATGGCCAAAGGTTCCTCCGGATATAAATAAATTTCTCCTTCCCTTAAACATAATTCTAAAATAATATAGGAAAAATTTGGAAATTATATTTTTTTTACTCTATAATGAATTTGTGGGATAGAGCAGTGGTAGCTCGTTAGGCTCATAACCTAAAGGTCGAAGGTTCAATTCCTTCTCCCGCAACCATCTTTTTTTATTAATTTAAGCTTATTTTTTAAATTTGTTTCTAAACTTGTTTTTCAAACTTGTTTTTCAGAAACTATAGTAAGAAGTTTTATTAGCTTGATAGCTGGAGCTTTTAAAGTCATAATTAATCCACCTACAACACCAACCTTACTTTGAGCATTAATCATATCCTTAATAATATTTGGCTTAATAATGAAACCACCCTTATCAATTGCTAAAATAGGAGAAAGTAATTTTTTATAATTCTTATTTAATTTATTATAAAAACTCAAACTTTTTACAACATCATCGGAAACTAAAGCTAAAATATTTCCGGAAATAGGAAGACTTTCCTTTTCAATATTTAACCCCTTAGAAAAAGCAATTTTCCAAAAGGAGTTTTTTGAAATTACTATTTTAATTTCATTTTCCCTTGCCATTTTTCTTATTTCATTAATTTCGTTAGCCAATAAACCCTTAGTTTCATAAAGAGCGACTCCCTTATTTTGATTTAAGAATTCCTCTAAGTTTTGAACTTTCAAAACCTTTTTTTGATTTAATTTTATCTCCATATTTTTGATTATAGCATTTATGTAAATTTTTTTTAATATAATTAAATATGTTTTCTATTTTTTCTACTTCAAACTTGATTTTTAATAGTTGGAAATCTACTTTTATAACACTCACTAAATGTACTCCAAAAAATATACAAAAACTTTATGAGAGTATTGATTTTACTAAAACTGCGATTATTAACCATAAAAATCTGTTCTTTATCTATATAAAAATTGAAAATACTATGGAAATACAATTTTTAGATATGATGGGTAATAAAATCATTGAAATCTCCTTTAAAGAACTATCCTCAAAAAATAATTCTCCTGATATTATATATCTTGAAAAACTTCTTGAGGGAGAGGAAATTTTTCATTTCACGGAAAATGAGAAGGATCTATTAATTTCAAAGGTAGAAATCTATGGTAATTCTAAGTCAAATAAATTAAAAAATATTACCCATAAGGAACTATGGAGGAAAATTGAATCCTCAAATTGTAGTCTTAATTTTAAATCTAATGTACATAGTTTAGATAATAATAGTGATATTAATGATCTAATTAATAATTTTGGCCTTCCCCACAGAGTTATAAATTTTTCCGATGGTTATCAAATTTTAGTTTTTCTAGGTGTCTCAAAAAAAAATACAGAAAACTCAAAATCTCAGGGTTGTTTTCTTATTAAAATTAATGGAAGTGGTAATATCTCTGGAATATATAAATTTTTTCAAATTCAAGAAGCTAATGAACTCCCAATTATAATTAATAAAATTTCCCAAATAGATTATTAGAAAAAAAATTCTCAAAATAAGTTCGTAGGAAAGTTATTGGAATATATAATATATATTTTTGGATTTATTTTTAAAATTTATATATAATAAGTATTATGTCAAAAGTTTGTAAATTAACCGGTGCTAGAAGAATGAAAAGAAATAAAATAGCTATCGAAAGAAGTAAAATTACAAAAAGAACAAAGGGTTTTGCTAATGTAAACCTTCAAACAAGAGTTTTTAAAACTCAAGAATTTGGAACAGTTCGTATAAAAATTGCTAATAGAACCATGAGAACTATAGAAAAATATGGTGGATTTTTACCATTCATCACAAATTATAAAAGAAATAAATTAACGGATTTTGCGAAAAAAATGCGTAGATCTATCTATAAAACTCAAAATATCAATAATTCTAAAAATATTAATGATTCTGAAAATATTAATGATTCTGAAAATATCAATGATTCTGAAAATATCAATGATTCTGAAAATATCAATGATTCTGAAAATATTAATGATACAAAAGAATAAAACTTTATAAACAATAAAACTATACTCATAACTATAAAAAAATATAGGACATATTTATAACATAGAAAAAACCTTACTTTAAAACCTTACTTTAAAACCTTACTTTAAAACCTTACTTTAAGACCTTACTTTAAGACCTTACTTTAAGACCTTACAATAAAAGTTTAAGTAAATAAAATGCTTAATTAATCATAATTTTACCTTTATAAAGAAATATAAATTATGTTTTTTTTTAATATCAAAGCTTCTACCGTAGAGGAAATTTCCTCCACAGAAAAACAATTTGCAAACTGTTTTTTTTGGGTAATTTGTTTTCTTTTTGGCATATTAGGTGTAATTCTTGGAACTATGAAATTATATAAATCTAATATTCTACATAACATAAAAGAGCTTAATAATTACAACGGATTCTTTAAAATTTTTGAACACCAAAGATTCCATGCCATAATTCTATTATTTGTTGTTGTATTTCTTTTTTGTATACTAACTATAGTAATTTCTGTTCTAAAACTAAGTCAAAATAAAATCTAAAAATTTTACGGATTTAACCTGATATTCCATAGATATAAAATCTGCTAGAACTATGGTAAGGATTGTAGGGCTAGAAAATTCCAACATTAAACTTTATTTTTCCTAAAATTTCCATATATTTTAAATTTAATTCTTAAATTTCATTTCTTAGGATTTAACTTGATATTCCATACAAATAAAATCCGCTAAATTAGGACTATGGTAAGGATTGTAGGGGCCAGAAAATTCCCTAATTTGAAGATTAGATCTTGAAGGAAAAAATGGCTCACCACTTAAACCTAGAGCAGAAACAATTCTTCGACCACAAAGCATAGGATAACGAGCACCCCAAACATTAGCACCTAAACTAGAACCATCATTTTTACATAAAGTAATCAAAATAGTATATTCCTTAGTTATACAAAGACATAGAACATCTCTATTATTACCAGAGGTTCCTGATTTTCCATAAATATTTGGTAGAACATCCTTTAAAGCTTTAGCTAACCCACGATCTACAGCCCCCTGCATCATTTCTAACATAATATAAACAGACTCCTTTTTCACCACTCTATCCTTTTCAATAATTTCTACTTTTTCAAGTATTCCATCATCCTTGTCAGTAATTTCTTGAATTAAAGTTGGTTCAATTCCTACACCATAATTTAAAACTCCACAAATAGTTCCAGCAAAATGCTCTGGAGTCATAAAAACAGATCCTAGAACCATAGATGGAAAAAATGAAATTTTAGAGTCAATTAAACCAATTTTTCTTAAAAATTTATAATATTTTTTAATTCCAATATTATTATAAATCAAATCCATAAAGGAAGTATTTCTAGAAAATTCAAAGGCATTTCTCATTGTTATTTTTCCAAAAAACTGATCATCCCAATTACCAGGAGCCCATACGTCCTTAATTTTTTTCACAGTAAAATTATAACGGTGAGTAAAATAGGTTGTTTTATCGGTGAAAATAGCCTTACCATCCTTAATAATTACATAGGAATCATTAAGGGGTAAATCCGTTGGCAAACCTTGATCTAAAGCGCATAAACAATTTAAAACCTTAATACAGGAACCAACCTCTCTAGGAATATATCGGGCAATATTATCACGAAATATAGTTAAATCAATTCCTCCTACGGATGCAACAACCTCTCCGGCATTAAGACCATTTTTTAGAATAGTAACCTGACCATTGAAGGATGGAAGGTTCATAATTTCTCCAGTTTTTTTATATAAAATTATTACATCTCCAACTTCTATAGATTTAAATTTCCTATATTTTTCTATATCTGAAACCGATAATTTTCCCTGGGTTTTTAGACCGATAAAATGACCATCAGGAGAAGATATTACAATAGGAGTATAAAATTTACCACATTTTTCCATATAAGAAAATAAATGTTTTTTTTCTCGATTACAGTCTACGGGGCCACTCCAGGGACAATCCCTTTCCAATTCATAGCAAACATTAATTAATTCTTTTTCTGCAATTTCTTGAATATTTTTTGAAATAGAGGTATAAATTTTTAAACCACCTTTTTTATAAATGTCCTCACTATAGTTTTTTATAATATAATTTTTAATATCTAAAGATAGGTAATTCACATGAAAAAATTTATTCCAATCTATGTTTATCTCCTCTAAAATAGCCTCATTATATTGTTCCTCATTAATTATTTTTTTTTGTAACATTTTTTTCAAAATAAAGTTTCTTCTCGCCTTTAATCTTTCCGGATAATACAGAGGTGAGTATTGCGGTCCACGCAAAAGGGATACTAAAATGGCTATTTCACTAGGACTTAACTCCTCCGGTTCCTTTCCCCAAAAAATATGAGATGCCGTATTAAATCCATAAATATTATTACAAAAATAAGCATTATTCATATATACCTCCAAAATATCCTTCTTAGAAATCTTAAAAGAAGCTGAAATTGATAATATAATCTCAAGAAATTTCCTAGAAATCGATATATTATAACTAAGAAATAAAGCTCTCATCAGCTGTTGGGTTATTGTTGACCCTCCTTTGGGTGTTTGCCTTAAAATTTTACTTGGAATATAGGTGATCATTGCTCTCATTAATCCGGTGATACTAATACCACAATTTCTATAGAAACTACTGTCCTCAATAGCTAGAATTGTATCCTTTAATATAGTAGGAAACTCCTCTAATTTCTTATATATCGTTATAGTTGGTGATGTATGACCAATTAGAATATCATCTCTATCGTATATATAATGACAATCCAACATGAAATTAACCTTTTGAAACTTCTTCAACACATGAAAACTCCAGCAAAACAAACTTCCTAAAATAGTTACTTTAATCAATATTATTTTCCATATATGCCGTAAGAAAAAACGCAAAATTGAATTAATTATTAGTTTTATAAAAAAAAAACACCCAAATATTAAGTTTTTCATAAAAGAATTTATCATATATTTAGAAAATTTAAAAGTCTTAGGAGATTTTACTACAGAGTATATAGAAAATAAACATAAAATTAAAACTATAGAAATATATTTTTCTTAAAGAATTAATAATATTTAGTTTTAAATAAAATAAAAAATACAATAAAAGTGGTACCTGAGGAGAGACTTGAACTCCCACGAATTACTTCAGTGGATTTTAAGTCCACAGCGTCTACCGATTCCGCCACTCAGGCAAATGGATACTCTGGGGATCGAACCCAGGACCTTCTGATTAAGAGTCAGACGCTCTACCGACTGAGCTAAGTATCCTTACTTTAAAATAATATATTATTTTTCCAATTTTAATATTTATTTTTTATTTATTTTAATTAATATTTCTATTATTTCCTTTAATTTTAAAGAATTTTATACTATAAATTTTCCTAAAACCATATATTTTGCTTTTTATTTTTCCGAAGTTCATTTAGAAAATTTCGCATTTTAATAAATCCTTTAACCATAGAAAATCTATAAATTATCTCAAAATAAAATCCTTAGTATTATTATATTTATCAAATTTTAAATTTATTAAATTTTAAATTTATTAAATTTTAAAAAATTTTTTAATTTTTTCTAATAGATTATTTAACCATAGAAAATTTATCGATCCTCTTAAAGTAGAATCTTTATCATTGAGTATATTCCGAAGTTTTTTAAAGGAGGTTTTTTCGATTTGCCGAACTCTTTCCTCGGAAAGATTCATTTCCTCACTTATTTTACAAAAGGAATTATCAGAGGAAAGCCATCTTCTTTCTATAATTTTTTGCTCCCTTTGATTTAAGGAAAATAGAGATGATCGCACTATTTTCTCAATTTCTAAATTTTGTAGATTTTTAGAATATATATCATAATTTTCATTAATCATATTATGTTCAATTTCTTCTTTTTGAAGATATAAAAGAAAATCTTTGTAATTTTCTGTTTTATTATCTATAGTTTTTATAGCCTTAAGAATTTTCGCCTTAATCCAAAAATAGGCATAGGTACTAAATTTTATATTTTTTGAAGAATCATATTTTTTTATAGCCTGTAATGTTCCAAGCATACCCTCAATTATCAAATCTTTTTTATCTATCATTTTCGAGCGAGAGTATTGATTCACAAGGGAATTAATGATTAAACTATTGCTATTTAGAATTTTTTCTAATAATTTATTATCATTTGTTAATTTCCAATCATCTATCATTTTATTAATATCTTTATCGCTGAAATTTTCTAATCGCATTCAATAATATTAAATAATAAAAATAAAAAATACATTATTTTTTTGAAAATTAAATTTCAAGCTTTTTATCTTAATTCTTTTTTAACTCTTAAATTTTATAATATAAATTAAATTAAAATTTATTTTATCTCCAAAGAAGTTGAGTACAAAGAAATTTATTAGAAGTTTGATTTTGGTGAAGGTTTATAATATTTATTATATTTTGAGAAGTTTGAGAAATATTTTCATTACAAATGATATAGTCGAAAATTGAGTAGTCATGAAGAATTGAAAAGGATAGGGCTCTATGGGGGCAAATCTCATTTCTTTGGTTTAATCTATTTTTTAAAGCCTCGAGAGAGGGAGGTATAATTAAAAAACTAATGGATTCAGGATATATTTTTTTTAGATTTTTCATACCAGCTAAATCAACATTGAAGATAATATTTTTTAACTCACTAGGTTTTTTTGTTCCGTAGTAATTATTAAAAATGAATTCTGTTTCAAGAAATTCCTTATTTTCCTTCATCTCATTGAATTTTGCAAGGGAGATAAATTTATATTCTACTCCATCCTCCTCTAAATCTCTCATTTTTCTTGTTGTATAGGAAATTGATAATTCAAAGTTTTCATTTTTTTCTAGAATATCCGATATAATCGTTGTTTTTCCTACTCCAGAGGGTCCACAAATTATAATTTTATTCATAAATATATTTTATATCAGTATAAAGGAATACCTCAAATTTAACTCCATCCTTCTCTAAATCTCTCATTTTTCTTATTGTATAGGGAATTGATAATTCAAACTCATAGTTTTCAAGTTTTCATTTTTTTTTAGAATATCCGATATAATCGTTGTTTTTCCTACTCTCAAAGGGTCAACAAATTATAATTTTATTCATAAATATATTTTATATCAGTATAAAGGAATACCTCAAATTTAACTCCATCCTTCTCTAAATCTCTCATTTTTCTTATTGTATAGGGAATTG
>Ga0302292_1002400_pt1 | contig 11228 bp, 8 predicted proteins | sample III_Fen_N2_1_FD_194553 | JGI IMG/M metagenome (GOLD analysis project Ga0302292, IMG submission 194553) | Peat permafrost microbial communities from Stordalen Mire near Abisko, Sweden - III_Fen_N2_1 | ecosystem: Environmental > Terrestrial > Soil > Wetlands > Permafrost | place: Sweden: Abisko...
TGCCAGATGCATCTACATTTCCTGAAAATGCACTCCCGAAACATAAACCCACTTCTGGTTTTCCCGCTTGAACAGCGATCTTTCATGAATTTGTTGCATTTGCCCTGCTTCCAGGTACAAAGCCCGGAACTCGACATAGCCTAAATCATCATTGACTTCTCCGGCTTCGGTGTTTAAAATTACCAATCCCATCCATTGAACCGAAGCTGCCCACTTTTTAATATTCTTTGTCTCCTTTGACTGGCGGGTTTCGGAGTGATGGCTGCGCATTAAATAGTCAACATTTGCGGTTGTGAAAGCCGTATAGCGCGATCGCATCAATTCTTCGCAGGTTGAAGCCTCTTTCTTCAAACTGATGATTGGTTCACAGCATGCTGTATATAGTCGGTTTGATCCGCAGGGACAAAGTTTAGTCATTGCTGGTTTGTATTTTATTCACTGTTTTTTGTAAAGGACAATCATCTTTAATACCGCTCCCTTGTCTGTAATTTGTAAGCAATGCCACCGACTGCTGTGCAAATTCCCTTCTTACAGCGCGGCGTTCCCCTTTTATTTTTGCAATTTTTATATGTTCGTAGGCCGTAGTCTGATGTCGCATCCATGCGATTACTGCATGTGAGGCTCTCTCCTCAATGGGAATCGTCTGAGTTCGCGCCACGGTACCGCTGCCAACGGGAATCGCATGAACAGTAATAGCTTTGGCAAGCTTTTTCTCCAATGGTTTGTAAATGGCATGAAAATCGAGATAGTCTTCAACTGCCTTACAAAATTCCGCATCATATTCTTCCTGTTTCTTCTCCCGTCTGTTGATTTCCGACACTCGCTTTTTTTTATATTCGTCGGTTAAACGTGTCGTTTTTACCTCTTCCTGTGCCTGAACGATCGTGGTGACGGGCGCCCATATACCTTGAGATATAGTTCTTCGTCCTTTTATAACTTCGACCCGCCAATACATCCCTTTTGAAGTGACTTTTCGTGTTATCCCTGTATCACCAGCAGGTAAAAAAGCCCAGGATGCTGGTGGAACTAAGATTTCACCTTTCTCTCCTATCAAATTACCGTTATTCCCGGGATTCACTTTCCGCTTTCCATTCTCCATAATCAATATTTACAGCTCGAAAACAGTTTCTTCTTTTGTCAGTTTGAATGATTTGCACCATTTTGCATACCAGAGCTTATGCTCAAAGTTGGTTATGATCTGCCGGGATTTTTTTGGAATTTATAATTTAGAAATTGATTCCATTCCTTTCTTGTGCCGTTGAAGGTATTTATATCAACCCAACCTTCAGCACCCTCAAGTTTTCCATTATGTGAATGTTGCCAAAAAGTCCAGGTATTCAGATTTTTTGGCTGAGGATTGAATGAACAAATCCAAATCTTATTCGATTCAAAATTTCCCTGAATATATTTTTGATAGCTGCTTTCATTGGTATAGATCATTACCTTTTCTTTTCTCTTAATTTCAACCTCGAGGATGAAGCACCTGATCTCATTAATAACCTTATCTTGATTCTGGTCTACGGAATTGCTCCATTCTTCAACGTCTAATACTAATGGAAGGTTAAATATTCTATTATTAACGACTTGCAAAAAATTATTTGCCTGCTTTTTCCCACTTACGTTGAATTTAAAAAAATGGTAGGGACCAACGGGAATATCGTTCAGAATGGCATTAATATAATTCGTTTCAAATTTAACATCAATTAAATTACCACCTTCACTCGCTTTAATATAAACAAAATCAAGGGTGTCATTAAATTGTTCTTTGATTTTCCGAAAATCGACTATGCCCGTATTCCTTGATATATCAATCCCGGTAATCGGATATCGTAATTTATCCACTTCAATTCCGTCTGGTTTATTACTGATTGGTGCAGGGGAAATATAAATAGCAATATACCTGACAATTATAATTATTGCGATTAATCCAATTGTAATTAAAAAGATTTTATTCTTTTTTTTGTTTTTTCTATTCATGCAAAAAATCTTGTTGCCCGCTCAAACTTACGATAATAATTTTTAATACTCCAGAATTAATAACTTCTCTCAGACAGAATGAACCTGCAAGCCTATCGTTGTCTTGGGATGTGTAACGAGCACGATACAAATACTGCAAAGGAGCAGAGGCATCTTTATTAATTATTTTTAATTTTCAGACAAAAGTAGTAAACCAAGGAAGAAATATCAGGGTTTGCGGAAATAAGCAGCATTTATTACGCGAGAGATATTAAAAGGAATGTAGGTAACTAAGTGAACTTTAAGGTGTCAAATTATATTTTCAATTACGAATAAGTTGCAGCTTGTTTTGACTTTGAACCTAATTTTGTTTTGAGTATCAGATCGGTAGCTCTATTAAATTGAAAAGGACAGAACCGGGCGGCTCCATCCTTTTACTAAAACTAACCAAACTAACTAACCGATACAAAAATAACAATACTGAATCTGATTGCCAAATTTTTTTAGTTAACAAATTGTAAAAGAACGAAAAAGATAATCTCACCAAACCATTCTCCGGTTCTTCTCGTTCACGGTTCAAGGTGGTTCTTAAACCATTGCAGATCGGAGGTGGGCTTTTCTTTAGGTTTCTTTCAATCCATCAAGACTGCATTTTTGGGGGATTCAAGTTTTAATCCATTTCCTATCCGGAATACTCCTTTAAAATCGAAAAAATGACACCGGTTGGGCAATCCTTTTATAAAATCAAGTTTTACTCCCTGACAAATTTAAGTATTCAAATTCTCCCCAATAGAGGTTCATTTATTTGAGAATATTTGGATTTAAAATAGAATGTATTGCAGTTCCGGATCTGCCTAGACTGATATTTCTATTTAAATGAAAAGGACAGTGCCGTGCAAGGTGCTGTCCTTTTACTAATTCAAAATATTAACCTAATCTAAACTTATGAAGAAATTTATGACAAATATAGTATCCTTGATACTAATCGCTATATTTTTTTAGTTAATAATATTTAAAAGAACAAAAAATAGGCACGTCAATCCAGTCATGATTTCATTGTGTTTGGGACTCTTGTAACCCATAAGCCGTTTCCGGTTAGCCGCAGATCATTATCAATACCAACTTCGTATCCATGATTATATTCTAATCAATAGGTTGACTATAACATAGTTTTTTTTCGAAAGGGAGGTTGTCGGATGACGCATTCGTTTTGCAACAGACTTATTTTAAGGTAATCAACCTTGTTCGTTATTCGGAATTGTGAAATAAAATACTGAACCTTTCCCTGGTTCGCTTTCTACCCATATTTTACCGCCTTGTTTGTCAATAAAATCTTTGCAGAGAATTAATCCGAGTCCTGAACTTGGTTCCCCTTCAGTGCCGGGCCGGCTTGTATGTGCATCAAGACGAAACAGTTTATCAAGAATATCTTTGTTCATTCCAATACCGGTATCCCTGAAGGAGATTTCAACAAAATTGTCGTATACTGGCTTTGCAGTAAGTGTGATCTTTCCCCCTTTTGGTGTGAATTTAACTGCATTGGTAGCCAGGTTGCGGATAGTTGACTTGAGCATGTTCTCATCGGTATAAACCTTCATATCTTTAGGTACATTAAACCCAATCCCAATCCCTTTTTTATTGGCTGATTCCAGAACAGATTGCATACTTTCATTGATTTTCGTCATCAAATTATAGGACTTTGGTTCGAATCCGATGATGCCTCTTTCAATTCGTGACCACTCCAACAGGTTTTCAAGGAGATTGAAAAGGTTGTAGGCAGAATTTTTCATATCCACGGCCATGTCCTTGATCTCATGCACACTCAGATTGTCTATATCTTCCACCATTAGTTCTGTATAGCTCATAAATGCGCCTAAAGGATTCCGGAGGTCATGGGCAATAATAGAGAAGAATTTATCTTTTTCTGCATTAAGTTTTTGAAGTTCTTCGTTCTTAAGTTTAATTTCAGACTGATACAATTGTTGTGTTGTGATATCCCTGGATATCCCAAAAGTGCCGATAATCTTTCCTGCTTTGTCATACAATGGCATTTTAAATGTTGAAACCCAAGTGTCGGGACGATCATTATACGTTTCCTTTTCCTCGATGTTTAGCATTTTTCCGGTCCGAATGATCGTCATTTCATCTTCGAATGTCTGTTGTGAATGATCCCCGCTAAAAAAATCCGCATCTGTTTTGCCAATCGCAAGATCAGGATCATTTAATCCGAAAAATTGTGCCTGAGATTTATTGATTCTGACAAATCTGCTTTCCAGGTCTTTGAAATAGATATGATCAGGGAGGTTATCCATCAGCATCAGCATAAGATAGCGTTCCTGTGCCAATTCTTCTTCAGCCTTCTTTCGTTGGGTGATATCCCGTATAATTCCCTCATGGGAAAGGATATTCCCATTTTCATCGGTATTGTACCATCCATGATCTTCTACCCACAAGGCAGAGCCATCTTTTTTCTTAAGACTATAAACCTCAATTCCTATTGTTTCTTCTTCAAGGATCGTGCTATCGCGTTCAGCAGGCTCAAAATATAACTGTGTCTTAATATCAATGGCCATTAGTTCCTCTTTGCTGTCATAACCGAACATTTTAACCAGGGCAGGATTAACATCGATGAATTTCCCATCATGTGTGCTTTTATAAACGCCATCAGGTAACTTCAGCACGAGATTACGATAAATTGCATCGCTTTCCTGCTTTGCCATTTCCGCATCCCTGCGTTCCGTAATATCACGTGTCAATCCAACGATTCCGTTGATTTTCCCATATATATCGTGCATGGCAATTTTTGCACCCAAAAGATAATGTAGCTTGCCTTCATTGTCTAACAATGATCCTTCAATATCAAGAATTGGTTTTCCCGTTTGAAGAACATACTCATCTTCTGCAAACGCGCGTTTTGCATCAGTTTCAGTCAATAGATTAAAATCAGTTTTTCCAATTACTTCATTTTCGGAATTTTTACCACAAAGTTGCACTTCCTTTGGATTAGCTAACACTTTCTGCCCATTCAAATTCTTGACATATACGGCATCAGGAATCAGGTCGATAATGGTGCGAAAAAGAGAACGTTCATAAATAAGCGCTTCATCTGCCTTCTTTTGTCTCGTATTATCCCAAAGGATTCCATTTATTTCAAGAGGAATACCATCGTTGTTTATTGATAATTTGCCTCTTGCCGTGATGTAATGGATACTGCCATCTGACCAGATGACGCGGTAATCTGACTCATAGGGATCATGTTGTTCAATTGCTTTTTCCAAAGCTGTTTTTACGATTCGGTGGTCTTCAGGATGGATCACGGCAAAAAATTCTTCTGCAGATCCGCCAAACTTTGTTGGATCGATGCCTAACAAGGTACATACCTGATTGTCAAAGCGACGTATATTTTTTTCAATATCGTATTGCCATACTCCCATCTTGGATGATTGAAGTGCAAGTTCAAGTTTTAACTTAATTAAATTGAGTTCGTCTTCTTGTTTCCTGCGTTCGGTGATATCTTCACCAATACTTGTAATTCCAACAATAATGCCTTCTGCATCCCGAAGAATTGAATTGCTCCACGATATAAGATGCTTCTCCCCTGATCGCGTAATAATGGCATTTTCAAAATGTAGTGGAATGGTGCCCTGTTTCATGCTTTCGTGAAAGGTTTGTTTGACCACTGGTTCAGAAGGGGTGAGCATGTCAAACCAATTACGACCCAGTAACTCATTGCATTTCCATCCGACTAATGTAACGGTAAAATCATTGCAGAAAATGATATTCCCCTGCAAATCCAGGATGACTGCTAAAAGAGAAACGTTTTCGAGTGTTTCACGGAACCGGCGTTCCGATTCTAAAATCAATGAGTTAGTTTTCTTACTCTTTTTATTTAGTCCCAGAATATTTAAACTTATCATTTCCAGTATTTTAATTGGTTCTCATTTGATCATTTGTGAATTTCTACTCTGAAATCTTTCCTTTTACGAAGCAATATTTTGGTTTATTGCTATTTATGATGATTTACTATTTGTATAACATTTCCAAAGCCTGTATAGTTTCATTTCTTCCGCAATTTTAAACGTTGATTCTTTGCAGGAAAAAATGGAATTGCATCAGGTTATAACAAGCAAATCAATCTTCATTAAGGGCCAACAGGCAAATCAAAATGAATGCAATATTATGGTTGGAATTACAATTTGGTTAAATGTCAGGTGCGAATAACCATATGTAGATTGGTCTGCGAAATTAGTTCGCTGATTTAGAACAGATTTTGACAATTTTTTTTAAATCTCAAGGTACCTTGTGCAATAATCAATTATTTTTTCGTCAAGCATGGATATCAGGTTTTTGTTTTCTATTGTTTTGAACAATTCAAGGCTCTCTTTAAAGTCTTTATTAATGAATTTTTTTCGTGCCTGTTCAATTCTTATTTCATCAGACTGACGATTATTCATCTCCCGGGCCATTTCGGCTCTTTTATCATATAGTTTTATGATATTCTCAGGATGTTTTGAATGCTCCCTAAGTTTGATGCAATTTCCATCAAAAAAGTCTTCAACCAAAAATTCAAAATCGTGGAGTATATTTCTGAATACTAACAGTTTATTTTCTGTCTGAATCGCTTTAAACTTCCGCTTCCCTGCAAAGCCAAGTTTGTCAAGGTAGTAATCGTGACTTACTTTTAAATCTTCATATTTGTAAATCAGGTACCCAACAGAATTGCGATAACCGATTTTGAATTCTTTATTCTTATTGATGAATTTCACCTGTGTGAAATAACTATCAGTATTTCCTAATTTTTCATGAGTATTGAGCACAAAATGATGTTGCATTAAAAATGGCATCAAAATTTCAATTCCTTTTTCCAGATCTGTTAGAGTTTCCATCTTCTTTTTACAATTATTTAAGGTTATTTTCAGACGTAAGTAGGTGCTTATTTACATTTCAGGTTAATAGAGGATATATAACATTAAACAATAGGTAAATCATATGCAACCTTCTTTTATATGTTTAATATTCAACGCAATTATTTTCTTTTTGTTTCAATGCTACAAATATTTGTCCTTTCCGTTATCTGGTTGCCCTTGTAGATTCGCCTGAAACAACAAGAAAAGGCTTTAAATTATAACCGGCAAATCAATCGTTTCATTGATAGACATCATGTAAATATGGAGGCAAGAACATTTATAGCAGAATGAAAAAGTTGGGACTAATCCACTTAATTACAACCCACACGAAATTTATTAGGCCTTAAAAATAGTTTGTCTGAAATTGTAAGTACTGGATTTTCTGGTTGTCTGTATATTTTGGCCAACCATCAATGATTACCACTGAACTTATTCCATCTTCTCATTCTGTTACGTTCTCATTTTCTAATTGATTCATTTTCAAATTAGCGCATTCAAAATTTATCCTGTATTAAAGAATTGTGAAATATTTATAAACTCTTTTCTTATTTAAATGGTTTATCTATTTTCGCATCGGAATATGAATGAACAATCATTCATTAATTAAATTGAAAAGATGGCCCGTATAATTGACGAAGGTAAAATTCAGCGAATCAGGGAGGCGACCATTGAGTTGGTTGTTCTAAATGGTTATGGCGGTGCGTCAATTTCTTCCATTGCACGACGTGCAGGTGTTGCCGAAGGATACCTTTACCGGTTTTATAGCAGCAAACAAGAACTGGTTACTCAATTGCTTTATACGAAAGTTGCCCAAATTATTGAGAAACTGGAATCTTTATTGAATTCCTGTGCAAGGATCAGTGAGGTGATGGTCCAATTGATCGGCGAGTTATTCAAAATGGCAGTTGATACTCCCGAAGAGATTAAGTTTATACATGTGCTCATGCATGACTATAATTTTCAGGTATCCGACGAGCAAAGGCGTCATATTAAAAGTCTCGTTGACAAGGTTGTCAAAACTGGAATTGAGAATGGAGAAGTGAGTAAGTTCATCTCTGCTGAAGAGGCTTACGGAATGGTCATAATTTATCCGATTGAGTTTATTAATCTACGGATGAAAGGATTTTTTGGCAGTGTCCAATGGACAGACGAAGAGCAAAAACGTGTCGCAGAATTTTCAATCAACGCTTTAAAATAAAAATATAGAATGAGATCTAATTTATTGATCGTTTTATTGTTAATGTCCGGATTAAACCTTTGGGGACAAACCGGTCTGTTCGAATCAAAGAACCTCACCTTTGAGGAAGCACTTGGTCTTTCGCTTCAGAATAACCATATGATCAAGCAGTATAATCATAAATCGCTCCAGATGGAGCAGGAGATGAAAGCTGCTAAAGGTTTGCATTTTCCACGGCTATCGTTGAGCGCCACGTATGTTTATATGTCAGATAATATTGAACTTGATTTGACGCCCGTCCGCGATGCAATTACACCGCTTTACAGCACTTTGGGTCATTATGGCAAATTCGGAGGAGTCCCTAATCCTGATCCGAAAACAAATGTTGCAATGCCTTATCTGCCTGATGATGTTTCGACTGCTGTTATTCGCGGTAAAATGCTGGAAGGACTCAATACCGTGAATAATGCCGATTGGATCCAGACAATCCAGGAAAAAAAATTCGGGATGGTGAATGCCGGATTTGTGATGCCAATTTATACGGGAGGCAAAATAAATGCCGCCAACAAAGCAGCAAAAATAAAGTTTGAAGCTTCGGAGATCGAATCGATTCAAAAGTCGCACGAACTTTCTTGTGAATTGGTTGAACGTTATTTCGGATTAATACTGGCCAACCAGGCAGTAAAAGTCCGTCAGACTGTAAAAGACGGAATGCAGCGGCATCTTGATGATGCACAAAAACTCGCTCAACAAGGGATGATTGCACAGGTGGAAGTATTAAATGCAAAAGTTTATTATTCAGATGCCGATCGCGAGTTGAAGAAATCGGAACGCCAGGTTGAAATATTAAATGAAGCGGTTTTAAACACAGTTGCCGAAACGGGCAATTCCAAAATTAATCCTGTATCAGAGTTATTCTATTTTGATAAAATTGAGGAACTCGATTTCTTTAAGAAAAAAGCGTTGGAAAACAGCCCTTTATTAGGACAAGTTAACAAGAAAAAGGAGCTGGCACAGCAGGGAGTAAAAGTTGAACAGTCAGCCTATTTGCCAACGGTAGCTGCCACAGGAACCTATGATCTTGTTAATAAAGATCTGTCGCCTTATCTGCCTGATTACATGGTTGGTGTTGGATTACAGTGGAGTCTGTTCGATGGAAATGCGCGAAGCAGAAAAGTGAAAGCTGCAAAGTTTCAGGAAATGCAAGCAGACGATTTCTACGCAAAAGCAGAGTCTGACATCCATTCAGCCATTACCAAATACTACCAGGAATTGCATATGTACCTGGAACAAATCAACGAACTCGATGCTGCAATGGATTTTACTGCAGAATATTCACGAGCAAGGGAAAAAGCTTTTACAGAGGGGATGGCGACTGCCACTCAGGTGTCGGATGCTAATTTGGCTGTTGCTAAAGCAAAAATAGAGCGGTTACAGGCCATTTATGCATGGGATGTATCCTTATCAAAGTTACTCTACTATTCGGGATTGTCGGATCAGTATGCCGCCTATATGAGTCGTCCGGAAGCAAAGCAGGGAAGATACTAAAAATGAAAAATAAATAACCAGCGATATATTTAAATCATGAACAAAACAAAACATTACCTGATCGCGGGTGCGATACTTGCACTGATCATTTTTATCGGATACGCCATCATTATCGTTTCCAGACCAATTCCGTTGGAGGTTCAGGGCGAAGTTGAGGCTACGCAGGTTAAAGTGGCTTCGAAGCTGATCGGCAGAATCGACAGCCTATTGGTTCACAAAGGAGATGACGTGCTGCCGGGAGCGCTGCTTTTTACCATCAGCAGTCCCGAATTAGATGCCAAATACCTTCAGGCTTCAGCTGTCCGCAAAGCAGCAGGCGCTCAAAAGGAGAAAGCAGACAATGGAGCTCAGAAAGAGGATATTCAGGCTGCCTTTAATTCATGGCAAATGGCATTGGCAGCATCCGAATTTGCAAAAAAGACATTTAATCGTGTCGAAAACCTTTTTAAATCAGGGGTTGTAGCCGAACAACAAAATGATGAAGCTGAGACGCGCATGAAAGCTGCAATTGAGACAGAGAAAGCGGCTAGTTCATTATATCAAAAGGCAAAAAAAGGTGCCAGGTACGAAGATAAAACCTCAGCAGGAGCTTTGGTGATGCAGGCTGACGGAGTATTGACGGAAGTCAGTTCCTATCTTAGTGAAAACCATATTTTTTCACCCATCAAAGGTGAGATTGCCAACATTATATCTGAACGTGGTGAACTTGTTCCCGCCGGTTACCCCGTTATTACTATTGTCGATTTGGACGATGTATGGGTTACATTTAACCTTCGCGAAGATTTGCTTGCCGCTATCAAAAAGGGAACAACTTTTAAAGCCCGCTTCCCAGCACTTGGCATGAAAGAGGTATTGCTTAAAGTGAATTATATTAATTCACTTGGCGAATTTGCTACGTGGAATGCCACAAAAACATCGGGTGATTTCGATATGAAGACATTTGAGGTTCATGCTGTTCCGGTTGAAAAAGTTGATGGGTTAAGGCCCGGAATGAGTGCACTGGTTAACTGGGATCTGGTGAAGAAACAGGTTTCCGGCAAATAGTCGCGAGCAAACGGTCGTAAACCATCATTCAGATTTTTCTAAAGAAACAGTAGAAACATGTTTACCAAAATAGGGAATACAACACTTTTCAGGGTGATCCGGCGCGAAATCAGGCGCATTGCCGACAGTTGGGTACTGATCTTTACAACTATGATCGCACCTGTAATTGCTTTCCTGGCCATCACCTGGCTTTTCTCGCAAGGGGTTGTCCGTGATTTGCCTATTGCCGTGGTCGATCTTGACAATACAGCATTCTCTTCGAAAGTTGCCCGGTTGGTTGATGCTGCGCCTGTCTGTAATGTAATGTGGCATCTCAGTTCAACGGATGAAGCCAGGAAAATGATGAATGAAGGCAAGATTGATGCGATAGTTGTGTTACCCTTTGATCTGGAAAGGAAGGTGATGAACAATGGCGCTCCGGCAATTGCTGTCTATATCAATAACACCAACGTCGTAAAAGGAGGAGCCCTGAAATCGGGGCTGTTTACAACCCTATCTACAATATCAGCCGGAGTAAAAGTGCAGTTTGCCATTAAAAAAGGACAAACGCCCGAACAGGCCATCGAAAAGGCCCGACCCGTCAAAACAAATGTTCA